>CETO01044782.1_pt1 | contig 11889 bp, 12 predicted proteins | sample 531351 | NCBI WGS metagenome assembly CETO01 (sample SAMEA2622678, study PRJEB7988) | marine metagenome | isolation source: saline water (ENVO:00002010), including | reverse complement strand
CAAAATCGCTTGGTAGTTAGACCGTCAAGTTCCCTTGGTAATCACACCACTACATAAGTTTAGGGGCTGACATAGCTATACAGCCCCAATTTTTATTATTGTCAGTAGTCTTGCCCTAACTTTCTTGCCAACTGGGCTATATAGTCAGGATTGTCTTCAGGTATCCACTTTCCGTATATCGTCGCTATCATATTTGTATTCGCATGGCCCATTTGACTTGCTAGCCAAGCTTCGTTACATCCTGCTGTAAGCATCCTACTCGCATATGTATGTCGAAGTTGATAAGCAGCGCGGTAAGGGACATCTGCTTCTCTCAACCACTTTTCCCATTGCTTTGGAGCAGTTGTAAGTTCTGGCCTTTTGTAAGGTTGATTAGCTCTTCCTAAGAAGACTCTTCGCCTTTCGACAATATCAAATTTGCCGTACTTGTAATGAATTTTATCAGTTACTGGCGGAAGAGCTGCCGTCTCATCCTTCATTTCTTCTAGCACCGCTAATGCTGCTGGAAGAAGCTCTACCACACGGTAGCCGCTTTTGGTTTTTGGCGGTTTTAGCTTTCCTTTTCTCGTGAGATTGTATTTAACAGTAATTCTCTTGTTTTCCAGATCAACGTCTTCCCATGCCAGCGCCTTAAGTTCACCGTGCCGAAGACCCGTCCAAGCTAGGAATTTAACCATCTGTCGAACTGATGGAACATGGATTGTAGCGAGAAGGCAGTCTAGTTCATCCACTGTGAAAGGCTTAACGTAACGATCATAATACTCTAAATTAAGGTCGTCTTTTTTCAACTGAGGTACTAATCTCATGGGATTTTCTTTCAGGTGGCCTTCTTCAACGGCATAATCCAGCACCCTACGTAGCGTACTGCTGTACTCGTTAACTGTCGTTACCGTGCAACCAGCAAATTTCGTTTTGCTATTGCCTTGTACGCTCTTTTTTCTTAAGTCTTTAAGGACGGTCTTAGTAAGATGACCAAGTGGCTTCGAGGCGAGTCTGTAGTGCGAGAGCCAGTTAAGAGCTGTATTGAGTTTCTCTCTAATTGAGTCGGAGAGTACCGAATCATTTTCTTCTATATAGCTTTTTAAGCAAGCTTCTACAGTGATCGGCGAGCCTGGGTTACGTGCATTAGTGGGGAAGTGCGTAGACCAAAACTTTTCCTCATCATATTTAAACAGGCCATTTGCGATGTCTTCTTTTATGTTACGCAGCCTGTCAATAGCAAGCCCAATATTATCCAGGTTTGGCGGATAGCCAAGCGACTTTCGAGTATGTCGAAGTTGACCTGGAAGCTTAAATTGCAAACGTAGGCTGCCATTGTGGATTGATACCCCTTTGGCTGCCTTTAGTGCGACTTTTAAAGGGTCATCCTCCTTAGTTCGAGTTTGAGACATCACATATACTTCCTAAAATTTGCTACGTTTACAGAAATCGCGTGACCTTTATCAGCCTGCTTCCACACCTTTCCCGAAGGCATAGGCTTATCCTTGTTCTTTAATCGCTGACGAACTGCACTTACGCTTTTCCCGAGTTCAGCAGCGGCTTCTTCCAAAGTTAGCCACTGGTTTTGAGGTTTTTTGAGCTTCGCAAGCTCTGTTTCCAGGAAAGCGATCTTATTCAAAATCCATTCGATCTTTTCAGGGTTATTCATTACTTCGTTAATGTTTATGCTGCTAAAGTTAGTCAAGGATCTGTCTCATCTGTTTTTGAACTAGACATAGCTTACAAAAAAAAGTTTTTTTAAAAAAATCTTATAGGTTTTTGTGGACGAGCTGCAAAACTTAGCAATCGGCTTAACAGTTCGAGAAAAAATCATAAGATACAGCTAACGAGAGTAATCTCATTACTAGAAATTTAATGAAAAAACTGATAGTTTCAATTTCATTGACTGCGATAGCTCAGCAGCAATGTAATTGCCCCCAAATGTGTTGCTCACATTTCAACATTCCTCTCGTTTTTAGTATTTCTTTAAGTCTATTTTCTTAATCTTGAGAAATTTTCCCGAAGTGTTCCTAGTTACTTTTGAGGTTTACTATGAGGACTAAAAATGACTAAGAAGACAAATGCTCGAGATCTGAATATTAAGTTTATTCATCAATTTAAGCGTTCTACTAGAACGGAGTGGCCGGATAAATTTCGCGTTTGTTGGTTTTTTGAACCAAACACGCTCGATTATATCTATGAGCATAAAGATGAGTGTTTCATCACTAACGGATTTGTTCTGTCAGATGCTCTAGTAAAGCAGCTACCAGAGGGATATCGAAAAAAATATTTCGAGGCACATGAAAGGTGTTTGTTGTTCCTGCTTTTCGAGGAGAGAATCGTCAATTTCATCAACTCTGAATTTGTTGATTCTGATGAATTTGAGAACGCGTTTGGAGTTTCGAAGAGAAGATATTTCTCAGACGAAGCTATTGAAGAATGGACTGAACAGATCGACTTACTTTGAGGGCTGCTTTGCGGCCCTTTTTCTGTTGTCGAGCGATAATTTTTCAACACTGTTACGTAGACTGATTAGCAAATTCTTGCTGCTGGGCTTCGCAGTAAAGAATTTGAAAATTATCATATTTTCATTAAATTTACTAGTTAGTATTGGGCGTTATATGGGGCATTATGAAAGTTAATGTTATCGATGAGTGAATTAGAAGCTCACCAAACTATATATCTTATTCTTGGCTTCGCGAGTGGTGCCTGTTTAGCATCATTTTTTTTAACGAGTAATCCTTTTTTTGTAATAGTAAATTTTGTGCTGTTAAACAAAATTATGTTTGGAGTAAAAAGTTTCTACAGCGAGGAAAAAGAAAGAGAAAACGGTCGAAAATTACTAACTCGTGCGCTATTTAGATTCTTTTAAAATGCGAGCAGTGATGTGCATACATTGGATAGGTAAAGGTATGTCCTCAGCCAAGGATGGCGACCCACAAACTTAGACACGCTGCTCTAATCTTTAAAATATCAGATACACTTTTACAGTGAATACAGCTGCATACAAATTCACGACTAGGAAAAATGTTTTCACTGTGACGCCCCTCGAGAGATAATTTTCCTCGCTTTGAGCTTATTTATTCATGCATTAACTTTGGAGAAAAATGCATGAAGACAAATAAACGTTTTTTAGTGGGTATCATAATAGGAGAGTTATCGCGCTTGTTAAACGTAGTATCGTATTTACTGCTAGCGTTATATATGATTTCTATTCTATTTAAAGTAGAACTTAATCCTAGTTTTCCCTTTCATGAAACTGAACTGGTTTTAAGTTCTATAGCAGCTTTGTTATTATCATTATTGTTAAAGCTTTGGCTTTTTCGAAACGATTAGTATCGGCTATTAAGCGCTCTAAGAGCGCTTTTTTATTTAACAATATAAGTATACCGAAAAAGTTTTGAAGATAAATTGATGTAAAAAAACACATTGATGATGAAGTATAATCAAAATTTAGACAAAATATGCTTTGACCACTTACAGTTTTTTATCGGCTACATTGGTGATTGTATTGGGGTTTAAAAACTATCGCTATTCTATTATAGTTACTTCGCTTTGTTGAATCGCTAGACAGCGGAAAACACAATATCAGGGAAGAGACCAAAGCCAAATCTGCTTAGTTGGAATAGCTGCCATGTAATGCCATTAGCACTGCTGTTTTAAATTGAAATCTCTTTCCCCCTAAACATATTTTCTTTTCTGGTTCAAAAAAGTAATTCGTTATTGGCAATACATACTTAGTGTTTAACTGAGAAAACTTTCACAGTTGAAACGTGTTGCCTTGTTGAACGATTAACAATTAATAAAAAATTAAAATTTTGTTGTATAAGGGAAGTAATGAGAATTATCGGAAAAATTTTTGGGGGCGCGATGCTAGCCTCTTTGTCGTTGAATGTAAACGCAGAGCTCATCACTTATGGTGAGTTTTCGAAGGAAGAAAACTCCGATGTAGTTACAGGGCTTGGTATGGAATGGTTACAGTGGTCATCGACAAGAGGTATGTCTATAAATAGTGCGCTCTCTTCTTTTAGTCAAAACGGGTGGCGATTGGCCTCCATAACAGAGGTAACGGCATTATTTAATTACTTCGTTCCTGAATATGAGTGGATAGAGTCAGAATCAGTATCTCAAACTACCACAACGGGATGGAGCGATGAGCTATCACCCGACTCCGAAACTGATGTTCAGTTCCAAACTCTTTTTGGTTATACACATTTGAGCCGAGCGTCTGATTATTTAGAAGGAGATGGTTTGAACTTAACTCAAGCTATTTTCGGTAGTGATGATAATGGTAATAACTACTATGGCCTAGCGGGAATTTATGATGATTCTACCGCATTTAATGGTAATCAGAACGGAGGAAATGCTTATTTGTCTAAGGATAAATATGTCGCTTCATTTGCCTTCTCCAGATATGGGGTAGCACTTGTTCGTGGGGATTTAGATTTAAGCTATTTAGACGGGGACTTGTCGTTCCAAGGTGGTGAACGAGATACAGGTGGCAATGGTGGAAACACAATTGATGTAAGCGGTGATGGCACTAGCAACGAAAACAACAATCAAGTAGCAAGCGTGCCTGAGCCTGCTACTTTAGGAATTTTTGCATTAGCTACAGGTCTTCTCATTTCCCGAAGAAAAATCTTCTTTTTTAACTCTTTTGGCAAAGATTTACTTTAGCTAGCGCAAAAAATAGCCCCCCCTCAAGGGGGGCTAAAAACTTAATCGCTTTCCAGTTTTCTCATAGCAAATAGCGCAATTAGCCCTAGAATAACCGATATTCCAATACATCCAAACGAAACTAATAAAAGCCTGTCTGACAGCGATTGAAACGCAATCTGCTCAGGGTAACCAAATAGTAAAAAAAACGTATCGCATAGGGCGTTGATTAGTGAAACCCCAACAACCGCATTACTCAACTTAGTCCATTTTCCGCTTAATTTTATACAAGCACTGAAAAGCGCTTCATAATCTGCCTTCATATTCTGTTTTCCTTCAGTAGTCCTGTATTTAACTAAGCACTCTGGAGGGTAACTATGATGATATTGTGGTGAGAGCTTATATCTATTCGCAAATTTTCGGCGATGTTTCTTTTAATATGGCTTGTCTGAAAGTCTAGGATGTTGTAACTGGTGTTAATGCTTTTAAGGAGTTGAATTAAAATTTTTACTATCGCAGAGATTGCATCGAAAAATTCGCAGAGCAGGGCGCTAGTTAATTAAAGCAGAGTCATAAAAAACTTAACTTAACTTACATGAGTTTCATGAGCTCAGTGAGCACATTATTGAAAGTGCAGTAACCCTCAACAGTGCTTTCGTTTTGACTCGACGTATGCAGAGGCACATGCGTTAAAAGTGTACTGTTTATCATTGCGATACTCAGTACATTTTGAAGCCAAAGACATAAAAAATAGGGGAGCCTGTAGGGCTCCCAGAGGTCATTCTATTTGCTTATTTACTCTAAAAATCCTAGAACTCTCCCAGCATCACGATACCCAGCCAACCTGATTTCAATGACCCTGTCGTCAGTGGTTGTAGCAAGCTTTTCCAGCTCTGCTAATTTATTTAGAAAATCGTTTTTTTGGTTCAACTTAGTTTTGTCACCCTTTAGTAAACGCTTGCTGTTGAACATCAACTCATAGATAAGATCACAGTCAGAGGATCTGAATTTTATGCATGTAGTAATTGTTCTTTGTTGCGTCTCACTGAAAGGTGACTGACTGCTGGCAAATATTCTAGCATGGGCTTTTTCAATTTGAGTTAGAAATCGTTGGCGATGACTATACATATACACGAAATCATATAAACCATCCGGCGATTCAAATTCTTGCAAATATTTAGCTAATATTTTCTGTCTTAAATTAGTATTAGATTTATTTTTGGCATTTGATGTTTCCATTTCAATGCCAATTTTAACACCAGTTATCGCATCAACCACGATGGCATCCACTAATCGAGGGTCATTTCCTCTGTGCTCTAGTGTCACTGCAAGGTCGCTCTCTGACGCGAAACCAGCTACTTTCTTTTGCTTAACTAGATTGAGAACAACCAACTGCACTGAAAGATCATGTATCAGGTTCCGCTCATTGATTCTGCTAGCATCAGATCGCAAGTGTAACTCACGGTTTAAAAGGAACTCTGCCTCTCTAATACCTCGAGAGGTCAGAAGAATATATCCATTATCCGTATTAGCAAAAGTTGGATGAGTTACAATCAACTGTTTCTTTTTCATACGATTGATTAACTTGTTTATTGCTTCGCGGCTTATACCTAGGTGGTATTGAATAACACTTTTACTTGAAACCCTAAATGTGCCGACGATAGCGAGTACGGCGCTTTCTCTTAATAACCCGACAGTACCTGGGTCTGCTGCCGAAATAGTTCCTACATGGCGCAACGATGATTCGAGTGCCCGTTCTAAATAATTCATGAATTCTCCTTGAGTAATAATCACAAATACATAGAACCAACCGTGGGATAATTTTCGAATGAAAGCATGATGCTTTGCATCCTGCCGGAGCTTCGCAACGCTAAGCACTGCGCTTAGCTATAGTGATTTTCTAACGAAAATCACAAACAACTTCGTTGTAGTAAACCCTCTGTAAAGCAGAGCTGACGCGACTCGTCGCTGCTCTACTACTTGTCACTTTGTGACTGCGACAGAAGTTTTACTCGGAGTCAGCTACCGCTGATTTAGCCACATTCCACCAAGCTCTACTCAGGGAAAGCTGCGCTTCGAATACCCCATCGCAGAGTTCACACCGTTGGTGTTTCAGTTGCTTGCAATTACTCCATAATTACAAGCAATTTTGCTTATGCAAAATGAAATCTGACTAAATCTGCGATGCTGCCTCCGGCTCCGATAATTGTTCTGTTTCACAAAACTATTATCTACGCAGTCGTTATTGAGCTTTGCTCAAGCTTTTTTGCAAATCCCTTTGGGATTTGAATGCTTGCATCTACGATGAAAAGAGAAAAGCAAAGAAAAGAGCACCACACAGGTGCTCTCAGTTTTATTTGCTTTTTTTCAATTGCTCAGCACTGATGTGACATGCCAGTGACAAAAGATAATTGAGCAGTATTGTTAGATAACCGCGAGTACCTAAAAACGGATACTATGGATGCGGTTCAGATTGAGTGATCAGCTGTACGAAGAATACTGCAAATATTACATCCCCAATATTTTGTAAAAGTGCACTCAACGTGCACAACAGCCTAATGAGTGGCCTTTTTCTAGATTGCATGAAGCCTCCATATTTAATGTCTTCAGCATTAAAAAGAGCCAATGCAAGAGAAGTATCGCTATAAGCGTATCAAAATGAGCTAACAGTATTTTTATTTAGCTTCATTATTACTATGTTAAGGTGAAGAACTTAATGTTCGCTTTAAACTAGAGTACAAAGAGTAAAACACTAGGCCATAATGTTAAATTTTGAACAAATGGCTCCCTTCAGTTCAACTGTTTTAATATCAACTGTTTGGGTGTATTGTTAATACTTAAGGATAACAAGGGTTTTCAGTAAAACTCGTAAAACAAGGATGTCGAATGAAGCTTTCAAACGTTCTGTCTCTCGTCAATCAAGTCGAAAAATCCAAATTCATCAATGCTATAGATCGTATCTGCAATGAAGCCGTCAAGCACGATAAAAAAATAGCGGCCCAGTTAGACAAACTTGATGGTCAAATCAAAAATGCATCCAGTACCGACATTACCCAATTATTCAAAATAATTCTTCCTTACTTCGAGAAGTCAGTAAGAGAGCAATTGGCAATGCTCGGCGCGCAAGCTACGTTGCTTACAAATATTTTAAGTCGAGACGGGAATTGCATAGCCCGTGTTACCTGGGTTGAGTCGCTTTACACTGAGGAATGGGGCGTTATCAACTCAAGAGCTAATGAGTTGAAATCGGAAATTGAAGCCGTTGATGATGGTGAAAGCTTTACCGATGGGAAGCGATTAGGAATTTATTATGCTTGCCTCAAAGAAGCTTATTCAAATGATGAGAAGATAAACAGAGAAGCAAAGATCACCGATGACGAGCGAGGCATTCTGAACGTACTTGCTAAACAACTCGATGTAACTGCTGATGATCAAGCTGGGGTAGAGCATCTCATTGATGAGATCCCAAAAAATGGCGTCCAGGACGCATTAAATGAACTCCGTGAAATCGGTTTAGTATTCATAAGTAGAAAGCTACAGACAGTATACGTGCCAGATGAAATTGTCAGTCTTTTGCATCGTTTGCAGGGTAAAGACCTCGCTGATAAGCACCTATTGCGAATTTTACGAACACTTAGTGATGCTGAACTATCAAATATCCTTAAAAATCATCGTAAGAAAATTCGTGGTGTAGAACGTAAAGAAAAGATCGTTAATATCATGAAGCTGGGTGTGCCTGCTGTCCAACTTCTTCAGGTAGATTTATACAGTGAAGATACCAATGTTAACGACAGAAAAGAGCGTCTCAAATCGTTAATTCAAGACTTGGATCTTGACCTTGATAAGCTTGGTACAACGCTTGATGAGCGTACGGCATTGATACTTGATTCCTTAAACTCATGCGCTGAGCGGGAATTCAATTCTCTTAGCGCTACAGGGTTCAAAGAACTCTTTGCTGCATTACAAAATCACTTTCCATCTTTAAATGCAATTTTAAAACAAGAATTCGAGCTTGAAGAACAAGAAGAATTGGATGTCGAGAAACTCAGAGCATTGAGTATTACTCCGTACGATATTCTTTATATGCTCACAAACGAAGAAGTAAAAACTGTCGTTGAAAGTATGGGGATTAAGAAGCGAGGTAACTTACGTTTAAATATTCTGGCAAGCTTCGCAGACGCAACAGACAAACTCATCGATAACTATGGTGCGTTAGCAAGAAGAGATTTAGCGACCCTTAAAGCCGACAACATCGAGATTGCTGAAGCAGATTTAGGCGTTAAGTTTGAAGAGGTAACTAAGGCGATTTTTGAACAACTGGGTTTGCTAGTTGATGAAGACCTTCGCAGAGCTATCAATACTGCAAAAGACAAAGCCGATGTTCTAATCTCGTTGAGCGAAGATGATGTAATCGTTGGTGAGGCAAAAACTTGTAAGAACGGAGACTTTGCAAAATATTCCATTACATCGCGCCAGGTAAAAGCCTATGCTAACAGATGTGAGCAAGCTGGAAAACGAGTCGCACAGGTACTAATAGTGGCCCCGACGTTCTCTGAGGATTTTGTTGAAAGTGCCGAGATGGATACTGAAGTGAATATTTCTTTGTTAGAGGCTGATGGGTTGAAGAATATTCTCGACGCTTATAAAGCGCGACGTAATCCCAAGTTTTCGGCGAAGCTATTCACTAAGGGCGGATTGTTAAAAGCTGACTTAATTGCGAAGAACATCTAATTATATGAAAAGGTATAACTTTAGAGAATTCGATGTATAAAATTTTAAATGTAAAAGTTGATGGATTCTGGCATCGATGTACGGCAGAAACTAGTTTCAATGACGAGGTGAACGTAATTATTGGTCAAAATGGGACTGGTAAAACTACTTTCATGAATATACTTCACTCTGTACTAGCTGTTGATGTTGACGGAATTAGTAATAATGATTTTGAATCTATCGAGATTCAATTGATTCATGGTAGAAAGCGAAAGACTGTTAAAGCAAGGAAAATTGAAGATGAGCGCTTCCCTTTCGTTTTTGTTGAATATCAAATATCAAGAAATAAATACAAAGTAAGATTAATTACTTCTGATGATAGAAGAATGGCAATGGCATATCGCAGGAAATCGCAAGAGGAATCTAGCGAAGTTCGAAAAGTTCTTGGCGGTCTAGTTTCGCTTTCTTCAATCTCAGTTTATCGCCTTCGAAATGACGATGAATACGAAATCAGAGATAAGCATGGTTCTCGACTCATATCTCCAGTCGATTATAGACTAAGAGAAGTATTACGCGGTTTAACTCATTATCAGCTATCAATTTCTCAAGATGCGCGATCTATAGCGACCAAGTTGCAAAAGGACGTATTAACTTCCATTTTGTATAGTGAAGAAGATGCGGAGCAAAAAGGGTATCAAATTGATTTTGATAAAGATAAAGAAAAAACTAAGCTCGTAACTGCATATTCTCAACTAAACGCAATAGATGCTGATGTAAGGAAGAAAATTTCGTTTCATGTAAATGCGATCGATGAATCACTGTCAGCATTGGCACACGAGATGGAAAGTAGTAGAAAAGATAATAGCGACTTAAAATCTGCTCCAGATGCCTTTAGATCTTTAGAAGCGTTAAGAAAAACAAGGAAAATTATTGAACTGTCACTCGAAGCAGAGAGAGACACAAATAAAGTATTTGCTCAACTGCAATTATTCTTATCAATAGTCAAATCATTCATCAAAGACAAAGATTTCTCTTTTAAATTTGGAGATTTATCAATATCGAATAAGCAAGGTGAAATCGATTACGGTCGTTTATCATCTGGTGAGAAACAATTGTTAATCTTACTGTCAGAAGCATTATTGCAAGATCAAAAACCTCACATATTTTTGGCAGATGAACCAGAACTATCATTGCATATTGAATGGCAAAGAAAGATTATCCCAGCTGTTCGAGAATTGAATCCAAATGCTCAGGTCATTGCAGCAACACATTCACCCGAAGTGGCTGCGCACTATAAAGATTTCTTGATGGATATGGGAGAGATTGTTCGTGGCTGACTTAACTTATTCAGCAGACGCCCATAACGTTCTAAGCAAGTTTTATAATGCAGACAAAATGGTCTACGTAGAAGGAGATGACGACGTACTATTCTGGGAGTTTATCTTTAACAAATTTTCTAATTTTAAAGTAAAAGTTCAAGGTGTCGGCGGTAAGCCAGAATTAGAAAAATACATTAAACGGATTTGTGATGGAGAAATAAATTCTATCGCAGCGATGGACTCAGATTTTTCAATTTTCGACTCTGATGAGCCAAGAAGTAATGTGATTAGTACATGCGGCTACTCAATTGAAAATACTTTAATAAGTCCTTCAACTATCAGAGACGTAATAAGAGCAATTGGAAGATTGCCTCAAAAAGAAGTTCCTATTGATATTTGTGGTGAGTGGTTGAGGCAATTTATTGACGGTTCAAAAGCCCTTATATTTCATGATGTTCAAAATTATATTTTAGGAAGTGGCCTGTTACTTTCTTTAGATAACTGTAGTCGATTTTTGATAAGCAAAACAGAGCCTTTTTTATGTTCAAAAAAGATAGAAAAACATATCGAGTCAATAGGTTCGATCATTGATGAGGGGGCCTTTCACTGCATTCAAAGCGAGGTAGATAAACATCCATCGGGCTGTATGGGGCTGACTAGAGGGCATTACCTTTTTTCTGCAACATTAGCTTTTGTATCATTCTTCATCAGAAATATACGAGGCAAAGCCAGCATATCTAATGAAGCGTTGTTTGGTGCATTGATTCTTGCTTTTGAAAAACATTTTGATGATTCTCACGAACACTATTCGCATTATCAGTCCGAGTTAAGTAGAATTGTCGCTTGAGGTTTAGTGGAAAGTAGATGTCTATTGTCCTGCTTGAACTGAATATATATAGCGGAAGATTTTGGGGCCAAATAGGGGCCAAAACATGAGTAGTATTCAGTTATATTTAGTGATGAGAAGAATGACAACAACGCTACAGGCCTCTGAATATCACACATCAGCACTCATCAGCAACGAAGCCTCATTTGGCTTCAAAATGCCGTTTTAAATAATTATGTAAAGCTAGAAGCGATACAGCTTGCAAGTATTTTGCGAGTGAACTCATAGAAAATCGCCGGCAACACGCCGGCGATTTTTATTGAAAACTTAAAATGTTTCCGATGGTCAGGCAAATGCGTTGCGCATTACTTTTCTATAAATGCTTGTTCAATTACATAA
>CETO01088878.1_pt1 | contig 11929 bp, 12 predicted proteins | sample 531351 | NCBI WGS metagenome assembly CETO01 (sample SAMEA2622678, study PRJEB7988) | marine metagenome | isolation source: saline water (ENVO:00002010), including | reverse complement strand
GCACCCTTAACACGTAAAAGGCGTAATTGACGTTGAAATTCTTCAGCACGTTCTTTTAGATCACATAGCTCAGCAAGCGTCGTTAAGCGTGAATCTTGGCGTAAGTCTTCGCCTATAACTTGCAACGCCTCGGGGTTTTGATTCACAGCGATTAGTGCATATCTTAAGTTTGACTGAATGACTTCAGGCATAAACTCTATCAAACTTTAATTTTTTAGAAGCATATTGCAACGCCCAACCATTCTGGTTGGCCGCGGTAAGTACTACATATAGATTATCTTGTAATAATTTAGAGCAGTTTTGCAATTCTAAGCCATTTTGGCGCACTGCTTTTAACGCTTCTTCTTTGGAATGAATCATTGTAAATACTCTCTAAAAATCAACCAAAATGTATTAATAGTTTAGTACTATATGAATAAATATCAATCACTGTGAATTATTAATTATTAGTTAAGCGTCAAATTAACGCTTACTCTTTTTCACATTGTTCTTTTAAAAGCTGCCATTTTTCACGCTCTTGTGCTTCGCGTATTTGCTGCTCTTTTTTTCTTATGACACTTTGGGCTTGTTCACGTATCAGTTCTGCTTGCCTTTCTTGTTGCTCTTGATACATACGCGGCGCTTCATTGATAAATTCGATTAAACGCGCGCGTGTGATCACTTGGTTATTCCTTAAGCCGAAATTAACATCATCAAGACGCGCTAAACTTAGGTCAGATTGCTGGGTCAGCCATTCGATAAAAGCGGCTTTTGATGAAAAGCTTTTTAGTACTGTATGTTCACCTTCATTAAATTCACAATACAAATACTCCCCCCGCTCAAAAGTAAACCCCGTGCCACAGTAATCGCGATGGCTATAACGCAGAGTAAGACCTGCTTCAAGCCAATTGACAACTGATTCAACGAGCGGCCTTTCATAAGGCGTAGTGTCTTTGTTCATGACTGTGTTATTTTTGTTAGGGCTAAATTGACCATACTAAAATTTCTCCCATGAAATTTTTATTTTAAATTTACCGTGTAGGAGGTTTATTTTGTCTTTCTGAATCTACTTCTTGTTGAGTACTAGCTTGTTGCGCTTTGATTTTAGCCGCAATCGTTTCAAGCCTGCCAACCTGCCTATGTGCTTTAGCGTCATTAAAAAAGGCATAATGACCCTGGCTCAGGCGCTTGCCAAAGGAAGCCAGTGCAAAAGGTGTGCCCACCACGCTAATTGCTAAAGCCAAATTTTTAATAAACGGCCTCCAACTGCTTTGCGTGTTTAATTTTCTATCGATAATGCCTATGTGAGTTAAGCATCTTTGGCGAAATTGTAGTGTGGTGGTATTTTGCAGAGTCAAACCTATTTGTTGTTCATAGGTTGTTATTTCATGTTTTAATCTTGCCTGTAATTCTCTTATTAAAGGTGCTTCCTTATCTTTTGGATTGATGTTTAGATTATTTAATTTTTTTAAAAGCTGTTGAGTATTTATCAGTTGTAAATCTACCAACGGGTTGACTTTACCATGAACTGTTTCAGGAGAAGGGCGACCATTTTCATCTATAAAATTATCTCGATTTTCTGGCTTGCATCGATATTCGTCATTTAAATTTTTTATAGTCGCTGCAAAATTTTTATTGACACCACCGCAACCTTGAATTAATGGGTAAGAGTCAACTTGCTCGCCTGCATATTTTTTTAAGCAAAGACGCACATTGCTAGGTAAAAGATAGGGATAATTAGTACATACGTTAGATAAATGGTTTAAAATATCTTCTCGGTCATCATAAAATTCAAAATCAATTTGTGCGTCTGGGTTATCCTGCGCTAATTTATGCATTTGCGCATAAATTAATAAAAACTTTAACTCTTCTTTATCGGCCATATCCGTATTATCGTGAGCTCTATTTGGATAATCGAGCTGGTCATTCAGCTTTGTCAGGGCTGCATCAAACGTATGATTAAAATCATGCCCATGGGTAATATCTGCGAAAAGCATGGTGTCAAGTTGAGCATTCACTGTTTGACTCAAATGCTGTATAACCGGAAGACAAGAGCCTGTTTTATTTATGCCGCTATTAGTATAATCCATATCAATGTCCTGACGATTCGAACCAACAAAGCTCACTATTTTGCTGTATTCCTCCTTACCTCTTTTTTTTATATCCTCAATTAAAGCTTGATTACTATTAACGGCGGCGTTTAGTCGGTTTAGCTTGTTATAGGAACCTTCTTCTTGAGATAATGCTAAGGCTTGTTCGTATTTTTTATTAAATATACATCCGTCCATATCCAAAGAAATAGCTAATATTTTTGCTTGCGGCATAAGACACCCTTTGAGTTAGGTTAATAACTAAATTGTAGACCGCTAAACTTAACGTTTTATTAAGGATTTCTATATGAGTTTTACGATTAATTTACAAAATTACCGTCTTCAAGCGTTAACAGCTGGTAATCTTGAAACTGTGCAAAGGCGGCAAGTGGCTCGGGGCGTTTGGTGATAAAACATTGGCCTGGCAATGATTCGATGTAGTGCACTAATTTTTCTAGATAATAAGTATCCAGTTCCGCGGCCATATCATCGATTAAATACATACAATGCTTATTCGATAATTGCGCTTGAGCAAACTTAAGCGCGAATAACAACATTTTTTGCTGGCCGCGTGATAAATAGGCTTGGGCTTTGCGTTTATCATGCGTTATGACTAAATCAGCATGGTGAGCACCATAATGCGTAAATTGGCGCGCGCAATCACGTGCATAATTGGCGTCAAGACATGCCTCTAATGAAGCATATTCGTTTTTTTTATCCCAGCCACGTTGGTATTCCATGTGACAATGTACAGCCCCTAAAGCGCTTAAAGCTTCCTGCCAAGCCTCATCCCACATGTTACAAAAATTTACGCGCGCTTTATCAATGTCATGCGCAAGCTCTGAGAGCGCATGATTCCAGGGTTTAAGTTGGGTTTTAGTGGGTTGTTGTTTCAATAATGCGTTACGCTGTTTAAGCGTGCGCCGATAATCACGCCACAGCGTGACATAAGTATGTTCCACGTGGAACACTCCCCAATCAAGCATGTGGCGCCGCACTTGGGGGCCTGCATCAATGATGGCAAAAATATCTTGATAAAATACCTGGCATGGCGTGAGGTGCGCCAGTTGGCTGCGGGTTAAGCATGCTTCTTGATTGATTTTAGCCAGTGTATGGCCGGTATTATCTTTTTGTAGGCTAATACGGTCACCGCCCGTGTTTTGCGCAAAAAGAGTCAATGCTGCAGCCTCAAAATGAATCAATGTTTGGTGCTCTCTGGCACGAAATGAGTGGCCAGTGGCAAGTAGATAAAGCGCTTCTAGAAAGGAGGTTTTACCGCTGCCATTTAAGCCTTCGATGATATTAAGTTTCGGATGAAGCGCTATTTGCGCCGTTTGAATATTGCGAAAATTGCTAATACGCAGTTCGGTCAAACTCATAATTTCATGGGCATGATAACGTATTGATACGCTTCATCAATAATCGACTCCACCAAAATACTATGTTCAGCACTTGACATCGATAAGCGCACCAAACCATCGGGCAGATAATTTAACACATCCAATAAATACCCGGCATTAATACCTATTTTAATTTCTTGACCATCCACTTGTGCTTCAAGGCTTTCGATGGCTTCTTCTTGCTCTTGATTATTGGCAATAAGCGTTAAGGACCCAGGTTGTATATGCATTAACACTGCCCGTGATTTTTCGTTGGCTAAAATCATGATCCGTGCGAGTGTTTTTTTAAAGGCATCACGGTCAATTAAAATAAACTTATCATTGTTGGTGGGAATAGCGCGCCGATACGGCGGAAAACGCGCATCAATCAGTTTAGAAGTCATCTTATATTCATCGGTTAATAAACTAAAATGATTTTGGCTTAACTGAAGGTGAATGTGCTCATCTGCAATGGCATTGAGCAAACGCAATATCTCAACCACCCCTTTGCGCGGTAATAAAAAGCGATGTGCGTTTGCTTGGTCGTCTAGAGTTATACGACTGATGGCCATTCGATGACCATCAGTGCCTACTGTGGTGATGGTTTGTGCTTCTATCTCAAATAACAAACCATTTAAATACACCCTAACATCTTGTTGAGACATGGCAAAATGGGTGGATTGCAACAAATAAATCAATTGTGTACGGGCGATGCTAAGCGTTAATTCAGCGGTATTATTGTCGCTCGAGGGAAATTGCGCCGCCGGTAAAGTGGCAAGTTTGAATAAGCTGCGACCCGCTTTAACGCGCAATACATCCTCTTTTAAGCTGATATTGGCCTGACTTTGGTCATCTAATGCCCGAATGATATCAATGAATTTTTTCGCTGGCACGGTAATGGCACTGCGTGTATTCGGTTGGTTACATGGCATGTGTGCTGAAATTTCTATTTCCAAATCAGTGGCAGTTAGACGCAATTGGTCGTTGTCAATGTTAAATAAAATATTCGCTAAAATCGCCAGGGTTTGGCGTTTATCCACAGCCCCTGCCACCAACAATAGTCTGGGCAGCAAGTCATCTTTGGCAATCTTCAAATCAAACATAGCAGTCTCACATTATGAGGTTAAAATGCGCATAAAATTTTTAAAGTCTTCGGCAAAATCACTTTCTTCGACAATTAATTCTTTGATTTTACGACATGCGTGAATCACGGTGGTGTGATCTCGTCCACCAAAGTGGTCACCTATCTCAGGTAAACTATGGTTGGTCAGTTCTTTGGATAAACACATGGCCATCTGCCGTGGGCGGGCTACCGAACGGCTACGCCTTTTGGATAATAAATCAGCAATTTTTATTTTATAGTATTCAGCCACCGTTTTTTGAATATTTTCGATGGTGACCAACTTATCTTGTAAGGCCAGTAAGTCGCGTAATGCCTCATGCACAAATTCAATGGTGATGGCTTTACCGGTAAAATGGGCATTGGCAATGACTCGGCGCAGCGCCCCTTCTAACTCCCGCACATTTGAGCGAATACGCTTGGCAATAAAAAAGGCTACTTCATAAGGCAGTTCAATATTTGATTGCTCAGCTTTGCTCATTAAGATAGCCACTCGTGTTTCAAGCTCGGGTGGCTCAACTGCCACCGTGAGCCCCCAGCCAAAGCGCGATTTTAAACGCTCTTCCACGCCTTCAATTTCTTTAGGGTACCTATCACTGGTTAAAATGATTTGCTGCTGGCCTTCCAGCAAGGCATTAAAGGTATGAAAAAATTCTTCCTGCGAGCGGTCTTTACCGGCAAAAAATTGAATGTCATCGATTAAAAGCGCGTTAAGTGAGCGATAAAAACGTTTAAATTCATTGATTGAATTGGTTTGTAATGCTTTGACCATGTCTGCGACAAAACGCTCAGAATGCAAGTATAAAACTTTTGCTTCAGGATTATGCTTTAAAATGGTGTTGCCAATGGCATGCATTAGATGCGTTTTGCCCAAGCCCACACCACCATAGATGAATAAAGGATTATAAGCATCGCCTGGTTTTTCAGCAACTTGTAGGGATGCTGCCCGCGCTAATTGATTTGAGTTACCTTCAACAAAGCTTTCAAAAATGAACTTTTTATTTAAATGGCTGACATAATTATTTTTATGATCCATACGCTTTGGTACCACTTTAGCCGTTGGTGTACTAACCGGTACTTGGGTATTAAGGGTGATTGGCTGTACCGTTTTGCTACCTACCTCAAGGCTTACAGTTTGCACTTCATCCCCGGCAATTTGTGCGACCAGCTCTTGAATACGCGCGAAAAAATGCTTTTTTACCCAGTCAACCACAAATTTGTTAGGAGCGAGCAGTGTTAAATTTTTATCACAAACCTGCGCTTGTAATGGCCTAAGCCAAGTATTAAATTGTGGTGCAGGATACTCTTCTTCCAAAAGCTTCGCACATTTAGGCCAAACAGTTGATGACACAAAACACTCCTCATTAGGGATCACGGTTGCGAGCTTCATGCAACCTTAAAAATTAATCATGCCCTTTTAATCAAGGGTAAAGATACGATGATAACACTGCCATCACTCACACCATCAAAGCGTTTTATTGCCGGTTGTTAAGCTTACCTCGAGTATCATCGTCATAGAGTTAGTTTACTGACTATTTTTGCCAGGGGTATAAATTATACCTAGTAAAATTTAAAAATACAGGTTTATCCTTTTAAACAATGTCAGGGCCTAGCATGTTGGCAGGGATAAAAAATGTTCTAATCCATTGACCAGTGTGCGAATGGTTCGCACTTTTTGACAACATAATATCATACCAGCCATAAAGGCCTTTCTATCGGTGGTATTATGTGAAATGGTCAGCGTTTCACCAAGATGCCCAAGTATGACATCTTGTTTGGCAATCACACCTGGTAAACGCAGGGAATGAATGGGAATATCCTTATAAAGCCCTCCCCGCACGCCGGGAATACTTTCTTTAGAATGAGGTAGGAGGCTCGGAGTCGTTTGATACTTGGCGATTTGTTCAGCCGTTTTAAGCGCCGTGCCGGATGGCGCATCGAATTTTTGCGGGTGATGCGTTTCAATAATTTCAACATTGGCTAAATAACGGCTGGCAATGGCCGCACAATGCATCATTAAAACCGCGCCAATGGAAAAATTAGGCACCACAATGCCGCCTAAATCTGCAGCTTCACATAAGGTGGTTAAATGCTTGATTTGTGCAAGCGTTAATCCTGAAGTGCCAATTACCGGTGAGGCCTGATTTTTGATAATGGTCAGCGCATTATCATAAGCCACATCAGCGCGAGTTAAATCAATCACCACCTGCGCCTTAGTATGAGCAATGCTACTACTTAAATCATCGGCTCGACCTAATTGACCAACTAAGTCAAAATCAGGCGAATCTTCGAGTGTTTGGCAGGCCAATCGACCCATTTTACCCAAAGCCCCATTCACTAATACACGTATACTCATAAATTTTTTCCTGTTTTCGCATCTTGACGATACACCGTGCGCCAAGCCCATATGGTGGCCGGTATCCAACCAATCAGACTTGCTTGCAGACACAAAGCCACCAGTGCACCACCTGGATTATCACACGCTAACAAAACTGCCCAAGGAAACGCAAAAGATAAAAAACCAACCAACATTTTTTTGAGCATCATTCAATCCTTTTAATCAATTGATTAGCAAAATAACTTAATTTTAGTGTGGCACAAGATTTTATGATACACTGCTTGCTTATTTTGTAAATTGAACAATCGACTCGATTGTTTATCTGTCATTTTTTAACCCAACTGACGCAATCGCTATGTTCCTAAGGTATTTTATATGAATAGCCAACCTCTTCATCCGCATACGGTCACCATCAATCGTGCACAGCAAAAAAAGTCAAAGCTTGCTAAAACTCAAGCGCTTAACTGGCTTGCGCAAACTTTTCCGGCCGCTTTTGATGTTAAAACACATATCAGGCCACTTAAAATTGGTATTGTTGATGATATTTTAAGCTATCTTGATAAACATCCAACGCCCACAATTTCGCGCGCTAAAGTCAGGCAGGCACTGGTCGTTTTAACCAGGCGCATTGATTATTTAACTTGTCTTAAAGCCCAGGAAATGCGCGTTGATTTAAATGGTGAACCAACAACTCATGTCACCGCCGCCGAAGCCAATAGCGCCAGAGAAATGATTAAAGCCCGTTTTGAGCAACAGCTATTAAAGAAAAAAGCGGAGAAGCTCAGCACGCTTGAACCTGCGAGTGCCCCTGAGAGCATGCTTGCTAAGGCGTTAGCGCGTCATACCAAATCCTCCAGTACTCCCACTAAACCGGTTATTACCATTAAACATAAACCCACCAGACAATTTGACCCTGATGCTGTGGCACGCTTAAAAGAAAAATTAGGTATTGGCCGCGATAAACTTTAATCATTCTAAAACTTCGAGCAACTGTGCCTTGGTAGTGGCGTCATGCTCGGTTAACTCAAGTGTTGCTTGGCCAAGCAGGCGATAAAGCCTTTGAGTTTTAAGTTCTAAGGTTGCTAAATGCTGGGTAATTGTTGCCACATCGCCACGTTTAATTGGGCCTGTGAGCGCCGTTTTGGGTGAAGCTTCTTGCAGATTTGCCAATGTTTTACTCATCAAACTTACAATGACTTGCTGTGCCATAAGCGTATCAACGCCTGCTTGTTTTAAGCTTGCCACGCCCTGCTCGGCTAGTAATATAAGATAGTTAGACGCCCAAATACCCGCTGTGTGATACGCCGCTTTATTGGTTTGATTAATTTCATACACAATCGAGCCAATGGCACTAAAGAGTTCATGCAGAGATGATTTGGCTGCTGCATCACCTTCAATGGCACAATACGTAGGCGCGTAAGTGCTAATACTTAATGCAGGCCTGGCAAAGCTTTTCATGGGATGCACACTTGCGACAAAACAAGGTATCGCTTTGAGTGCATTTAATACGTCTGAGGTTAAAACGCCACTACAATGCATAACGATGCTGTGGGGCTTTAGTGGCAGCTGACTTAGTTTATCTGCAATGAAAGCAATGGTTTTATCAGGGGTGGTAATCAAAGTCACATCAGCCGGTGGCAAAGTTTCAAGGCACGCGACATGACCTTGACCAATAAAATCTACGGCCGCTTGGGCGCTTTCAATGGTTTGATTGCATACAGCCCCTATTTGAGCGGCTTTATGCATTACCCATAATCGCCCTAATGTTTGGCCTAACTTACCCGCGCCGATGATGTTAATCACAGTGGTCATAAGTTGGAGATTTCCGCCGCTTCATTCATGCCAGGGTCTTCAAGACTTAACATGCCGGTATTAAAATCATAAGCAAAAATCTCCGCATAACGCCCCCAATCAATCATTGTTTTTAACACTCTATCGGCTTCTTTCTCACTTAAATAATTCTCTAGCTTGGTTAAAAAGCGCTCTTCTGAAACACGATGCCGACTTTTTTCATGCAATACCTGGCAGATATAACGAGCCAGCGGCACATTTTCCAGTAGGCTTTGGGCAAACAAATGTTTTTTTGATTGCAAATCAGCCTCAGCAAAGGTTAAACCAAGTGGTTGCAACTGAATATCCCCGCGTGAGACTTTGGCAAACCCTAGAATTTCGAGCGTTTCTAGCAAAGGAAACAAATCATCGATGTTCATCATCAATTCATCGGCTAATTCTGGCAAATCAATGCTTTCATTATAAGAAGTCATGGTTTCAATTAAGCCTGATAATTCTGATACATCGACATCAGGCAAACGAAACCCTAAGCCTATGGTACGTTCACGCTGAAAACGTTTAACTTGTGGGCCTGTGGTCATCACTGTATAAATTTTATCAACCAAGGCTCTAAATTCAGCGGATTCTGGGTTGCGCGGCTGTGGTAAATTAACGGGTAATTCATCACGAATATAGCCCGGATCACTGCCAAAAATAATGATGCGATCAGCTAGCATGGCCGCTTCTTCGATGTTATGCGTGACCAATAAAATGCCATTGGTATTGGTTTTTTTATCCTGCCAAAGTTCTAATAAATCGGATTTTAGATTTTCAGCGGTTAACACATCAAGCGCTGAAAAAGGTTCATCCATAAGCAGCACATCAGGGTTTATCACCAGCGCACGCGCAAAACCCACACGCTGGCGCATACCACCTGATAATTCTTTGGGAAAAGCTGACTCAAAGCCATCTAACCCAATGATATCAATCGCTTCAATGGCACGTTTTCGTCGTATCTCTTTGGGTACCCCTTGCGCTTCTAAACCCAATTCAACATTTTCAAGTACCGTAAGCCAGGGCATCAGCGCAAACGATTGAAACACCATAGCAATCCCCGGCACCGGGCTTGTAACTGGTTGACCACGGTAGGTTACCTGCCCTGAGGTGGGCGCAATAAGGCCGGCAATAATACGTAAAAGGGTTGATTTGCCTGACCCTGATTTACCTAGAAGCGCGACAATTTCACCTTCGCGTAATTTAAAATGCACCTCATCGAGCACCAATAATTCTTGTGAGGAGGCTTTTTTGAAAGATTTACGACAATTTTCTACAGCAACAATGATTTTAGACATACCTACTCTTAGTTTAGATTAAAGCGCTCTTCGGCTAGGCGGTACAAAGGTCGCCAAATTAAGTGATTAAACGCCAACACATACAAGCACATCACACTGGTGCCTAACGCAATTTTTGGAAAATCGCCTGCAAGTGTGGCCGCTTGAATATAAGCACCAAGCCCGGTGGCTTTAAGCGTGACATCACCCCAGCTTACCCATTCGGCCACAATGCTGGCATTCCAGGCGCCACCGGCGGCCGTGATAGCACCAGTGATATAAAACGGAAAAATGCCAGGTAAGGCCAATCTTTTCCACCATAGAAAACCTTTTAACCCTAAATTATCGGCAGCTAAGTAAAGATCTTGGGGAATGGTCGTGGCACCGGCTATCACATTAAATAAAATATACCATTGAGTGCCTAAAATCATGAGCGGTGTGACCCAAATCTCAACGTTTAGTTTAAAAGTAACAATGCCAATCACAAAAAGTGGATAAAATAAATTTGCCGGAAAAGCGGCCACGAGTTGAATGATAGGCTGCAAGCGCGTAGCAACACGCGGTCGTAACCCAACCCATACACCAATTGGAATCCAAATCAGCGAGCTTAATAAAATTAACACTAAAACGCGCAAACCTGTGGCACCACCTAACAGCAAAACATAGCCAATGTCTCTAAACTTAAGTTCGCTTAAAATAAACTCAGATAAATAAAACGCCCCTATTAACGTGCTACCCCAAACTAAAACACGCCACATCGTATCACGATAACCCCCAGATAAAGTTAAGCGCTCTTTGGTTATGGTCGTTCGGGCATGACTTAACCACTTAAGCTGAATCACACGCTCTTGCAAGGCGCTGATAAGTCGATTAAATGGCATGATTAAGCGGCTATTGCGTAATAAATCCATAAGCCACGACTCAGCCACCTGCTCATCAGGTGAGGCATGCATTTTAAATTTCTCAGACCACGCAATAAGGGGGCGGAATAAGATTTGATCGTATAAAAAAATCACCGCCATCATGGTTAATATCGCATAACCCACAGCCATCAAATCATGCTGCTCAATGGCTAAAGCAATATATGAGCCAACGCCTGGCAGGCGAATATCTTGATGAGCGACTTCAATGGCCTCAGATAACACCACAAAAAACCAACTGGCTGACATCGACATCATCATATTCCAGATTAAACCTGGCATCGCAAACGGCACTTCTACTTTCCAAAAACGCTGCCAAGCTGATAATTGAAAAATGGCGGACGCTTCTTTTAAATCATGGGGCAGCGTTTTGAGTGATTGATAAAACCCAAAGGTAATATTCCAAACTTGTGCGGTAAAAATCGCAAAAATTGAAGCACATTCAGGCCCTAATAAACTATTAGGAAATAGATGAATAAATGCGGTGACCGTGATGGATAAAAAACTTAAAACGGGTACAGCTTGTAGCACATCAATGGCTGGAATAATCACTGTTTCAGCACGTTTATTTTTAGCCGCAAGGGTGCCGATAATAAGCGTAAATATCACTGAAATACCAAGCGCTATAAACATTCTTAAGACCGTGCGCAACGCATAAAAAGGCAGCACTTTGGGGGATAGGGAAATAAGTAATGGCTCACCCAAACGATAAGGCAGTGCCATTTGTTTGCCCGTCCAGGCGAAAAAAAATAATAAAGCTAAAACAAGTATCAATAACAACCAATCCCAACGATTAAGTATGCGCTGGGTATACTCAAGATTCGCAAAATAAAATCGACTATTACGCACTTTTTATCCTTACGAAATTCAAATTATTCATGTCCTACTCAAACTCAAAAAATTTTAATGCTTAGTTTACGCACATTTCGAATATTTTTCATATTCAAACGCACACTTCAAGCTACATCAATAAGAGATCCCTCGCTACACTCGGGATGACGG
>CETO01078212.1_pt1 | contig 11931 bp, 8 predicted proteins | sample 531351 | NCBI WGS metagenome assembly CETO01 (sample SAMEA2622678, study PRJEB7988) | marine metagenome | isolation source: saline water (ENVO:00002010), including | reverse complement strand
ACGCCGTCGTCCCACAGGCGGGCGCTGGCGTAGTAGGGGTGGCCCTGTTGTTCGTATTTATTCGCAATGGGTTTCTTGAATTCGGCTTCTTCTTCGGCACTCCAGTCCTGGCCTTTGCGTTCCATGCCTTCACGTTTGACTGTGGCGAGTACGTTGGCGGCCTGTTCGCCGCCCATCACCGAGATGCGGGCATTCGGCCACATCCACAGGAAGTCCGGGCTGTAGGCCCGGCCGCACATGCCGTAGTTGCCGGCACCGTAGCTGCCGCCAATCAGCACGGTGATCTTGGGCACGTTGGCGCAGGCCACGGCCATGACCATCTTGGCGCCGTGCTTGGCGATGCCTTCGGCTTCGTATTTCTGGCCCACCATAAAGCCGGTGATGTTCTGCAGGAACAGCAGCGGGATGTTGCGCTGGCAGCACAGTTCAATAAAGTGCGCGCCTTTCTGGGCGGATTCGCTGAACAGGATGCCGTTGTTGGCGATGATGCCCACGGGGTAGCCGTGGATATGGGCGAAGCCGGTCACCAGGGTGGAGCCGTAGTAGCGCTTGAATTCGTCAAATTCGGAGCCGTCGACGATACGGGCAATCACGTCGCGTACGTCGAACTGTTTGCGCAAATCGGTGCCCACGATGCCGTAGATTTCGTCCGGGTTATACAGCGGTGCCCTGGGTTCGCGGATTTCCACGGGTACGGGTTTGCGGCGGTTGAGGTTGGCGATGCAGCGCCGGGTGATCTCGAGGGCGTGGGCGTCGTTTTCGGCATAGTGATCGGCCACGCCGGAGGTTTTGCAATGGACATCGGCTCCGCCCAGGTCTTCGGCGCTGACCACTTCGCCGGTGGCGGCTTTGACCAGTGGCGGGCCGGCCAGGAAGATGGTGCCCTGGTTGCGCACGATGATGGATTCGTCGGCCATGGCGGGTACGTAGGCGCCGCCGGCGGTGCACAGGCCCATAACGACGGCGATCTGGGGGATACCATCGGCAGACATTCGGGCCTGGTTGTAGAAAATGCGCCCGAAGTGGTCCCGGTCGGGGAAGACTTCATCCTGTCGTGGCAGGTTGGCGCCGCCGGAGTCGACCAGGTAGATGCAGGGCAGGCGGTTGGTTTCGGCGATTTCCTGGGCCCGCAGGTGTTTTTTGACGGTGAGCGGGTAGTAGCTTCCGCCTTTTACGGTGGCGTCGTTGGCGATGATCATGCATTCGGTACCGCTGACCCGGCCGATGCCGGCGACCACGCCGGCGGCGTGGACGTCTTCGTCGTAGACGTTGTAGGCGGCGAACTGGCCGATTTCGAGGAAGGGGGAGCCTTCGTCGAGCAGTTTGTTGATGCGCTCTCTTGGCAGCAGTTTGCCGCGGTCTGTGTGGCGTTTCTGGTATTCGGGGCCTCCGCCCTGGTGAATGAGTTCGACTTTTTCCCGCAGGTCGGCTACAGCGTTGGCCATGGCCTGGTGGTTGGCCTGGAATTCGTCGGACCTCGGGTTTATTTTGCTCTGGAGTATCGTCATTGGATATTCGTCCGTGCATCGGCCCTGCGGGTAGAGCGATTCAAAAACCGCTACAAGCACGTCCCTGTGCGCTTCTCTCCGGCCATCCATGGCCTACGAAATTTTTGAATCGCTCTACCCGCAGGGCCTCGTTTGACTTGGTCAGTGAATTCCGCGCAACGCTTACTTATTCAGGAACAGCTCTCTGCCGATGAGCATGCGTCGGATTTCAGACGTGCCCGCTCCGATTTCATAGAGCTTGGCGTCCCGTAGCAGGCGGCCGGTGGGGTAGTCGTTGATGTAGCCGTTGCCGCCGAGCAGCTGGATGGCGTCCAGGGCCAGCTTTGTGGCCATTTCGGCGGAGTAGAGGATGGCGCCGGCGGCGTCTTTTCTGGTGGTTTCGCCGCGGTCGGCGGATTGGGCGACCATGTAGACGTAGGACTTGGCGGTGTTCATGAAGGTGTACATGTCGGCAACTTTGCCCTGTACCAGTTCGAATTCGCCGATGGCCTGGCCGAATTGTTTGCGTTCGCGGATGTAGGGGATGACCACGTCCATGGCGGCTTGCATGAGGCCGAGGGGGCCGCCGGATAGGACGATGCGTTCGTAGTCGAGGCCGCTCATCAGTACTTTGGCGCCGTTGCCTACGCCACCGAGGACGTTTTCTTTGGGAACCTTGCAGTCTTCAAACACCAGTTCGCAGGTGTTGGAGCCGCGCATGCCGAGTTTGTCGAGTTTCTGGTGGCGGCTGAAGCCGGGGTAGTCGCGTTCTACGATGAAGGCGGTGACGCCTTTGGAGCCGCCTTGCGGGTCGGTTTTGGCGTAGATTACGTAGGTGTTGGCGTCTGGCCCGTTGGTGATCCACATTTTGTTGCCGTTGAGGACGTAGTGGTCGCCTTCATCCCGGGCGTGGAGTTTCATGGAGATGACGTCGGAGCCGGCGTTGGGTTCAGACATGGCCAGGGCGCCGATGTGCTCGCCAGTGATGAGTTTGGGAAGGTATTTCTGTTTCTGCTCTTCGGTACCATTGCGGTTGATCTGGTTCACGCACAGGTTGGAGTGGGCGCCGTAAGATAAGCCAACGCTGGCGGAGGCGCGGCTGATTTCTTCCATGGCGATGACGTGTGCCAGGTAGCCCATGTCGGAGCCGCCGTATTCTTCACTCACGGTGATACCCAGCAGGCCCATGTCGCCCAGTTTGCGCCACAGGTCCATGGGGAATTCGTTGGTGCGGTCGATTTCCTCGGCCCGGGGAGCGATTTCATCGGCGGCGAAGCGGTTGACCTGTTCACGCAGGCTGTCGAGGGTTTCGCCCAGGCCGAAGTTGAGTTCGCTGTATTGGGATTTCATGGTGTGCTGCCTTTTTTGTTCTTGCTAGTGCGTGTCGTTAAGCGGCCCGCTGCCGGTTGTTGCCTTAGTCGGTGGCCAGGCTTTGTTGTTCTTTCTTTTTCTGAAGTTCTTCCAGGGCTTCGCGGCATCGGGTTTCTGCGGTGTCTATTTCCATCTCCGCCTGCGCGATGTCGTCTTTCTGTTGTTCAAGGTGCGCGCGCCGGTCGCCCAGGATTTCGAGCATTTTCAACAGCTGCTTTTCGTTGCCGGTGAGGGTTTCATCCCAAAGGTCGAACAGCTCCTTGGTCTGGGCCAGGGAAAAACCCATGCGCTTGCCGCGCAGGATCAGCTTCAGGCGTACCCGGTCTTTGTTGCTGAAGATGCGGGTCTGCCCGCGCCGGGTGGGGTTCAGAAGCCCCTGGTCTTCGTAGAAGCGGATGCTTCGTGTGGTTACGTCGAACTCCTGGGAAAGCTCGCTGATGCTGAAAGTTCGTTTTTCGCTCATGACGGATTTCCTTTTTTCACCAAGGTTAGTTAAAGTTTACGTAAACGTAAAGTGTTTTTGTGGTCCGAATGGATACCCGCGGATCAGACTTCGATCATTGTTAATAAGGAGTACCCGATGGAATTCCAGAATGTGCCGGCAATTGTAACAGGCGGTGCCTCCGGTCTGGGTGAGGGCGCTGCCCGTGCTCTGGCGGCGGCTGGCTGCAAGGTTGCGATTCTTGATGTGAACAAGGAGTCGGGCGAAAAGGTTGCGGCTGAGCTCGGCGGTATCTTCCTGCATTGCGATGTGACCTCGGCCGACAGTGCTGAGGCTGCTGTCACTGCTGCGCGAGAGGCTCACGGCCCCTGCGGTGTCGCCGTGAACTGCGCGGGTATTGCACCGGCGGCCAAGATTCTGGGCCGTGAGGGTGTGATGCCGCTGGAGAGCTTTAGCAAGGTGGTCCAGGTTAATCTGATCGGCACTTTCAATATCCTGCGGCTGGCGGCTGCCGATATGGCGCAACGGGAACCGAACGGTGACGGCGAGCGCGGTGTCATCATCAATACCGCTTCGGTTGCTGCCTACGAAGGCCAGATTGGCCAGGCGGCTTACAGCGCATCCAAAGGCGGTGTGGTGTCCCTGACCCTGCAGGCGGCCCGCGAGCTGGCCCGTGAAGGGATTCGGGTAAATACCATTGCTCCTGGCCTGTTTATGACACCAATGCTGGCGGGTATGCCCCAGGAAGTGCAGGACAGCCTTGCAGCCACGCTGCCGTTCCCGAAACGCCTCGGTAAACCGGAAGAGTTCGGGATGATGGTGGACCAGATGGTGCGCAACCCGATTCTTAATGGCGAAGTCATCCGGCTTGATTGTGCCCTGCGGATGGCGCCAAAGTGACATTGAAATAACCTGCCAAAAGCAGGTTTCTGTAATGGTGTTCGCCAAAAGCGAACCGGTAACCACAGGTGAGTGATATGACTAACCCTGTCGATCAGGAAGAACTGGCTCTTTTCCGGGAGTCTGTGATCAAGGCTCTGGAAACCGAAGTGGCCCCGCATTACGAGGCCTGGGAGAAAAGCGGCATTGTGCCACGGGAGCTTTGGAACACTCTGGGCGATGCAGGCATGCTGTGCGTCGATGTGCCGGAAGACTGCGGCGGCTGCGGTGCACCCTTCCAGTACTCGGTCGTGGTGGGTGAGGAGCTTGCCCGGCTGGGATTCGGTGCGCTTTCCACCAACGTGATGGTGCATTCCGACATTGTCGCGCCCTATCTCAGCCATATCGGCAATGAAGAGCAGAAACAGCAGTGGCTGCCGAAGATGGTATCAGGTGAGGCGGTAGGCGCCATCGCCATGACCGAGCCGGGCGCCGGCAGCGACTTGCAGGCCATGCGTACCAGCGCTGTGAAAGACGGCGACGACTACATCCTCAATGGCTCCAAGACCTTCATCACCAACGGCCAACACGCCGACATGGTGATCGTCGCCGCCAAAACCGATCCCAAAGCCGGAGCCAAAGGGATCAGCCTGTTTCTGGTCGATACGTCGTTGCCAGGATTCAGCAAAGGCCGGAACCTGGACAAGATTGGCCAGCACTCTGGCGATACCTCCGAGCTGTTTTTCTCCGACATGCGCGTACCTGCCTCGGCGTTGCTGGGCGAGGAAGGGCAGGGTTTCGTTTACCTGATGCGCGAACTGCCCCGTGAGCGACTGGTGATCGGAGCGCTGGGGGTGGCAGCGGCCCGGGGCTCGCTGGACATGACGATCCAGTATGCCCAGGAGCGTGAGCTGTTTGGCCAGAAGCTCAGCCAGTTGCAGAACACACGCTTCGAAATTGCCCGCATGGAAACGGATTACCGCATCAACAAAGCGTTTGTGGACCAGTGCATTCGGGAATACGAAGAGGGCAAATTGGATGCCCCCACGGCGTCCATGGCCAAGTACAGCGCTACCGAGATGCAGTGTCGTGTTGCTGATGGCTGTTTGCAGCTGTTTGGCGGCTATGGCTACACCACGGAGTACCCGATTTCCAGGAACTTTATTGATGCCCGGGTGCAGCGGATTTATGGCGGCACGTCGGAAGTAATGAAGGAAATCATTGCCCGGTCGGTACTCGGAAGATAGTACCTCCTGAATCCAGCGCTAATTCTTTTTGAAGGCGACTGAAATGTATGGGGTTCGAGCTGGGGGATACCTTTCCGGGACCGTCAAAAGCCATGGATGGCTTTTGTCGAGCGTACAGGGATGTATTCACAGCGTGTCTCGGAAAGGTATCCCCCTGATCGAACCTGACTCCCAACATGGAGACCAGATTCAATGAACAACAATGACATCGTTATAGCAGGCTCCGCCCGAACCCCCATGGGCGGAATGATGGGCTCCCTGAGTACGGTACGTTCACCGGACCTGGGTGCCGTCGCCATTAAGGCAGCCATTGAACGCTCCGGCCTTCAGCCGGCCGACATCCAGGAAGTGATCATGGGCTGCGTACTGCCCGGGGGGCTGGGCCAGGCACCAGCTCGCCAGGCCTCAAGGGCCTCTGGCATCCCGGACAGCTCCGGTTGTACCACCATCAACAAAATGTGCGGCTCCGGAATGCAGGCCGTCATCATGGCTCACGACCAGATCAAAGCTGGCACCAATAACATCATGATCGCCGGCGGCATGGAAAACATGAGCCAGGCACCGTACCTGTTGCCGAAAGCCCGTGCCGGCATGCGCATGGGCCATGGCCAGGTGCTCGACAGCATGTTCCTGGACGGTCTGGAGGATGCCTACGAGGGTGGCCTGATGGGCGTATTCGCCCAGCGCACGGCAGACAAATTCGACATCACCCGCCAGGCCATGGACGAATTCGCCATCGGCTCCCTGCAGAAATCCCTGGCGGCCATCGAAAACGGCTGGTTCCGGGACGAAATCGTACCGGTAACCGTCCCGGGCCGAGGCGGCGACACCGAAGTGGATACCGATGAACAACCGGGCAACGCCAAACCGGAAAAAATTCCACACCTCAAACCCGCGTTCGCCAAGGACGGTTCTGTCACCGCCGCCAACTCCAGCTCCATCAGTGATGGTGCTTCCGCGCTGGTACTGGCCTCAGCCGCCGAAGCTGATGCCCGGGGCCTGACCCCGCAGGCCCGGGTCGTGGCCCACGCTACCAACGCACGCCTGCCGTCCGAATTCACCATCGCACCGATCGGCTCCATCGAGAAGGTGCTCAAGAAAGCGGGGTGGACGCTGGACGATGTCGATCTGTTCGAGATCAACGAAGCCTTTGCCGTGGTCACCCTGGCGGCGATCAATGAGCTGAAGCTTCCTGCGGAGAAGGTCAACGTGCACGGCGGTGCCTGTGCACTGGGGCATCCGATTGGTTCCTCCGGCTCCCGGATCATCGTCACCCTGATCAATGCGTTGAAACAGCGTGGGCTTAAGCGTGGTGTAGCCTCGCTCTGCATCGGTGGTGGTGAAGCCACGGCTGTGGCTATTGAGCTGATCTGATCGGCTTATATTCCCTGTAGCCTGTCAGCTCTGGGGCGGGCTTGCGGGTGGCCGGGTTAAAGATCCCGTTCCTGAAATTGTCGCGGTTCGATTTTCAGCTTTTTCAGGCGTGAGGACAGGGTGGTCGGTTTGACACCCAGCAGCGCAGCGGCGCCATCGTCGCCGAACACCCGGCCGCCACTGATTTTCAGGGCTCGTCTCAGGTTGTTTGTCTCAAGCTCCCTGAGTTCGTGTTCTGTCATCAGATCACCGTCGAAATGCCTGGCTGGCGGCATGGGTTCCAGCGTGTGTCTGGCGGCAGAATCCGGACCCTGCAGGTCCAGATCCAGCCGGCCATCGGCTGTGATCACCTGACGTTCAATAACGTTTTCCAGCTCCCGAACATTGCCTGGCCACGGGTAAGCTTTGAGCGTTTCCACGTCCCGCTCCCGGAGTGCCAGCGGTGGCCGGTTGAATTTCTGGCACGCCCGGTTCAGAAACTCCTGGGCGAGAATGGGAATGTCCTCGATACGTCGGCGCAACGGCACCGACTCAATAGGGAACACATTCAGGCGAAAGTACAGATCCTCCCGGAAGTTCTTGTCCCGGACCTCGGTTCTCAGGTCGCGGTTGGTGGCGGCAATGACACGAACGTCCACGGCTCGGGTGTGGTTTTCCCCCACGCGTTCGAACTGTTGATCCTGCAAGACCCGCAGCAGCTTGCCCTGGAGCTCCAGTGGGATCTCGCCCACTTCATCCAGAAAAAGGGTACCCCCATCGGCGAGCTCGAAGCGGCCAACCCGGTCGCTGACGGCTCCGGTAAAGGCACCCTTTACATGGCCAAAGAACTCACTCTCAAACAGATCCTTGGGAATCGCTGCGCAGTTTACCCGGATCAGGGGTCGATCCCGCCGGCTGCTTGACTGATGAATGGCCCGGGCAATGAGTTCCTTGCCGGTACCGGATTCCCCGGTGATCAACACGTTGGCATCGGTTGGGGCGACCATTCCGATTCTGCGAACGATGGCTTTGATAGCATCGCTCTGGCCTAAAATTTCGTGAAAGTGGTATTCCGCACTGAGTTCTTCCTGAAGGTAGGCGTTTTCCATTTCCAGGCGGTGTTTCAGGGTTTCCACTTCCTCCAGTGCTTTTTGCAATTCCTTCTGAGTCTCAAGTCGGGCAGAGATATCGCGAAACACCACCACGGCGCCAACCGGGTGACCATTGTCTATAATGGGCGTGCTGGTGTATTCCACCGGAAAGCCGGTGCCATCCTTGCGCCAGAACCAGTCCTCGCCAACCCGTTTTACACTGGCATCCCGAAACGCGGCATAGATAGGGCATTCTTTCAGTGGGAAGATGCTACCGTCCTCGTGGGAGTGGTGCACCACCCGGTGAATCACCCTTCCCATCAGCTCGTCAATGCGCCAGCCCAGCATGCGTTCCGCTGCCGGGTTGGCAAAAGTCGTCCGTCCTTCGGCGTCCACCCCGTAAATGCCTTCGCCCACCGCGTGCAGGATCAACTGGTTTTCCCGCTCCATATCCTTGAACAGTTCTTCTACCCGCCGCCATTCCAGCAGGCCACCCCGGTGGTAGTGATTGGCGTCGTGGCGTTCCCGCAGGGTGCGCAGCTGGCGCCGGTCCCGAAGCAGTAGCAGGAGACTCTGGGATTCGGCTTCGCCCACCCGTGAGGAAGAAATCTCCAGCTCCACGTTGCGCCCATCCCGATGCTGCAGGATGAAATCCCGACTCCAGCCATGACTGCGAAACAGGGTTTCCTCGGTAAAGGCGATGAGCTGAGGCCGCTGGTCGGTGAACAGGTGGGTACAGGGAGTGCCGATCAGAGACTGCCTGTCGGTTCCGACCAGCCGCCCCATGGCACTGTTGGCCGCGATGATGAGATCGCGCCCGGCATCCACCAGCAGGGCCGCCTCCGGCAGGTGGTCAATCCAGCTGGTGGTACTGGCGGATGTTATCGCGGCTTTGATTGTCATCGGGTTGTCCTTTCTCTGGCCTTGCAGAGACAGAACAAACCTTGTGCCAACTCTGAGATTTCGTAGTAGGGGTCACGAAATATCGTTAATCACGAAAGTTCGTAGTTAACAAGAAGCACCGAAGAAAAATAAAAGCAATATAAAACAAGGTGTTAAATATTTTATCGGGGTTGGCACAAACCCTGCGATATCTCCTCCAGAACGTGTTGTCGGCCCGGGAGCAGATTCTCTCCGGGAGCCGAGCCACCACTTTACTGCACCGCAAGAGTGCATAAACGACCCGTACTTCAGGAGAGTGCCCCATGACGACAAAGAGCCTTGGTAATCCGTTTGATGGAGACAAATCGCTGATCCACGCCAAAACCTGTGGCTGCCCGGACTGCAAGCCCGGCCAGGACACCCCGGCAATTTCGCTGGATCTCAACTCCTCCGTCAGCAGGCAGGACGCATCGGAGGCGCCACTGAATTCAGAAGAGATGATGGACCGAGCCATCGAGAGCGCCGTTGTCCGCTCCGTATTCGGCCACAACGACCACAGCCGCCGCAGCTTCATGAAAATGATGGGTGCGGGCACCGCCGCCGCGCTGCTGGGCAGCGTGTTCCCCATGGATAAGGCCAAGGCTGCGGTTAAGGAATCCCTCGGCAAGCTTGAGAAGACCAAACTGAACGTCGGCTTTGTACCCATTACCTGCGCCACGCCGATCATCATGGCTCACCCCATGGGCTTCTATGAGCGCTACGGCCTGGACGTGACCGTGACCAAGACCGCGGGCTGGGCCGTGGCCCGGGACAAGTCCCTGGCCGGTGAATACGACGCGTCCCATATGCTTACCCCAATGCCCCTGGCCATGACCATGGGTGCCGGTTCCACACCGGAGCCGTTCATCATGCCGGCGGTGGAGAACATCAACGGCCAGGCCATCGTGCTGCACGTCGACCACAAGGACAAACGCGATCCCAAGCAGTGGAAGGGCTTCAAGTTCGGCGTGCCGTTCGAATACTCCATGCACAACTTCCTGCTGCGTTACTACCTGGCCGAGAACGGTATCGACCCGGACAAGGACGTGCAGATCCGAGTGGTTCCGCCACCCGAGATGGTGGCCAACCTGCGTGCCGGTAACCTCGATGGCTACCTGTCACCGGACCCGTTCAACCAGCGTGCCGTGTGGGAGAAGGTGGGCTTCATTCACATGCTTACCAAGGATATCTGGGAAGGCCACCCCTGCTGCGCCTTCGCCTGCAGCCAGCAGTTTGCGACTCAGAATCCGAATACCTATGGAGCCCTGCTGCGCGCCATCATTGATGCCACCCAATACTCCAACAACCCTGAAAACCGAAAGGAAATTTCCGAAGCCATCGCGCCCAAGAACTACCTGAACCAGCCGGTCCCGGTAATACAGCAGGTGCTGACCGGGTACTACGCGGACGGCCTGGGCGAGGTGAAGAATGTGCCGGATCGCATCGATTTCGATCCGTTCCCCTGGCATTCCATGGGTGTGTGGATCCTCACCCAGATGAAGCGCTGGGGCTACATCGAGGGCGACGTGGATTACAAGGGCATCGCCGAGCAGGTCTACCTGGCTGGAGAAACCGGCAAGCTCATGGAGGAGATGGGCTACAGCTCGCCGGACAAGACCTACAAGACCCACACCATCATGGGCAAGACTTTTGATCCGGACAGCGCGGAAGAGTATGCCCGCAGTTTTGCCATCGGGAGGGTATAACCATGGCTTCCCTGAACATACGGGCGGCGTTGCTGTCGGTGTCGTTCCTGATTGTGGCCCTGGGGCTATGGGAAATGGCAACCCAGCCGCCGGAAGCCCAGACCGGAATGAGCGAATACGAAATGCTCATGGGTGGCGCCGACCAGGAATCCCGGGTACCGCCACCTTCAGCGGTGATCAAGCTGGCCTGGGCCGAGCTGTCGAATCCGTTCTACGACGCCGGCGCCAACGACAAGGGTATCGGGATCCAGCTCGCTTATTCGGTGTACCGGGTACTTACCGGCTACCTGGCGGCCATGGCCATCGCCTTGCCCCTGGGGTTCCTGATCGGTATGTCTCCGCTGATGTACAAGGCCCTGAACCCCTACATCCAGGTTTTGCGGCCGATTTCGCCGCTGGCCTGGATGCCCCTGGCCCTGTTCATCATCCAGGACTCGGACGCTTCGGCCATCTTCGTGATCTTCATCTGCTCGATCTGGCCGATGCTGCTTAACACCGCCTTTGGTGTGGCCAATGTCCGGCAGGATTGGGTGAACGTGGCCAGAACCCACGAACTGGGGCCGATCAAAACCGCGTTAACCGTGATTCTGCCGGCGGCCGCGCCCACCATCCTGACCGGCATGCGCATCTCCATCGGTATTGCCTGGCTGGTGATCGTGGCGGCGGAAATGCTCGTGGGCGGCACCGGCATTGGCTACTACGTGTGGAACGAGTGGAACAACCTGGATCTGGCCAGTGTGATCTTCTCCATCCTGATGATCGGGGTGGTGGGCATGCTGCTGGACCTCGCCCTGGGCAAGGCCCAGAAATTGGTGGAGTACAAAGAATGAGCGGCCCGGCACCGGCCGCCGATGCCGGCCTCAACCCTCCGAACGGAGACCTGTTATGAGTAAACCATTCCTGGAAGTAGATGGCCTGTCCAAAGTCTATCCGGATGGCCAGGGCGGTGAACTGACCGTCTTCGAGGATATCCGCTTTGCCCTGGAGAAAGGCGAGTTCGTCTGCATCATCGGCCACTCCGGCTGCGGCAAATCCACCATCCTGAACGTGCTGGCTGGCCTGGACGAAGCCAGCGCCGGCAACGTGGTGATGAACGGCAAGGAAGTAAAGGGCCCGGGCCTGGAGCGCGGCGTGGTGTTTCAGAACTACAGCCTGCTGCCCTGGAAAACCGCCCTGAACAACATCGTATTTGCGGTGAAAGCCCGTTGGCCCGGCTGGTCCAAGGAAAAGGTGCGGGAGCACAGCGAGCGCTACCTGAAAATGGTGGGCCTGGAGCACGCCATGAACCGCAAGCCCTCACAGCTCTCAGGCGGCATGCGCCAACGAGTGAGCATCGCCCGGGCCTTCGCTACCCAGCCGGAACTCCTGCTGCTGGATGAACCCTTCGGCGCGCTGGATGCCCTTACGCGAGGAGTGATTCAGGATGAACTGGTG
>CETO01013634.1_pt1 | contig 11946 bp, 7 predicted proteins | sample 531351 | NCBI WGS metagenome assembly CETO01 (sample SAMEA2622678, study PRJEB7988) | marine metagenome | isolation source: saline water (ENVO:00002010), including | reverse complement strand
CTCTCAGTCTGAACACCAGTCACAGCACCATTACTGACTGAAATTTCGTTTACTTTCGAATTTGTTTTAATCTCGACACCTGCCCCTTCAGCAATACTTCTTAGTAGATTCATGAGGCCGCCCATTCCGCCTTGCAGTGAAGAGACATCACCGTGCGATCCAGCCAATCTATATAGATATGTAAGAATGGTATTTGGTGATCTTGGGCCTAGATGGGTACCCAAAACAGCATCTGTGCTCAAAGCTCCTTTTAGATATGGGTTTACAAAACGCTCATCAAGCTCATCATAGATGTTCATTCCGATTAATCTCAGGAATTCACGCATTTCTGTTTTGCCCATCCTTCGAATATCAAATCCGAGCTTGGCCAGTGTCATCAGATCCTTGGTATTTTTTGTTCCCAATCTGGGTGGACGCTTGTTTAGATAGGTTTTGAGTAAATCAGAGAATCTGGCCATACGATCATGGAATTCAATATAGTTCTTTTTATCTTCTTCATCTACACCTGTGATATTTTTGCCTTGGTATCGAATATGATTTCCATCATCTGTTAATACTATTGTTTCCAATGATTTTTTTGAGTAATCGGGTTCTATACCAAGATCTTTTTGAACGTCGGGTTGAAGTTGGAATAATAAATGTGCACATGCAGAGACCGAGAAATCATCTGCAAATTTTCTTGTGATCGCTGCTCCCCCAACTTGATCGTTCGCTTCTAAGACAAGCACCTTTTTGCCCTTTTTTGCGAGCAAAGCAGAACAAATCATTCCATTGTGACCAGCCCCAATTACAATTGCATCGTATTGATTAGTCATCGCCGAAATTCTCAGGTACAGTGTTTTTTAATTTTAAATCAAGAAGTATTTCACGAGCTGCATTAGCTCCAGGCGCCGCCATTACGCCACCCCCAGGATGTGTGCTTGATCCACACATATAAAGCCCCTTGACAGGTGCCCTGTACTGAGCAAATCCGGGTACTGGTCTATTGAAAAGAAGTTGATCCATAGTTAGCTCGCCATGAAAAATATTCCCTTCAGTTATACCTATTTGATCTTCAATATCTTGCGGCGTTCTGATTTCAACATGAAGGATGAGATCTTTAAAATCAGGACTGTAATTAGAAATTTGATCGATCACACTTTTACCAAATGCTTCCCGTTCTTCATTGGTCCAATCTCTTCCTTCTATCTGAGCTGGACAATATTGAACAAAACAACTCATAAAGTGTTTGCCCGGAGGCACCATGGTCGGATCAGTCGCACTTGGGATTGTACAGTCTATGTATGGATCTTTTGACCAAGTACCATCTTTCCAATCATCATAGGCTCTTTCCATTCGCTCCATTGAGTCTATAAAGTGTATGTCTGCCTTCCCGATGAATTCACTGTTTTCTGGAAGTGCAGGGAATGTTGGCATACCATCAAGCGCTATATTTAGTTTTCCTGAAGAACCACGGATCTTAAAATTTTTCACTCTTTTATAGAAATTCTCGGGGAGATCACTTTTATCCATACAGTTCAGAAAGGTTCTTTTTACATCCATAGCTGATACAACCACTGGGGCATATATCTCTTCTCCACTCTCGAGAGCGACACCTTTAGTTCGGTTGTTTTTAACTATGATCTGGTCAACTCCTGCCTCAGAGCGAATTTCTCCACCATACGACTGGAATGCTCCAGCAAGTGAATTTGACACGGCACCCATTCCGCCACGAGCAAAACCCCATGTTCCGACATTTCCATCCACATCGCCCATGTAGTGATGCAACAACACATATGCTGTTCCGGGTGAATGAATACCCAGTGCTGTCCCTATTATTCCGCTACCAGAAAGTGCTGTTTTAATAACGTCTGTCTCAAAATATTCATCTAGATAATCTGCAACACTCATGGTCCAGAAACGAATTGTCTCGTATAACCTATCTTCGCCTAGCTCAAGAAATTTGTTTCCTAGTAGGATCAATTCTTTGATGTCTTTGGGTTTGAATGATGTTGGATCTGGAGCTGTTCTCAACAAGAAATCTCGTATGAGTCGGCATTGCCTCATAGTATCTGTGGAGTACCTCGAATATGCGTCGGCATCATGAAGAGAGTGCCTTGCCATCTCACGATGAGCAGCCTCAGGATCATGATAAGAACCAAAATAATCCCCATTTTCCATGAACTGAAGTGATCCGCCATAGGGTGTAACTTGAAGTCCATGCTTGTGAAGTTCAAGATTTCGATATATTTCTGGTCTTAGAAGACTGCATACATAAGAGCAGTTTGAATATTTCCAATCTTTATAAAGTTCTCTACTTACTGCTGCTCCACCAATGTAATCATTTTTTTCTACACAAAGTACATCAAGCCCTGCTTTTGCAAGAAAAGCTGCATTCGCTAGCCCGTTGTGTCCGGCACCAACAACAATTACATCGTATTTCTTCATTCTTAAATATGAGTTGATTTGTTATAAACCTATTTCTTCTCTCGTAATATCTACTGCTTGTTCAAATTTGTCCAGTGTTTCCTTTAAGCATCCCATATCGTGAGACTCACAAAGAAACCAGGGCTCTCTTGAATCGGGTTCGACCAATATTCCCATCTCATGGAGATTAGGAGCTAGTGTATCATAGAATTGATAATCTGAATTCAACCAGCCCCTATAATCATTCGGAGCTTGCTCAGCAAAAAATAATCCCATCATTGATGGATGCCCAGAAAAATCATGGGCAATACTTCTCTCACTGAGAATTTTACTCATTCCTTTTTGTAACTTTAGGCCATAATTTTCAATTGTTTTGAGGGCATCAGTCTCATCAAGTATCTCAAGAGTTTTTGCTGCAGCTGATAGAGAAACCGAATGGCCTGTGAATGTCCCACCATGAACCACTCCCTCATCTCCACCAATATTTCGCATAATCTCCTCTTTTCCTGCTAGTACTGCTACTGGATAACCATTGCCTATGGCTTTTGCGAATGTACACAAGTCTGCCTCAATGTTGTATAACTCTTGTGCTCCCCCTCTCGCAACCCTAAAACCTGTTTTAACTTCATCAATAATCATAAGAATCTCATGCTTTGAACATAAATATCGAACGTCCTCCATGTATTGTTGACTAGCAGTTATACTGCAACAGTTCCCCATAATCGGTTCGACCAGAAATGCCCCAATATCATGCGCTGATTGTTTAAAGAGATCTTCAACGGCATTTGCATTATTTATTGGCACCGTATAATTGAGCTTCTTTGTAACTTTGGGTATCCCCTCCCCAAATGGCAGAAGATCTGGATTTCCAGTTTTTGGGTCCCAATCTTCAATCTCTGAATACCACATTACCTCACTAAAAACCCCATGATATCCTCCTTCCAAAATGACATGACCGTCCTTGCCTGTATAGGCCCGCGCTACTCTTAATGCTGCCATAACCGCTTCAGTTCCAGAGTTAGAGAAACGAACTAACTCTGCAGATTTGACCATCTTGTTAATTCTTTTGGCAATTTCATATTCTAATTCTGTTGCCAGTGCAAAGACACCGCCAATATCCATACCTGATCGAGCAGCTTCGTCAACTCGCTTGTCCTGATAACCTAATATAATTGGTCCATAGGCCAGTCTATAGTCGATGTATTCATTGTTATCTAGATCCCAGATTTTTCCGCCCCTACCTTTCTTTATATAAAGCGTTTTATCAGCTCCCCAATATCTAAAATTTGAAGAGACGCCCAGCGGAAGTTTTTGTATCGCTTTTTTAAATTGAGAATTTGAATTAGTCAGTTTTCGCATAATCCATTACATTTCATCCAGTCCACGTTTTTGTAGTGCACGGGCAATGATTAATTTCTGAATCTCACTTGTACCCTCCCATATCCGATCACACCTGAGCTCGCGGAAAAATCTCTCAGCAACATTTTCACGCATATAGCCTCTTCCACCAAAGATTTGTAAGGCTCTATCAGCTATTCGATTTGCCGCTTCTGATACATATAATTTGACCATGGAACATCTATTGTGAAGCACTTTTACATCCATATCGTCATCGTCCGCTTTGGCTGCCTCAAATGTCATCAGCCTTGATGCCCAGAGTTCAGTGGCGCTTTCAGCCAGCATGAATTGAATTATTTGCTTTTCAATGAGTGGTTTACCATCAACAATTCTCTCTTCAGCAAATTGTTTTGCTTCCTCTATCAATCTCGCTGCAGCACCACAGCTTCTTGCTCCAATCATCAGTCTTTCATGCCTAAACCAACTGTGAGTGAATGACATGCCGTCACCGGGTTTTCCAACACGATGATTATGCTCAACAAGCACGTTTTCAAACTTATAAGTTGGGTGATGTGCTGCATAGGTATGACTAAAAAGTGGAGATGCTATCATTTTTATACCTTCTGTATCCTTATCAACTAAAAATAAAGCATCTTCATCTTCTTCTGGAATGTATGCTTGAAACCAAAAATAGTCAGCAAGATTAGCGCTTGTTACGTACCATTTTTCTCCATTGAGCACATAACCCTCGTCAGTTTTTCTTGCTGTTGACTCAAGATTTGCTACATCCGAGCCAGAACCAGATTCGGTAATTGCATAACAATCCTTTCTTTTACCCTCCATAAGCGGGAGTATGTACTCTTTTATTTGCTCCTCAGAGCAAGCATCAAACATCCAAGATTGCGCCTCAGGGAAACACCATGAAAGTGCATTTGTAACTCTACCCAACTGCTCCCAGATTGCTACTTGTTCAACCATTGATAATCCCAATCCACCATAAGACTGGGGAACGTCTATGGCTGTGAAGCCAAGGTCAATGGCTTTTTTCTTATTTCTGAGGGTAAGCTCTCTTGAGAGCTCGCCGTTATTTAGCTCAGCTTCAATTTCATGCGGCTGGAGGTATTTGTCGGCATATTCACGCGCAATTTTTTGCCACTTTTTTGCCTGATCACTGAGTTTTATTTCCAAACTTTTGACCTATGACACGAGCATCTCGTGATGGTTTTTACAAAGAATAAAGTTGAATTTAGATTTTTGCAGATAACTCTCTCAATATCCACTGTATATAGACGCTTTCAGCGTCTTCCATACCAGAAAATGGACCTGGTTTGTAATACTTAGACTCTACTCCCTTGCGATTATTAACAATTATTGTCTTATCTTCATGTGTGGTGTGGTCCCATAGCCAAACCAATTTTTCTGTATCGTAATCTTTGCCTTCCTCAGCATCACTTCTAACGAGCCAATATATTCTGCATTCACTATTATTGTGGTCAATAGGTGAGAAAACATAGACAACAACATGATCACTGTATGCAAGCATGAAGGTGAATGGCCCGAGGCAAAAATCAGATGCTCCTCCATCATAATCACTGAATTTTCCGAGAAGCGGTGCTACTGGTTCACCATTCTTACTTCCTGTCTTTCGACCTTTGAACAGAGCCGTTCGACTATAACCGTATCCTTGCTCACCATCTCTTGCTTTTGTGTCAATGTAATCGATTTCAATATTTTCGATGCCACATTCCTCCATTCTCTCGAGCATATGTGATTGAACACGATCCCTTTTTGAATCATCTAACATAAGAGTGTGCATCTTGGCATACTCTGGATGTGCTGTGGCACAGTGATAACATTCTTGGTAGTTCTCAATCGACAGCTTCCAATTTGCTTCAATCTCGTATGTTTTTTCAGCGGCAACTTTTAGATTTTCAAAATCAAACATCTTCATTGGAACTTTTAAATCTTTTTTGGCTCCTTTCCATGAGGGAGGATCATCTGAAAAACATACGAATACGAGCCCATAAAGAATGTCAATGGATAACTCAAATAAACTGAAATCAGACTTATCGAAATCATCCGGCATATTTCTAGCTGCAGTTAACTCACCATCCAAGTTGTATACCCATCCGTGATAAGGACAACTAAATCTTCTTGTTGTTCCCTGTTCTTCAAGACACACTAGGGAACCGCGATGACGGCATACGTTGGCATAGGCTTTGATAGCCCCATCTTTAGTTCTGACGATTATTGCAGACTCATTAGCAACATTGATAACTCTGAAATCACCCTCGTTTGGTATTTGTGATTCATGTCCAACAAATATCCAGTTTTGAGTTATTATGTGTTCAAGCTCAAGCTGGTATATTTCTGGATCAGTATAAAATCTCTGATCTAGTGACCAGCCGTCTCTTTGATTATCTATTAATTCTCTTATGGTCATCTTTTTTATATTAAATTTTTCAACTATAAATTTTTTAACTACTGATACAATTATAACTGATAATTTCCATATTTTATTTAAGTTTAGTCGTTAAATTCCGTATTGTGAAATTCATACCTAAATAATAGTTTTAAGTTTATGTTAACGTTAAATACATATAATTCATGAGAAAGATTGATCAATGCATAAATTAATTGGTTTGATACTTCTAAGTACAATTATTTCAGCATGTGAAAATTCTCCAAGTGTAGAGATTGATAACCAAACTCTTATTGGTAAATTTTCTCAAAATAAGAAAATTGCCTCTTTCCTTGGTATTCCATTTGCAGAGGCGCCAGTTGGAAAGCTCAGATGGACGGCACCCATTCCATATGAATCAAAAAATTCCAAAAGGATGGCGACTGAGTTCTCCCCAGCCTGTATGCAGCACATGGGTATTCTAGAATGGTATCGTGATCTCGCTGAAATATTTGGAAATGATAGAAATGTTGTGGCAGACCTGCCAATAGATGAGGATTGTTTATACTTAAATGTGTGGACACCCGCTCTTGACGAAGATGCCAATCTTCCGGTGATGGTCTATGTTCATGGCGGAAGCAATGACAGTGGTTGGTCATTTGAACCAAACTATCATGGTTATGCGTTAGCAGAAAAAGATGTTGTTGTTGTCAGTATTGCATATAGACTTGGTGTATTCGGTTTCCTTTCGCACCCAGACATTGATGAGAGGGAGATAAAAGCCAATTTTGGATTATGGGATCAAATAACGGCACTTAAGTGGATTAAGAAAAATATAAAAAATTTTGGTGGGAACCCAGAAAATATAACCGCATTTGGAGAATCAGCTGGTGCTCAGGATATATTGGCACTGATGTTTGCTAAGCCTGCTAATGGTCTTTTCAATAAAGCAATACTCCAAAGTAATGCTGGTTTTGGTCTACCAGAGGAAACCCCTGGTAATGGGCATGTAAGATCAAGCATACAAAATGAGCAAGATCGAGGCAGTAAACTTGGCAAAATTATCGGATCTGAAAGTAAACCATTATCTTTAGAAGAATTAAGAGCTCTACCAGCACAGAAAATTCTTGATGTATACCAAAAAACTTTTCCTAACTATTACCATTCACCAGCAGTCGATGGTCATTTGATCGAGAGGCCAACCTGGCTGGATATTCAAAATAGCGACCTCTCATCAATGAAGGTAATCATAGGTACGAATGCAGATGAATATTATGCAAATACACCAGAAAGTACTGATGATGAGATGATTAAATCAACATCAAAACAGTTGTTTGATTCATCCAGTCATATAGCGATGAGAGCGCTGCAAAACGAAAAAGATCCAAGAAATGCTTTAGATAGGCTTTATACAGCAGAAGGTATGCTCTGTCCCTCTGAGTATCTCGCAAGCAAAATTAATAAAGAAAGCGGAAATAGCTGGGTCTATTATTTCAGCAGGATAAGAGAAGGTGAATCAGCTAAGCATCCAATGATTAGAGCTTATCATGGTGCGGAACTACCTTATGTCTTTAATACTCATGATGAATGGATGACAACCAGTGATATAGATATGGAGATTACAGAAATCCTCACCAATTACTGGACTAACTTCGCAAAAACTGGAAATCCTAACGGACTTAATACACCTAAATGGCCCACCTTCAATGAAAGTAGAAAACTCGTGCAAAAATTTGGAAATGATATTGAAACTATCAGATCAACTGAAACTGATCTATGCTCAATATTCAATGATCAGGTTGCCCGATAAAATCTGGCTATGTATCTAGGTATTGATCTTGGAACCTCATCTATCAAGACCATTGTCATTGATGATGCTGATAAAAATATATCAGAAACCAGTCAACCAATTAAAACATCTAGCCCACGATCTTTGTGGTCAGAGCAAAATCCTCTTGATTGGCTGGAAGCGGCGGAAAAAGCCATTTTATCCATTCCAAAAAAAATTCGTTCAGAGATTAAAGGTATCGGTCTATCTGGACAAATGCATGGCGCAGTTTTATTAGACAATCAAAATCAACTTATCAGACCCGCTATTCTTTGGAATGATGGTCGATCTCATCAAGAATGCCAGGAGCTAGAAAAGAATTTTCCTGAACTGAAACCAATAATTGGCAATCAAATTATGCCTGGATTTACGTCCCCAAAAATTAGTTGGCTGAAGAAAAATGAAAGAACAAATTTTTCCAAAATAAATAAAATTTTACTTCCAAAAGATTATCTCAGATTTGCATGGTGCGGCGACTATTCAACTGATGTTTCTGATGCCTCTGGAACCATGTGGTTAGATATAAAAAAACGGTCATGGAGTGAAAACGCAGTCGCTGCGACAGAGATATCAATTGAACAATTACCAAAAGTTTTTGAGAGCCATGAAATAACTGGGGTGATTTCAAAATCGATCTCTATAAAGCTAGGCTTACCGATTATTCCTTTTGTTGCTGGTGCTGGTGACCAAGCTGCGGGTGCTATTGGCTCATCGGTGATTAATGTGAATGATGCGTCTCTTGTACTTGGCACGTCAGGTGTAGTTTTTATTGTAACAGAGGGTTTTTTACCTAATCCTAAGGGAGGAATACATGCTTTCTGTCATGCTGTTCCAAATACTTGGCATCAGATGGCAGTTATACTTTCTGCGGCATCCGCAATTGACTGGTGCGCAAATCTCACTGGATTTGATTCACCAAAGCAAGCTTATGATGCGGCAGAGAAGAAAGGTCACTCAGATGGTGTATTCTTTCTGCCTTATCTCAATGGCGAGAGGACACCGCATAATAATCCCTATGCTAAGTCCATGTTACAAGGCCTAAAATCAACCACAGACAGAGCCGCGATTATTCATGCAGGTATGGAAGGTGTTGCGTTTGCCCTTAAGGATGGATTTGATGCGTTAATAGATGCAGGAGGAAAATGCGATACAATAACAGTGATTGGCGGGGGATCTCGCTCAAGATATTGGGGTAAAATTATCGCTAATTGTTTAGATAAAACACTCATATACAGAGATGGTTCTGATATTGGTCCAGCAAAGGGTGCTGCTTTACTGGCTCAATGTGGAATAAATCAAAATAATATTGAAAACGTAAGTGAGGCTGCTCCGATCATTGAAGTCATCGAACCAGAGAATAATTATGTTCAGAAATACAAAGAAAGAATTAATACATGGCGAAAGCTTTATCATGCAACAAAAAAATTCAATTAAATTGATGAGATCAGAATGACGCACAAAATATTTAAGCATATCCCGGCCATAGAATACCGAGGAGAAGATAACGATAATCCTTTGGCATATAACTGGTATGACGCAGAAAGAATTATTCTAGGAAAAAGCCTTAAGGAACATCTCAGATTTGCAATATGTTATTGGCATTCCTTTAATTGGATTGGAAATGATGTGTTTGGCGAAGGAGCATTCAATAGACCATGGTTATCAGACCCGAAATCGCATCAAGCTGCGCTTGAAAAACTTGATGCGGCTTTTGATTTTTTTAACAAGTTGGGGGCACCTTTTTTCTGTTTCCATGATGTAGATATAGCTGCAAAAGCAGACACAGTTAGAGAATTATCTGAAAATTTAAAAAAAATTTCTGATCCACTCGTAGAAAAAATGAAAGAAAATAACATTCAATTATTATGGGGTACAGCAAACCTCTTCAGTCACCCCAGATACATGGCGGGCGCAGCAACCAATCCAGATCCTGAGGTATTCAAGTGCGCCGCATATCAAGTTAAAAATATGCTTGAACTTACTCATCAATTAGACGGAAAGAATTATGTCCTTTGGGGAGGAAGAGAAGGCTACGATACACTTCTAAACACCGATATTAAGCAGGAGTTAGATCAATATGCCAGATTTTTAAGCCTAATCATTGATCACAAGGAGAAAATCGGCTTCAAAGGTCAGCTTCTAATAGAGCCAAAACCATGCGAGCCAACTAAACATCAATATGATCGAGATGTATCAACAGTTATAGCTTTCCTTGAGAAATATGATCTTATTGACTCAATCAAGCTAAACATTGAGGCTAATCATGCAACATTGGCGGGCTTGTCCTTTGAACATGAAGTTGCGAATGCGATCGCTTATGATGTCTTTGGCTCAATCGATATCAATAGAGGCGATCCACAAAATGGGTGGGATACGGATCAATTTAATAATGATTGCAAAGAAATGACTCTGATCCTCACTCATATACTAATGGATGGGGGCTTCAAGAGCGGAGGTTTTAACTTTGACGCTAAGTTAAGACGACAAAGTATTGATGCCGAGGATCTTTTTATTGCACATATCGGTGGATTAGATGTCCTTGCAAAAGCACTGATAAATGCGTCACATATAATTGAAGATAAATTTTTAGAATCATTTAAAAATGAGAGATATAAAGCATGGAATAACAAAGAATCACAAGATATGCTCTCTGGAAAATTCTCACTGGAAGACATAGTTGAAAATTTCAATGAACCAAAGATTAGATCAGGCAAACAGGAGTTATTGGAGAAGTATATTTCCATTAAAACCTAAAACACAATATCTCACCTTCATACTTAAATTTCATATTCTAGGTATATTGAACTATTAGTTTCTGCCCATAGCTATAGGCTTTGATACCCTATTAGATCATGAATATTTTTCTCGCTCACAAAGACTTACGGATAAGAGATAACCCTGCACTCTATAATGCCTCGCTCAATGGGCAATATATTGTCATTTATCTGTTTGATCAGAATTATTGGTCATCAAATGGTTACTCTCTCAGGCAATTTACATTTGTAAATGATTGCCTGAAAGAATTGAATCATAACTTGGAGAAATTAAAGTCAAAAATACATATATATAAGGGTGGGATCTCTGATCTAATGGCATGGATTGAATCACATTATCCAAATTCTCAAATCTTTATTAATCAAAGCTCTGATGTTATGTATTTCAGGAAATCAATGTTTCAACTGAAAAGATATTTCCATGAACAAAACAGAATAAATTGTTACGAAAATTTTGGTATTCAAACCAGAGATTATAATAGAGAGTCTTGGTCAAAATGTTGGGCAAAAATTATGAATAGCTCATTAACAGAATTGCCTCAGCGAAATAATTATGAATTGAAATTGCCTCTTCCAACGTATCGAGAGTTCTCTGAGGACATCAAAAAAATATTACCATCTAATTTCAGTCCTCAAAAAGGAGGTGAAAAAGAAGCACATAAATTACTCAGATCATTCTTAGATGGCAGAGCTGAAGGATATTCAAAAAAAATGTCGAGTCCTATTGAAGCAATTGAATCGTGCTCTAGACTTTCTCCTCATATTACTCATGGATCAATTTCATTAAAATTCGTGTATCAAAAATTATTGAGTGAGATTGATAAAACTAATCACAAAAGAGACTTATACTCATTTAAAAAACGTCTTCATTGGCACTGCCATTTCATACAAAAACTCCAAACAGAACCTGAACTGGAATTCAAATCAATGCATTCTATGTGTGATGATCTGAGACCGGAGAGTAACCCGGAGCTAATTCAAAAGTGGATAAATGGTGAGACTGGTTTTCCCTTCCTTGACGCATGCATTATATATCTCAGAAATCATGGATGGATAAATTTTAGAATGAGGGCGATGATAATGTCATTCGCATCATATAATTTATGGCAACCATGGCAAAAAACTTCGCCTTTGTTGGCAGAACTCTTTGTAGATTATGAACCCGGTATCCATATCAGTCAGGTTCAAATGCAAAGCGG
>CETO01053333.1_pt1 | contig 12083 bp, 9 predicted proteins | sample 531351 | NCBI WGS metagenome assembly CETO01 (sample SAMEA2622678, study PRJEB7988) | marine metagenome | isolation source: saline water (ENVO:00002010), including | reverse complement strand
GGGGTTTTGCGCCCATCCCCTCGAAATCGGCATTAGGAATTAAAACATTGAGTCTGTTATGATTATGAAAAAATAATCAGGACTATATGCCATCGCTGCTGAACAAACAAAACGCATTCAAATACTCACGTCGTTTGAAGTCAAAGAACTTTATGCTCTCCCCAACTTTAGTCACTCCGACAGAGAAGACTACTTTTCACTCGACAAGGAAACTCAGAAACTGGTCAATACGTTGAGGCAAACAGAGACCAGAATCTATTTTATCCTCTTATTGGGTTATTTCAGATCCAGACCAATAATTTTCAATTTTACATTCTCAGATGTTGAACCTGACTTTAACTACGTTAAAGCAAAATATTTCAGCGATAAAAGCGTTCAAGATGAAGATATTCCACCGCGAACCAAAACAGCGTTAGTTAGAAAACTTCTGACTTATACAGGCTTCTCCGTTTACCAGAGCAAGAATGACAAGGCACCTTTACTCAAAAGGCTCAATGTCGTTGTTAAAATCAATCAAGAGCCAAGATATGTGTTTGATGAATGCATTGCTTACTTTGGACAAAACAGGATTGCGTTAGCTGGTTATACGACACTTCAAGATATCATATCGAGTGTACTTTCTAGTGAGCGTAGTCGCATTGAGTCTGTCCTGAACCAAAACCTAGGCAGTGATACAAAAGCTACGCTTCTTAGATTGCTTGATTCCAAAAGCACGTTCACAGATCTCGCTATGTTAAAGCGCATGGCGAAGGATTTTTCAGCCAGCCAAATATCACAAGAACTAAAGACGCATAAAATCATACGTGCGCTTTATCCAGAAATTAAGACACTGATTGCTGAATTAGAGCTGTCACCGAAAAACCTTGAATACTACGCGTCTTTAGTAAAACACAAGTCGGTTTATAAGTTAAAAAGACATGCTGATAGTCAAACCTTGTTATATCTTGTTTGTTATCTATTCTTCAGGTACCGCGAAACTAACGACAACCTCGTTTCTGCATTTATCTATCTCGTCCGAAAGCTTGCTGAAGGAGCAAAGAGTCACGCCAAACAGGGAGTTATCGAAGATATAAACATTGTCAGAACAAAATTGAAATCGGCTGGCAGTCTGCTGAATTACTTCATTGACAGCGATATTGACGATGCATTGACCTTTGGCGATGTACGCAAAAAAGCCTTTAAGTTGCTACCTGCTGAGAACATTAAATTGCTTAGCGAACATCTTGATAGCAATGATTTTGATGGGCGTAAATATGAGTGGCAATTTATTGATAAACAGTCAAGCAAGGTGAGTAAACTTCTACGCTCCTTGTTCATGGCCATAGACATTGAGTTTATCCATTTAAAAGATGATTTACATAATCAGTATGTAACGTTGCGCTCTGAACTCAGTGAATGCAAGGCTGTTAGAACCATCAACCTAGACTTGGTACCCAAAGGTGACCGAGGGTATTTGCAAGGAGAAGTTTCTAAGCAAATAGCTATTCGTTTTGAGTACTTCCTGTATCGTAAAGCAGAGCAACTATTTCAAAACAATAGCCTTACCGTAAAAGAGAGTGTCAATAATCGTAGTCTGAGTTCAGATTTAATCCAGCCAAAAGAATGGCAAAACAAAGACGATATTATTGAAAATACAGGGCTTGATAAACTATCAGCACCAATTAACCAAACCTTGGATGAGAAGCAGTATCAGCTTGAAGTGAAATTGAAAGAGGCTGGCACACATATATTCAGTGGTGACAACAAATACGTCGAAGTTATACCTGGTAAGTCAGAACTAAAATGGTCTATCCCAAATAGCCGCTGGCAACAAACGGTTGATAACCCTCTCTATAATCAAATTCAGCATATGGGTATTGTCGAGCTTATGCTGTTTGTTGACGAAAAAACTAATTACCTCAATGCTTTTACACATATCGCTACCACAAAACAAAAATCATCAGTAGACAAAGAAGATCTGGTTGCCTGCATACTCGCCAACGGTACGAATTACGGCCTATATAAAATGGCCAATATCTCCGACCGTTCGATGGGAAAGTTGCGCAGTGTTAATGATAGTTACATCAGATACGAGACGCTGAAAGAGTCTAATGATCAGATCTCTAATGCCATTGCTATCCTGCCAATATTTGCTTACTACCATATTGATGACAATCAGTTATTTTCAAGCATCGATGGTCAAAAATTCGAGTGTAGGATCAACACCTTTAAAGCCCGTTATTCATCCAAGTATTTTGCCAAAGGCAAAGGTGTCTCAGCGCTGACGTTAGTGTCAAATCATGTGCCAGTGAATACTCAAGTTATTGGCGCGAATGAATATGAAGGTCATTTTGCATTTGATTTGCTTTACAACAATACCTCTGAGATACAGCCAAATACGTTATCCACCGATAACCACGGCACGAATAACGTCAATTTCGCTATTTTAGATTTCTTTGGCTACACCTTTGCGCCTCGATACGCAAAAATGAAACGAGTGTTTTTTGACTTATTTGAAGTTACTGAAGAAGAAGGTGGCCGAATTCAGTTAAAGAAAGACGTTAACTATAAATTAGTGGCTGAAGAATGGGAAAACATTCAACATATCCTTTGTTCTCTTAGCCAAAAGACAACTACTCAAAGCACCATCATTAGAAAGCTCAGTAACGGCAAGAGTCGCACGTTGTCAGCTTTGCATGAGTATGATCGTCTAATTAAAGCGATTTACGTTTTGGAGTACGTTGATAGCTCAACACTACGCCATTATGTTCAGCAAGCGTTAAATAGAGGGGAAGCCTATCACCAGTTAAAACGAGCCATTACCTCAGTCAATGGTAATAGATTTCGTGGTGGTAACGATTATCAGGTGTCTCAATGGAATGATTGTGCGCGGCTCATTTCAAACTGTATTATCTATTATAATTCTGCCTTGTTATCAGCCTTTTTGAAGATCCAAGAAAGAAACGGTAGACAAGATGTGGTAGATATTATTTCTAAACTATCACCGGTTGCTTGGCAGCACATCAACTTGAACGGAGAGTATGCCTTTAACAAAAATCGTAAAGCGATTGATTTGGCAGGTTTGCTTAGTGGTGTGGAGCCTCTGCAAAGTGAATAATAGTTCAATGAGTTGCTTTCTTATAATCACATTGCTAAATAACGATAGAAAGTTGCTTTAGATATAGAAAGTGAATTACAAATAGACTCTATAGAAAGTGAATTATTTTGGTGCATCTGCTTTGCCATCTGGACTTTAGGGTTGTTGATACCGATTTTAGGTCTACCGCCATTCCGTCCTCGTGCTCTTGCAGCAGATAAACCAGCATTGGTCCGCTCTTGGATTAATCGTCTCTCAAATTGCGACAATGCACTAAATATATTGAACATCAACTCACCTGAAGCTGTTGTTGTATCAATAGCACCGTCCTGGATCGATTTGAATCCAATGTCTTTTTCAACTAATGACTCAATCAAATTGATCAAGTGAGACATTGAGCGGCCAAGACGATCTAATCGCCATACTATTAAAATGTCTCCAGATGACAATGTATCAAGACATTTATCTAATCCTGGTCGAGTTGATTTTGCTCCCGACGTTTTATCGGTAAAAATATGTTCAGGAGCACACCCGTTGTTCATTAACGCATCGATCTGTAGATTTAAGTCTTGATCAGATGTACTTACTCGAGCATACCCTATTTTGAGCCCCATAATCTTATTTACATGTTGAAAAATGACTTTATGAGACTATATTAAATGAGATGGGTTTATAAAACAAATAGAACCAATAAAATCAGACCGAGCGGAGAAAATACTTTTCACTCTCATAAAACGGTCGTTTTTTAATACTTTCTTGTTTGATGAATTTATTGATTTAGTATTAATTTAATTAGTTTCTTCATTGAGATACTGACGCTATCATTAACACAGCAGTAGGTGTAAATAGAGGAAGTTCAAACGTCGGCGTTGAACTAAAAGGTATTACCATTGCATAGACTTGAGAAAGAGTTGCTCGACTTAGTTCAATCCGATACGCGCATATTCAGGTTTATTGAACACTCGTCATTGGACGGTATGTGGCATTGGGACTTGGAGAACGCTGAACACTTTTTGGTCCATATTTTTCTTGGTCGAAAGATCGGATCTTGGAACAGGCAATTAGTTCAATTTCTTAAACCGAGTTCAGGTTAGTTAGACCGTCAAGTTCCTTTAGTAATCACGCGACTATACTTTAGGTATGGTCGTAGCTCGTGATATCAATTCCCAGCGTTAAGAACTTAGTTAATAACTTTATTACTTTCTGGCAAATTTTTTAAACAACGTCTTTACAAATTTGCAGATCATTTCTATGGTTATTTTGTGGTATGGACTTTCCAATTGGAAAGCCGTATGACGTTGTGTGGAACTCGCCTTGATTTTTTTGAGTTATTTTGTAGGTTCAAGTAAAACATGTGTTTGCTTTAAAGGTCCAGTTATCTGTTAGGCATTGATGTAACTCATTTTCTGCTGTCATGAACATTAGTAGCAATTTGAATTTCTGAAAAAGGTGGGCATCCTATAGACAGGACCTTACCAAGATTAACTTCGCATTTGTTCTTGGTAACTACTTTTCCAAAAAGGACTGTGAAATGCTACAAGAATCTATTGCTGTAAAAGATGTAAGCCCATTCCATATATCAACTCCATCAGAACTACTTGAAACACCTAAAGAATATCAAGATCTCGTTAAGAGGCAATTGACTGCCCATGCTGAAGGGGAACTTTCTGGAGCTGATGACTATGTAAAATTGTTTTACTTTTTGACAAATGACCCCTACGAGAAAGCAGTGTGCTGCGAATTAGCCAAGGATGAACTTGACCACTATCAAAGAGCTGCGGACATTTTATTAGATATTGGTATAGATACGTCATTTATGCTATCGCAAAACTTGAACGATAGAGCGTTCTACGCGACCGAAGCCGTAAAAAGTTGTCGAAATTGGGCTGAAAGAGCATTGATTTCGACTCTTGTAGAAGACGCTGTAATTGATGTCCTAGAGGAAATGGCTCAAAGTTCCTACAGGCCTATTGCTGACATGTGCCCTCATGTTTTAAAGGATGAAAAACTGCACGTTGGGCATGGATTCAGGATTACGAGGAGCATGTGTAAGACGAAAAATGGATTCAAGCAAATTCAAGAAGCTCTTATAAGAATGTGGCCAGTAACACTTGATACCTTTGGCAGAAGTGATTCCCCAAGGTCAGAATTGTACGTGAAATACGGGTTGAGGCAAAAGTCATATTCCGTTGCACGCAACGAATTTGCGGAAAAGGCCAGAAGAAAATTAGAAGCTCTTGGACTTCATGTACCAGACGATACTGCAAACAGAAAGTTTCTCTAATCTTATGCTAGAAGGATTTGCTTATGAAAGATGTTACCAAAAATGCAATATTTAAAAGGCTTAACGGTGACTTTGAATATTATGCTCGTTATCAACGGATTAAACAAATTAGTTCAAGAGTTAGAGTGTCAGAGTATTTAATCACTACAGCGTGCAATATAAGGTGTAAAGGTTGTTGGTTTTTTGAATATGACTTTGACAAAAGAACAAAAGATTTGTCCAAAAAGGATGAAATTAAAAAGTTTCTTATCTCTGAGAGGAATAGAGGTATCAATACTAGTCTGATTATAGGAGGCGAGCCTACGCTCCATCCCAAAAGACTCGAATTATTTGCTGAGATTATGGAGTTTAATAGCATATCAACCAATGGTCTTAAAGCTTTGCCCAAAGAAGGCTTTAAGGATTTTTCGGTTTTAATCTCTTTGTTTGGTGGTGGCTCTCTAGACGATGACCTGCGAGCGATCAAACCTAACGGAAACTCCTTTTCGGGTCTATTTGAGACTGCTCTTAAGAACTATAAATATGATCCGAGAGCCCATTTCATTTTTGCAGTGACTGAAGATGGAATTGCTCATATCGAAGAGACAGTGAGAAAAATATCGGAAAATGGAAATACAGTCTCAGTTAATTTTTATAGTAAGTATGGTACGAGCGATCCACTCCGGACCAAGTACGAAAAAAGATTACTTGATGAAATTTTGCGAGTCAGGGAGTTGTTTCCAGAGACACTCGCTAGCCACCCTTACTACATTGAAGCTATGGTAACAGGGAAAAGTCACTGGGGAGATTTTGGATATGATGTTTGCCCCAGTGTGAGTGTAGACCATCCACAAAATGCTGAAAGAATTAAGAACGGTAATGCTGTACTTCCAGGATTTAATGCCTACGCCTCAGACTGCAAAACGGTAAACTTTTGCTGCACTTCAGGACATTGCGAGGATTGTAGAGACAGCCAAGCTGTAATGAGTTGGATAATGATAAATCAAAAGAGATTCGTCAAAGATGAAAATCTACTCAAAATATGGATTGAGATTGCAGAGAGCTATTGGCATCAATTTGTATGGGCTCATGATTTCCGCTATTCCGCGCCATCATTGCAAACTAGCGAAAATCTTAATCTGAGAAATCAGCACCATCTTCTAAAGGAGGTTGGCTAATGCAATCTATGCAAAGCGTTCAGGAGCAGAAAGAATATTTGCCAGACGTAGGCTACATCATTGAGTCCCAATTACTCTTAAGTGAGAAGGAAGTAGTAGATGGAGCCAAGTTCATTGGCGATTTAAATCCTGTACATAATGACCCAGATAACGAACAAACAATTCGTCTTGGAGGGATTATTGCAAGTGGCAGCCATATCACTGCAGTATTTTCCGCTCTTCTTCCTACTCACTTCATGAAATTTGGTCCTATGCTTGGAGCTCACATGGATGTAAAGTTCACAGCACCGATAAAACCCAATACAATCTACACTATGAATTGGGTTGTACAGTCAAAGGAGTATAAAAAGAGTCTCGGCGGTACAATTTACGCCAATGCGGGTACTATTATCGATCCAGCTGGCAATGTGACAGTTAGAGCAAACGCAAGCATCATCCTCTACTAGAACTATTTAGAGGGGTGTTGATTGCTAACCCGAAAACGCCCCTCAAGTTTACTTGTTATTATTCGTTCTGAAAATTCAGATGCCGTTGAAGCAGCGATGACAAAGCATATCTGCGGCTCAACTACTGTCCATGCTGATGAAAATGCCGCTTATGATGTATTGAGTGCATACTAAAATAGTACCGACTAAACACACCAGTCAATTGATCTACATGTATCAACTCTCGATATGTTTCTAATTGTTTTGAAGTATTCAAGTGTTTAACAAGTCATTGTTGAAGAGTTGAGAGAGATAGTGGCTTCTTTAGGAAGTCGGTAGCGCTCAATACCATTGATGTCTGGTAAGTAAACATCTAGCACAATGATATCTGGTTTATACAATTGGCAAAACTTAACTGCACTTTTACCGTTTGCAACAATACGGATTTTCTTTAATGCTGTGAGGTTGTTTGATATAAGTTCAGAAGTAATGGCGTCATCTTCAACAATCAGAAGTTGACCTGCGAGTAGCTTATTTACATCTTTAGACATGTGGACACCTCACAACTTTGTCTACTAGTAGTAATAGTCTTGGCGATGTCTACCATTAGTCAAAAGACTATTTCACTGTACGCGCAGTTATTGCTTGAACAAGCATGAGGGTCATTCTCACAGCAGAAGCTTTTATCATTTTAGTTATCTATGCCTATTTTTAATTATTTGGCAGTTTTTCGAAGAATTCACAAAAAGCGCGTTCATTTGGCCGTCATCATTCTGATGCCGATTTCGAGGGGATGGGCGCAAAACCCCAAGTTGCATGCGCTCTGTCAGATGACACAGTAACCACAGGTGCTGCTGTGAGCGTTTGAAGCGCCGCACTTTACTGCCGTAGTAATCAATAAGGCCGCTGAAGTGTTGTCGATTTTTTAGCGACAGATTGAGCCTGTCCACAACGTCATTTATTTGCGTGTGCCATGGTGCTAACCGGTGGTAAATGGCGAGCTCTTTTTTAAGCTCAGGCACGGTCAGACTTTTGGCACCACCCCTGAGATGGCTCAGACTCAGCCCGTCGTCTTTAGTAGTGATTATGTTGTCCAGAAATACGTTAAGTTCATTACTGGTAAGTTGATTCAGTTGGAGCGTCAGGTCTTTTCTGACCTGTTGCATTGTGCGGCTTATCAGTCTTTGAAGCACGGAGTACTTAGGAATGGCAATGTTATGGCTGGCAAGGTATTCAATGGCCGCATCAAAGAGGTGTCGAGGCTCCAGCCAGGCATGACCAATGTAAACCAGGTGGTGGCACAGAGCATTGAGGTGCTGTTTTTCATTCCACTTATTGTAATTAAGTAGACGCAGTATCCTTGAGTAAATACGGCCACGCTGCATTTTACTGACACTGAAAGGCCTGATCCCTTTACCTCTTTGAATTTGGGAGGCAATAAACTGCATGTCGATACTGATATCACGGAAACTCGGAGCAATGATCACTGGCTTAGATTTAAAATAGCCCAGAAGCGCCACGAAATAACAACGATGTTTAGTAAGCCTGATAGTACGGCATTCGGCCTGTTCTACATCGTTTAGCGAAAAATACAAACGTTGTTCCTCAATAGAAAACTGAGGTGCTGAATACAAGTCTCGTTGTTCTGCCTGAGTCAGAATCGAGAGTTCATTACTAATTGCCATGATGAATAAACGCCAATATGATTGATGGTGTTTATATAAGATGGCAGAATATTGGAAGGTAACCCACCGCCACAGACCATATAATATAATACCTGTAGCGTTCTATGTTACTTTAGAGGGGAAAATCCCTAGAACCCCAAATAGGCTGGCCGATTAGCTCCAACTTATCCCAATGCTGGTTTCTGCTTTTGCGCCAACGCTCCTAAGCCCGGTCGGGCATGAAGACGTTGAGCTGCACAGGCTCCTCACTGACCTTTAGGTTCAGGCCTTCACCGTGTCCCATCCATTACGATGGGTGTTTGGCTACTATGCCGTCTGCTGACTTCTGCTTAATCATCAACAAAGTTTCCTCTATTGACGCTGTCGGTTTTCATCGTATTCGCTCTTTCCAGTTGATGGAGCTGAAAAGCCAAGGCACTTGTATACCAGAGCCTGACTGGTTAGTTACCGACCGCTTGTTAAGCAGATCTCCCCAGATAAGGACATGAACTGTCTCTGCACTGCTGCATCATTTACGGTGGCCGTTAGATCACATGGTTTCGTCGTCTTGTGCCGACTCACCTTCAGCCTACGCCTCATATGATATTCTTGTTCATCAGCTCGCAGATTTGCTAGCGGCTTCCTCCAGACAAATCCTCGCGGATTTGCCCTTGCCATTCGCTAGTAGTTATCATCTAATAGCAATATAAATCGCTAAGGATGGTGACCTTCCTACAGAGGACTTTCACCTCATTAGTTCATGCCCATGCTGGGCGTACACAAACGGTCTTGAGACAAAGCGGGCTCTGCGCCGACAAAATAGGCCATGGAAACACCACGTTGGGCTTCTTGTTCAAAAAAAGGCGCCAGTCGGCATTCTCTCGGTTGGGATCTATTTTCCAGGTGTCACCACCCTCGAAGTAATAACACCCTTCACATTTAAGGTTGCACTTTGTCTCGATTTCATAAAATGCAGGCTTGCGAAACGCCCTGATGGTCTGCTTAGCTTTCGCATAGCGTTGCGCTAAGTTGGGATTACTCTTCAGTAAAGTATTCAAGCATCTGGCGACTTGTCTCGCCGTCGATTCATTTCTTGGCTTGTCTGAAAGTTTCTCTGGAAAATCGTATGACGACAAAGTAATAGTACCTTCCTGTTGGCGGTTTAGGCTCCTCATAGACGCATCAAATGCTGGCCTTTTCTCGCTGTTTGAGATCTTATTATTGGATTGAGGGCCTTGCAAAAAATGTAAGTGGAAGTGAATAACCCACTACTAAAGCCTCGCAATGAAATGGCGCTGAAACTAAAAGAGACTTGCAGGCACTTATGGTTTCAGTGTCCGATTAAACCTGATAGTCGGTAATGTACTGTAAACCAGACCTTCACGCTATGAATTTTCTACCCTATTGAGCAGTAGAGTTAGACCCTTACAAAATCCAGATGTTTAGCCTTTATATCACTGTTTGTAACCAAGCCTGAACTTGGGGCTGATAACCAGAAACAACAGTCTCTATTGGGGCAGTGGAATTCTGTTTAGGTAATATATATTTAAGTCATCGGAATTGGCGACAATGATATCCGTCCGACCATCATTATCTAAATCAGCTGCTTCAATATCATATGTTCTGGCAGCCATGTCAGTTAAACTCACCGCATTGAAACCTAATGCATCGTTAAAAAATACCTGATTTGGTTTCTCATAGTTAGCAACGGCAATATCCATTGCACCATCCTCATCAAAATCAGCCAGTGTTAACGCATAAGAAGCCGCTTCAACATCGCCAAAAGAAACCATGCGGGTAAACTTAAGGTCTTTATCGCCAAAATAGATAATGTTTGCCGCATTTAAATTAGCGCTTACAATATCTAAAAAACCATCATTATCCATATCAGCTACCGCAACAGAGCGTGAATCCACACCATCTTTGCTGAATACCTGGCCAGATGAAAACTCCTGATTATCCAGGTTAAAATAAATTTTACTTGGTCTCGAATCGCGATTGGCCAGCAAAATGTCCAGTCGACCATCATTATTCATATCTGCGATCGCTGCATCGATGGCGGAATTTCGTTCATCGCCAAATGGAGCGCATCGAAATTGCCAGTTACCTTCGTTGTAGCACAGGGTATTACGTTGTCGACGATTAATAATAAGAATATCGGTCAAGCCATTCCCATCGATATCAGCAAGCGCAACATTTCTGCCATGGGATGGTGCGTCCAGATCGCTTTGATAGGTAAAATGCCCTAGCCCGTCGTTTGCAAAAAGCCTGTTAGGTGCCATATCGTTTATCTCGACAATATCCAGATCACCATCGTTATCCAAATCTGCTAACTCAGCGGTATAACTGGTCATCGCGATATTATCAATCGGTGTGGCAATGCGAAAACGCCCATTCTGGTTAAAAAAGATTTGATTGATTTGTGGCCAATGGCGGCCGTTTGCTATCACAGCATCAGGTGTTCCATCACCGTTAACATCACCCAGACTCACCGATGCGCTGCGACGTATATCCGCCCCCAAACTAAAGAAGGGTTCTTTAAAATTCATATCTGAGGGGGAGTAAAATCCAGATTCCTCAGCCAGGGTTTCATTAGCGATAAGGCATAAAATGACTGCGCCAAAGTGAAGTTTCCATGTCATAGCGGGTTCCTGCTTGTTGTTGGAGTCATGTTTGGGGTGGTTTTCATCGCCACTAAAAGTCTAGGCAGCTGCGAGCCCATTGACCAACTGCTCGCTCTTGCCAAATAAGGTTGCGCTAACCGTCCTTCTTACCAGTATTACAGGCTACACATCTCAATAGAAAAGTACATTAGCTTCGCCGACCCAGGCGTTATTTCTAAACAGGCTTTACCTGCAATTGGCATACAAACTGCTTTACTACACAACTGAGTCATGGGACGTGTTGTCAACCATGCAGTTGCCCAAAGATAGTGCAAATGGCCTTTAATCTCTCCCCAAATTGTGTCTTTTTTTCCCTTAGGAATCGGTTTTTCTTCTGCTCTTCCTGGTTAATCGTAATGGGGCTAAGCCCCCAGGTTTTTTCACAAACCGCGAGCCCGGAGTTTATGCAGGCGCAGGCTGCCGAGCTAATTGATGATCGCTGCGAAAGCTGCCATAACGATTACATCTTTGATGGCAACTGGTCGGTAGAAGACATCGACGTTAGTGATATTGCCCACGGTAAAAACCTTAAACGCTGGGAGTCCATCCTTAAATCAGTGTCGATGGGTGATATGCCACCGGCTGAAAAAAAGCCCCTTACGGGCGAACAAAAAGCCGCGTTACTGCACTGGCTGAAAGACTCGCTGGACTCTTATAGCGAAAGCCACCCTAACCCCGGGCGCGCTGAAAAGACATAATTACCATTTGCGCAATGCATTTCTATTGAAAGGAAAGCCCCAGCGACGTTTGCTCTACCTTTTCAGTATTTGCTAGAGGCTGTTGATCTTTGAACATTATTTGTTCAGCAGTACAT
>CETO01073369.1_pt1 | contig 12102 bp, 15 predicted proteins | sample 531351 | NCBI WGS metagenome assembly CETO01 (sample SAMEA2622678, study PRJEB7988) | marine metagenome | isolation source: saline water (ENVO:00002010), including | reverse complement strand
GTTGAGAGACTTGCAGTAGTTCGATTGATTTTGAGTTTCCACGCCTTCAACAACAATGTTTAAATCGAGTTTGTGACCAACATTCACGATAGCCTCCATTAACGCGCTATCGTAGGCATTTTCCGGTGCACCTCTTAAAAATGAACGATCTATTTTTAAGTGGCTAACGGGAAACTGTTTTAAATAACTAAGCGAAGAATAACCCGTACCAAAGTCATCAATCGATATTTCAACGCCTTGGTCGCGTAGCGCTCTCAAATTCTCTAAAATCGTATTGTCAGACTTAATAAGCACATTCTCAGTAAGCTCTAACCCAATATCTTTAGGCAGTAAACCGTGCCGCTCTCGACACTCCCTTAGGCGTTCGAAATAAGCATTCTGCTCTAACTCTTTTCCTGAAACATTGATATCAACGCGAATATTAATGCCCTGCTCTTTCCATAACTGTGCCTGTTTGCACGCCTTTTCTAACACCCAATTTCCAATGTGAACAATTAACTCACTGCGCTCAGCGATGGGGATGAAGATATTGGGTGGAACAGCCTTATCCTCATCTTTAGGACGCCACCTTAACAGCGCTTCACACGATGCCACTTTTCCAGTGAGCAAATCGATTTGAGGTTGATACAAGAGTTCAAACTCGTCGTTAACCAAAGACTCATGGAGATAGGCTGCGATACTTCGCTGTTGTCGAACTTTCTGACTTAAAGCGTGGGTGAAAAAATGAAAACGGTTTCGTCCTTCAGCTTTCGCCTGATACATTGCGACGTCTGCATTTTTCAGAAGATCATCAATCTCACTTCCGTCTTTAGGGTACATACTAATACCGATACTTGAAGTGATATGCACGTTTTCAGTGCTAAGTGCGAAGCTCTGCTTGAAACACTCAGTAAGTTTCTTAGCAATGTCAGCACTTTCATTTTCAGAAGTCACTTGTGTGGCGACAAAAACAAATTCGTCTCCACCAAACCGAGCCAGTAAGCCTTGTTCGCTTAGACAATCTGACAGCCGCTTAGAAACAGAGCGCAGTAATTCATCACCCCAGGTATGTCCAAGCGTGTCATTAACTTCTTTGAACATATCTAAGTCAATGAAAAACAAAGCGAAGCCAGACTCATTGCGCGATGCATCCTCGATGGACGACGTCAAAAACTGCTCTAACAAGCGTCGATTAGGCAACTCGGTTAACAAATCTGTGGATGCCATTCGCTCAAGTTCTTGCCGGATGTTGTGCTGCTCACTCAGGTCAATATCCACACAATACATTTCGGGTGAATCTGTGCCTTCTTTCAGCATGACGTGAGATGAGAAAACATGGATAGGCTCGCCACTTTTCTTCTCAAGCACGAGTTCGTCTGAAGGAATTGCCTCACCGTAATCTATCCATCGCTGATGTAGCTTTATCACTTCACTTTTCATGAACGAGGGAATGATGAGATCTTCAAGTTTTTGACCTAGTGCTTCGCACTCACGAAAGCCATACATGTCTTCACTTGATTTATTCCAGTAGATAACTTTTCGGTGCTTGTCATAACCTTGCACCGATACCTTTGGCAAGGCACTAATAAGCTGAAGGAACCGCCTTTCAGCCGAACCATGCTGTTCAAATAACGGGGGCTCTTGGTATTTCTGTAAGCTCATCGTACTCCCGCGAGTGCTAAATTGTTAGATAGCAAAGATATAAAAATGGCCACCATTCTTTTAGTGTAGTCCAAATCACACAGACCACCCGACATTAAAAAGTTAAATTGCTCGTGAATATCGCTAAATAAAGAAAAGGGTACCAGTGCGTGTTGCGCAGAACTTGGGTCAACAAAAGATGAAATTAAATCGTAAGATGGTGCGTCTACCCTGATTCGAACAGGGGACCTCTACCATGTCAAGGTATTCACACCATAATAAACACGGATAACCATCAATAAACAAAAACAAATAAAACGATATATATCAACACCTTACAGATTAACCTCAGACCCCTACCATTTATTGGTATTCTTGCTTATTGATTAAACCTCATCCATAATATTCCCACTTCGTTCCCACTTTTGGAAAAGTTAGCGATATGGCGAAAACTAGCGACACCTCGATCTCTAAAACATCCGCTGCAAAATTCATAAGTTCAGCAGCTAAAGACGCAGAACTCAGCTGTGAGAAGATTAAGGGATTTCATCTAAGGAAAACACAAAGGGGCGGTACCTGGCGCATTCGCTATACCGACTTTTCTGGCAAGGTTAGAAAACTCAGTTTGGGAAAATATGTTGATGGTACTACTGATCGCATTAATGCCACTCAGGAAGCACTGAATTACCGAAATGAACTTAACAAAGGCTTCGACCCTAAACAGGAAATTGATGCTCGGAAAAAAGCATTTGTAGAAGAAGATGCTAGCCGTGACAGTAGATTAGTTGGAACTTATCTGAATGGGCCATACACGCGACACCAGGCTACTAAAGAGAACGGCGGCAAGCACACACTAGATATTATCAAAAGAGCTTTCTCCAGCTTTCTTGATAAACCTATGAATGAAATTTCCAAGGCCGACATTCACCAATGGCAGGAAGATTACACAAATAGCCGAATTGATAAAAAAACCAAGGAAGTTCAGCCGCGGTCTTACGAAACTGTTAGCCGGGCTTACTCAGCATTTAAGACAATGCTACGCCACGCCTACAAAAATGAAGTGATCGATACTTTCCCTTTAGCAGAAGTGAGCCTTATAGAAATGAGTGCTTCAGAGAAAGAGGCCCTTCACAATAAAGAGTCGGTCAAGCGAAGAATGCTGACCGACTCAGAGATAAAAGGTCTTAACCGGGGCTTAGAGGTTTACAAGCAGCAGCTTATCGACGGAAGAGAAAATAGCCGTAATCACGGCAAGTCTCACCTACCCTCTTTTAAAGATGTAGCATATCCAAACTGGTTCTTCCCGTTCTTCAGGCTTGCGGCATACACCGGAATGAGACCCGGTGATCTTTACTCTCTTCAATGGCACCAGCTTAACCTTCAATTCAAACGGCTTGTGAAAGTGCCAAACAAGACCCGCCATCACAAAAGCCCAGCCAAATTGGATATACCTCTTAACGAAGGAATCGTAAATGTAATGCTTGCATGGAAAGAGCAGATCCGGCCAAACGCAGAAAACGCCCTCGTATTTCCTTCTCCGGTAACTGGCAACACTTTATCTAAGGACGCACACGAAAAGCCCTGGGCTAATGTTTTGCGACTTGGTGAAGTAGAAGCAAAGCTGGACTTTTATTCGTTAAGACATCATTACATCAGCAAGCTTGTATCCAATGGCACCCCACTATTTACAGTTGCCAGGCTAGCCGGTCACAAGTCCACAAAAATGATCGAAGAGCATTACGGCCACCTTTCACCACATCACGCAGCTGAAGCGCTGGATTCGATTTCAGCCGACTTTCAAGAGGCTGTGAATGAATAAGCCTAACTTCATATTTACGCCTCAGATGCTTATTGCAGCCTCAGACATGGACAAAGATTTTGAAAATGTGGTTACTTATTTGGAATTCAAAGGAGGAAAGTATCTGTTTGAAAGCGGTGAACTCTATGATGAAGATGACGATCCTGTATATGAGGCAATGACGCATCTCTACCCGTTCGCAAGCTCTTACGAAAGCACATTAGCAAGCGTTATAAAGATGCTCAACGCCATTGGTTTTTGGCGCGAATATGTGCGCACTGGCGAAACAAGGCTAACAAGCAATTACGCCGCTGCTATTACTGCCTATGCTCTGGAAGCCAATGATATGGCTCATGAAATGACCACAGAGCAGGTTGAAAGTTATGTAAACGAGTTGGCATGTATTCAAGAACGAAGAAAAAGCCTCGCAGATAAAAGCAGATCAGAGGCGCTTAAATCAGACCGAAGCCAGCAAAAGCGAGAGAAAGAAAAGTTGGTGCTTCTTGAATACGACAGGCTCAAGCGCGAAAGGCCAGGAGAGGAAAGAAGTTATGCCAGCCTAATTGCAAAAAAGGTTGGCTACAGGGATGCTAACAACGTCAGAACAATTCTAAGGAAAATTAAGAAAAGCGGATCGTAACCTCCTTCGATCCGTTTCTTCCTCTTATCTTTGTAATCGTCAATTACGACAAATGACTAAGAGGAAAAAACATGGTTAGCAACTCAGCAGAAACCACAACCGCGACAAGATTACTTAACTCGCTTTTGGCAGAAAAAGAAGCGGCACCGATCCTTGGTGTTAAACCACAAACACTCGCCCTATCTCGCATGACCGGAAGTCTTTTAGGCGTACCGGCACCAAAGCATATTAAATTTGCCAGAGCAGTACGATATCGCCTTTCCGATTTGCAAGACTGGTTAGACGCCTTAGATACCGATGGAAAGGAGGGTATGTAATGGAGCATCCAATTTTAGATTTCATCAATAAGGCAAGAAAGCGCTTTGAAATGGTCGGCGCTGGCCTGTCACAAACTGATTTGAAAATTATCGCAGAGCGGGAGTAATAATATGAAAAATGAAGCCACCTCTAAGAGCGGCAACACTGAAATGAGCACTTCAGATAATACCGCAATCAAACCACCAATCAAGAAGGAACTTTGTTTGACCCTGCTTATTCAGCGCGGCCAACGTGGTCTAACACAGCCAGAGGCATACTCCGCCTATCATGAGTCATGCCTTCATACGTCGATAAGCTCACTTCAGCAACAGCATGGACTGCAGATTGCCCGGCTACCCGATACGGAAACCATTGTTCACTACAGGCAGAAAGCATTTAACCGCTATTGGCTGGCTGATGACGATCAGATTGAGAAGGCTACTAATCTGCTTAATCACTATCGGACTAAGCGCGGTTTAGCACCAATCACCCAGGATGCAGCGTAGCCCTTCGGGGCTACTGGAGGGGGCATTATGTGCGTTGAATTAGTTATAAGGGCGCTTCATACACAGATACCTAAACCAGCAGGATCATCTGTTCAATCGCTTAAATTGATTCTCACTTTATTGTGTGAGCATGCGAACAGCGATGGAGGCTCCTGCTTCCCTTCTCACAAGCGTTTAAAGCAATTTTCGGGAATGGGAAATGATGCCGTTAACAATGCGTTGAAGGCTTTGCAGGAACTTGGATTCATAAAAAAGAAGAGAACCCAGTCCTCGAATCAGTATTTGATCTGCGTTGAAAAGCTAACTGCAGAAATCCCCAAAATCCTAAGAGCGGAATCCCAGACTCCGGTAACCGGAATCTCAGAATCCGATAGCCGGAATTCCAGATTCCCGAATTCAGGAAACGATCCTGTCAATCAACCAGTCATTAAACCTGTCAAGGAACCTGTCATAAAGAATCACACCATACCTGATGATTTTACCGTGACTGATGAAATGAAAAACTGGTTTGCAGAAAAAGGCTTCACCTTGGATTTACAGGAAGAGACAGAGGAATTTATTGAATACTGGAAATCAGAGGGCGGCAAAAAGAAAAACTGGCAATTGACCTGGAAGAACCGCATGAGGGATCAGCAAAAAAGGTATGGAGCCAGCAAAGCCAAAAGAGTAACAAAGTCCAGACCTGAAAACTTTGCAAATAAAGATTACGGCGAAACAAAGGTGAATTTCTGATGCGATACAAAAAACAAAAAGTCTTATGCGCAACTCATGGTGAAATGGAAGTTGATGTTCATCTTAGACCTGATGGAACGCCCTGGTGTAAAGCTGAGTGCCCTATTTGCCTAGAAGCTAGAAACAAAAAGCAGCTGGAAGAAGAAAAGCGCATAGAGGCGCAGGAGCGCAAGGAGCAAGCCCTGAAAAACAGGCTTAGTACGCTGGATATCCCGAAGCGCTTCACTACGGCTTCATTCGATAACTACCAGGTGGGGAACAAACAGCAATCAACGTGTCTGAATATTTGCAGAGATTATGCAAGCAGCTTTGAAAAGCATAAAGAGCAAGGCACAAGCTTATTACTGCTAGGCTCAGTCGGTACAGGCAAAACACACCTAGCCTGTTCGATAGGCCGGACTGTAGTTGAAAGCGGTTTTCATGCCCGATATGTGACACTGGCAGAGATAATCGGCAATATTCGCGCTACATGGTCAGGCACACTAACCCGCCGCAGTTCAACATGGGGAATTGAAGAGAAGTTGACGGAAAGAGATGTTCTAGATACCTATGAGCAATGCGACTTGCTTATCATTGACGAAATAGGCGTTCAGTCGGGAACGGATAACGAGAGAAATATTATCTTCGGGATAATAGACGCTCGTTACCGTGAAATGTTGCCGACCATAGCAATATCGAACCTGAATGAATCTGAGGTTGCCAGCCTGATTAGTGAACGTTCTATTGATAGATTAAAGCAAGGTGGCGGCACACTCGCTTTCAATTGGCGAAGTTACCGGGGCGCGGCTTAGTTGCTTTGCCCTAGTTTCATCCTGCAGGCATCTTTAACCCACTCAGAGAAAGCCTGGTTAGTTTTGGCCCTGTCTTCATCAATCTTGAATAGAAGTTCATCTTCAAAACGAATTTGCTTTCTTGTTGAACCTAAGCGTTCAAAACTTTTTTTGTTTTTATCTTGCATTGGTACGTACCACTTTGCTATGTTTATCTGGTACGGACCACTATACATTAACGTTAATTTGCAAACAAACGATGGAGAATAATTGTGGAAGAAGAAACTTTTTTTTCAGTTGTAGAGAACAAGTTGCCATATCGAATTATCAAGACTGGCATTGACTCATTAGGCGAGGCGAGAAAGGTGCTAACGCAAGCACAAAGAGATCTGAGCGATAACATCGACTTAGTTATCAGAAAAGAAACGGTACTCAAGTAGAGGACAACCCCATGACAACATCAATGATCAACAAAGCACTAGAGGCAGAGACAGCCTTTTTAAACGAGCAAAAAGAAAAAAATTTGTGGGTTCGCTACGAAGTAGTACGAGGCGACCAAAAAATCAAAGCTGTTAAATAATAGGAGAAAAAAATGACTGATTTAGTAAAAATTAAACCTAGTGAAGAGCTGGCGGTGGCTCAAAATGCGCTTTCGTCAGTTAAAGAACTGGCGCATACACTTCAAGGTTACATATGGGAAAGCGACGTTAAATTAAACCCCAAGCATGACAGCGTTATTTCAGCGCTTCTCGAGAAAATTAAAAGTGAGGCGGAGGACGCGCTTAGAGTATCAGACTCGGTCAGCTCTAATTAATCTAAGTCTGTAATCAAAGGCTGGTGGATGATGTAACCGCCAGCCCTATGAGCCCACCTTGCAAGGGAGCCCTAAAATAGGGCATCGTCAATAACGGCGTGACTTTTGGCAACAGGGGGTAACGATTCGTTATCCCTAGCTATTTCGCCAGGCAGTAAACAAAACGACACACCAAAGGTCACGTATTTATAGGTCGCAAAGGGTAATGCCGACACCTGTAACCACACCCCTAACGCAATTATTATAATGCTACTCATACCAATTGGTTAACTTCAGTTAACTAATCAGTTAATTTCGACTGTTTTTAAGTCGTATTCAACTAATGACCAAGTAACATACTCGTTCGTAGTGGGAGATCGTGTTTTACGACCCCCCTCGCAGTGAGACCAGATAACGAGCATAAAGCGTAAAATTTGGCTAAATCACATAAAAGCAGCAGTTAATACCAATAAAGCATAAAAAACACCCAATTAATCGTTGATATTGTATCTATATACAGTACTATTGTACTTGCTCACACACGTTGTGAAACGTCGAGCAACATCTTTAAACTCTATATGTAGTTCTGTTACTTCCTGCGCGACGCACGGTAAGTAAAGAGCGGCTTAGGTCTTATGGAGCCTAAGCCGCTCGCCTTTTTAGTTGTTGCTCGAAAGGCATACTTACTTTCAGGATATAATATGAAACACTTACTGGCGTTACGCCAAGCAAAGCAAGAAAAACTAGACAAGATGAACGCGCTTCTTTCTAGTGTCACTTCCGAAAACCGCTCTCTCAACAAAGAAGAGCAATCAACAATCAATACATTCAAGACCGAAGTCAGAAACTTAAATTCCCAAATTGAAGCGGCTGAACTGGTGGTTGATGAAGAACGTAGCTTGATTACAGGCACGAAAGACGAAAAACGCACCAAAGAGCCTTCAAACGCTGAACTACGTAACTTTGTAATGACCGGTGAAGCACGCAGCTTGAGCGCAGGCGTTGCGGCTGATGGTGGCTATACCGTTGTACCAGCACTAGACACAATGATTTACACACTGCTACGTGAACAATCAGTGTTCCGCCAAAATGCTACAGTCGTTCCCATTTCTACCAAAACATACGAAAAACTAGTATCAGTTGGCGGTACTTCTGCTACTTGGGCCAGTGAAGGTGATGATAGAAACGAGACTGACGGGAGCAAGCTTGAAAAAGTTACCTGGTCGCTCAATTCACTTTACGCTTACCCCATGACGACTCAGGAGTTGCTCGATTGGTCGGACTTCGATGTAGCAGGATGGATAACATCAGAAGTTGCAGCGGAAAGCGGCGAAAAAGAAGAAGCAGCATTCTGGAACGGTGACGGAGTTAAAAAGCCTAAAGGTTTACTGACATACACCAAAACCGATGAAGATGACGGTGCAAGAGCATTCGGCACTATTCAAGAAATCGAATCAGCAGCCACCGGCGTGATTGATGGTGATGACTTGATTACTCTTACTCACAAATTAAAACGTGGTTACCGCGCTAATGCGAAGTTCTACATGAACGATGCAACGCAAGAGAAAATCCGCAAACTTAAAGATTCAGACGACAATTACCTGTGGCGTGCGGGTATAGCAGAAGGCCAGCCAAATACATTGTTGGCTAAAATGGTCGAAACGGCCGAAGAACTGCCAGATGATTACATCGTATACGGCGATTTAAGCCGCGCTTACTTTGTGACTGATCATACAAGTGGCGTTCGAATGCTTCGCGATAATGTCACTAAACCAGGCTTCGTAAAAATGTTCACTACGCGCTATGTCGGCGGCGGTTTAGTAGACAGTAACGCGGTGAAGTTCCTCAAGGTCAAAGAAGCCTAAGGTACCACCATGAATATAGAACGCAGAGCCTTACAGGGGCTCGAAATAAAGCGCGGTTTGATAACGGGCCGCGCCGTTGTTTATAACTCGCGTTCTGAGGATTTAGGGGGCTTTGTTGAAGTCATCGCCCCTTATGCCTTTAAAGACGCGCTTAAAAACGACGTGAGAGCGTTAATCGAACACGACCCAGCAAAGATTCTAGGTAGAACCAGCGCTGGCACACTCCGACTAATTGAAGACAGCAATGGAATCTTAGTTGAAATCACGCCACCCAATACACGAACCGCTGATGAATTAATAGAAAGCATTAGCCGTGGTGATATTCAAGGCATGAGCTTCGGCTTTAGCGTTCCCCAGGGTGCTGATGAATGGAATGTGGAGACAGATCCCGCATTGCGTACTGTAAATAAGGCACTGTTACACGAGGTAACGATTACCGCGTTACCAGCTTACAGTGAAACTGATGTAGCAGTAGCAAAACGCTCACTAGAACAGCACACCGCACACAAGCGAATGGACGCAGCGATTGACCGACTAACGCAGTTTATCGAGGTAAATAACTTATGAACTTTCTAAAGAGAATTTTTACCCGTTCTGCTCAAACGCCAGAAGAACTTATGACTTTAATTTCAGGTGGTGGAAAGACGCGCTCAAACGTTGTGGTCAACCCTGACACGGCGCAAGGTCTTCCAGCTGTCTATTGTGCGGTTAACACGATTGCGGATGCTGTATCTAACTTACCGATTCACGTTTACAAGCGAGATAACGAAGGCGAAAAGGAAAGGCAAAGAACGCACATTGTAGAAAGGCTAATGAACATTACGCCAAACGGTTACCAAACCGCGTATGACTTCAAGGTTGCACTTCTGCGCAGCGTGCTTTTAACGGGTAACGGTTATGCTGAAATAGTTTATGACAATGCGGGCCGAGTACAAAAACTGATACCACTTCACCCTAACGAAGTTAGCGTTAAAAAGTTGACTAACCATCGTATAGGTTACCAGGTTACCGCAAACGGCAAACCGCGACCGCTGCAGCAAGAAGAAATCCTTCATATTCGAATAAACTCAGACGATGGTGTAGTAGGTAAAAGCCCTATAACAGTATGTCGCGAGGCGCTTGGCCTTGAACTAGCCGCACAAGAACATGGCTCAGACTTCTTTGCTAACGGTACAAGACCTTTCGGGGCATTGAAGACCGATAAAGCATTAAAGACTGAACAGTTTAAAAACCTTCAAGATGGGCTAGAGAATTTTGCTACACCAGGTAAACGCTTTAGGCCATTAATATTAGAAGGTGGCTTAGAATGGGTGCCTATTCAAATAAGTAATGAAGATGCGGAATGGATAGAGTCAAGAAAGTTTGGTGTAGCTGATATAGCACGGATGTTTAAGATTAGTCCTATATTTATCATGGACTATTCAAACAGCACATACAGCAATTTCAGCGAAGCTTCTAAAGCATTCCTTCAACAAACGCTAAAGCCTTGGTTAACCAATATAGAGCTCGCGTTACTCATGAAGCTGATACCAGAGCGTAATCAAAACATGGTAACCATCGAGTTCGAGACAAAGGATATGCTGAGAACTACAGCCAAAGAGCGCTTTGAAATATATGACATAGCCATTAGAAACGGATTGATGAATCCCGATGAGTGTCGTAGAGCAGAAAACATGGCCCCAAGAGAAGGTGGTAATGAATATAGTCAAAGCTGGCTGCAGCAATCGAAAGCAGCAGAGAGCGCGGAGAATTAGGTTTTATTTTCCGCCAAAGGGGCGGGGGTATTCTGAAGACTAGGGGCTTTTAACACAGTACCGCCGCCCTAGGAAAATTTACGCACCGTCAGTCTCAAAATTTGGAAATCAGAACAATGACAGCACGAAAATCAGCATTAGAACTTGCACTTCAAGGAACAGCCAGAAGTGATCGAGCACCAGCCAAAGTCAAGCAGGACAAGGAATACAGCTTTCCACGTTGCCCGCGTCACATTAAGGGACAGGCCAAATCAGTGTGGCAAGATGTGGCAAAGGAAATGGACAAATACCAGGTGATTACGGGGGCTGACAAAGCCTTATTAGAGCAATACTGCCAGCTTATGAGTCAATTCAGGGCAAGACCGGAAGAGTTCACAGCATCGTTACACGCTCAGCTGAAGGGCCTGGCTAATGATCTTTACCTGACACCGGCCAGCCGGACAAAGCTCTCATTTGAAGAGCCAGACCCAGCAGACGAGCTCAATAAAAAGTATGGCTTATAAAAATCTCGAACACTAAACAACCGTGTATACATAAAAAAGGCCGGTAAAACCGGCCTTTGGAAAAATCTACATTCAAGCTACTTTCTTTTGGGCACTCGCTAAGATTTTATTGATAGCGCGGTCGATTTTCCGCGCTTTAGCGAAAGCTTGCTTGTAAAGAAACTCTCTTTTTAAGTTCTTTTCAATATTTGACATAAACCACCCCGTTTTGAATTAATGTTTAAACTAAACTTAAGCTAGCAAGATCGTTAATTGCCTGCTCAAACAATTCCTTGTTTTCATTCCTGACAGCAATAGCGGCGCGTCTCATGTGAAGCGCAGCCTGAGCCGCGTTAAGAGCTAACCTTTCGTCATCCCACTTATCATCAGCGATAGAGTTCATGATTTTTGATAAATCGGTCGCATCTTCAGCAATCTCCAACATCGTTGGGTCATGCTTCTTTTTGAGCTCACTGATAGTAAATTTATCAGCCATTACTAGAAAATTATTAGTAATTTTATAAATGAGCTCATAAAACTCAGAAATATTAATATCCATTAGACTTCGCATCCTTCTTATTGGACGCGGGATAATGCCAGTCTAGCACTTATAAAGCAAGAGGGATATTGTTCATAATGTATAATATAGTATCAATTTCACGCAATACAATATACAACTTATACGTACATGATAAAAATTAGACTATGTAATTGAAAAATAGTTCCCAATCAAAACCATTCCCAAAACATTCCCACTTCTGGCAACTTTAAAATTTTGTTAGTAGGCACTTCGACTGAAAGCCATGTAAGATGGTGCGTCTACCCTGATTCGAACAGGGGACCTC
>CETO01087925.1_pt1 | contig 12107 bp, 10 predicted proteins | sample 531351 | NCBI WGS metagenome assembly CETO01 (sample SAMEA2622678, study PRJEB7988) | marine metagenome | isolation source: saline water (ENVO:00002010), including | reverse complement strand
GGCGGCGCTGTTCACCGCCGCGCTGGCACTGCAGAACCTGCGTTACGGCTTTTACCAGCTGTTCTATCTGGCCCTGGCCATGACCGCCTTACTGGTTGCCGGCCTGGTCTACACCTGGCTATGCCGTCGCCAGCAGCTTTCCGCACCCGGCCACCTGGTCATTCTCGCCGGCCTTAACAGTGGCCTGGTTGCAGCGGTACTGACAATGGATGCCCCGGGCATCAGCCACTGGGCCATGCCTTTGCTTTCTCTGAACCTGCTGATTCTGCCCCTGCGGCATGGACTAATGCTCTCAGCGATGCTACTGGTGCCGGTGCTGGTTGTCGCCTGGCTGTCGACACCCATAGACACTGCCCTGATGACGACAGCCGGCCTTATGGCACTTCTGGCAGTGACCGCCCTGTATATCTGGCACTACGACCACATGGCGCAATCGGCCCAGGATCTTGCCATTACCGACCCCACCACCGGAGCCCATAACGCGCGTTTTCTGGATGAGACACTGCAGAAGGAAATCAGTCGTGCCATTGCCACCGGCCACCCATTGTCGGTGATCAGCCTGAACATCGACCATGCCGACGAAATTCGCGACCTGCACGGCAAGGCCGGCCTGCAAACGCTGCTGCGCGACGTCACAGGCACCCTGTTTGAAATCATCCGGGCCGGGGATTCGCTCTACAGCATCAACGGCTCGGAGTTTTTCCTGATCCTGCCGTTTACGCCGGAGGAAGGGGTCCGGGTCATCGCAGAGCGCATTCGCAGAATGCTCAGCGAACATGACTGGGCCCAGGTTGGCAAGATCTCGGTCAGCCTCGGCTGCACCACCCGGGGCAACGGCGACACCAGCACCCATTCATTGCGTGACCGCGCCGTCACCGCCATGCTCGAAGCGCGGAAGCGGGGTGAGGATTCTGCCTGGTTCAGCCCGGGAGAGCCCGTCAAGGCATGACCGCGACCTGGCTCACCGACGTTACTTCCTGGGTCGCCGCCAATCCGGGCTGGCTGATTGCCGCCCTGTTCCTGACCGCGCTGATAGAATCGCTGGCGGTGGCCGGCATCATCGTGCCCGGAGTGGCTTTACTGTTCGCATTTGCCGCGCTCGCTGGCAAGAGCGGCTTGCCCCTGTCCGACGCCCTGCTGTGGGCCGGCCTTGGCGCCGTGGCGGGGGATGCGATCAGCTTCGCCATCGGCCGCCTGTTCAAGGGGCGTCTGAATACCGTCTGGCCATTCAGTCGATACCCGGGGCTCATTGCCCGCGGAGAGAGCTTTTTTCGCGCCCACGGAGGAAAAAGCGTGGTCATCGGCCGTTTCGTTGGGCCGATACGCCCGGTCATTCCACTGATTGCTGGTGCGCTGACCATGTCCTGGCAGCGCTTTCTCACCTTCAATCTGCTATCAGCCACGGGCTGGGCCCTGGTGTATATCCTGCCGGGATTTTTCGTAGGCTCGGCTATGGGCAGCGAGATCAAACCCCCACCCCATTTCTATCTGGTACTTGCGATCAGTGGTGCGGCGCTGGTGGTTGTCTATCTGATTGTTTTGCGGATTCGGCTCGGCGTTGGTGAAGGGAGCTGGCTCTATCAATGGCTGGAATCCCGGATGAGTCAATACGACGCAACACACCGGTTCTGGCGTCTGTACAGCAGCGAGCGGCCGGCTCAGCAGGGGGAATTTCCTCTGCCCTCACTGCTAATGACAGCCACCTCGCTCGCATTGTTTCTTGGGCTGGCACAGTTGGTCGGAGTCAGTGATCAGCTGGCCTTTATGAACCAGCAAGTGCTGCAATGGTTCGGCGCTCTGCGCCAACCCCTGCTGGATCTTCCGATGGTAGCGTTCACCTTGCTGGGAGATCCCCCGGTCCTGTTCGCTGCCGCCGTGATTGCCGTTTTGTTGCTGGCGTTCCGGGGCTACTACGCAGCCGCCATTCATATTGCCAGTGCCGCAGCCATCACCGGGATCAGCGTTTGGCTGCTGAAAGCGGGCATCGGCATCAGCCGGCCAGATCAGGTGCTCTCGGCACCAAGCTCCGGCGCGTTCCCCAGCGGGCATACGGCCGGTATGACCGTTCTGGTTACCCTGGCCGCCAGCTTCGTCGCGGGCGAAAACCGCAAACACCAGCGCTGGCAACATTACCTGTTTCTGTCACTACCCTTGCTACCGGTAGCGCTGAGCCGACTGTATCTCGGCGTGCACTGGTTCACGGATGTGCTTGGAGGCCTGTTTCTGGGGCTCGCGATCACCGGTGCGACACGGGCCAGTTACAGCCGATACGACAGGGTGGCGCTGAGCCCGGACAGCTTGACCTGGGCCGCCGGAATCGGCTGGCTGGTTTTCGTGGCCATGTACATGATGGGTAACTGGGAAACAGCCGTGGTGAGTTACGCACCCCAGCTATAATTGTCAGCCGCCCTGCTCCAGCGCTTCCAGCAACTGCTGCAGTCGGTCAAGCCGTTCAAGCGGATCCTGCAATTCCGCCAGCCGCTGTTTTTCCTGCTTATCCAGCGGCAGCAATTCGGTCAGCCTCCAGCCAATATGGCGGGCATCGTCATAATCCACATCCATTTCCAGATCCTTGACCACCGGATGCCGGAACAGTGCCCGCAAAACCGAGGGCAACTCATGGTAGCGTTCCGGCACATCGCTCTCGGCCTCGGCAATCAGGCACTCCACATCGCCGACATTGAGGCCATCCTCCTGCTGCCAGCTACGGACGACGGAAACCTTGCAATCTCCCTCAACGGTGATACCCAGCAAACCGTTATCCAGTTGCTGGAAGTCGATGATCCGGACGTAGGTGCCCATGTCGTAGAACGAGGCCCGGGCTTCGGTCTCGGCACCTTCTCGCAACAAAACCACCACAAAGCCGCGATCCTCCTTCAGGCAACGGGTGAGCATGTCGATATAACGGGGCTCGAACAGCTGCAGGGGGATTCGCCCCCCGGGGAGTATGATTGAATTCAATGGAAACAGCGGTACGTTCATAAGTTTTTCAGTCACTACCGGCCAGGCTCCTGCTGCGGCTTGGTCTATCGAATCGAAAGAAGCTTCTGCACTTCTTCCACCCGTTCCCGGGCCTCACTCAGCAGTTGCAGACTTCTGGAAGCATTCAGTTCCAGCTCGCCCAGCCGGCGCCATGCCGGCACCTGATCAAAGGCTGGAAGCCCCTCATTCTGGCTGGAGCCAATCATCGAATGCAGTTGGGCAACAATCACCACATCAACCAGTTGGGGCGCAGTTTCCCGGCACTCATGATGCCAGTCTTCCGCATGGCGCACCGCCTCCACGAAGGCTTTCGGGAACGCCCAGTTCTCAAGTACCGCGCACCCGACATCGGCGCGGAGTTCGTCGATGGCATGGTGCAGGTTTCTGTCATCGGCGAACAGATTGACGTGGTGCTCGGCCTGCACCAGCACAGGAACCACCCCGATATCATGCAGTAACCCCGCCAGTAAGGCTTCCTCAGGATCAATGCGTGTGGCGTGGTCCGCCAGCACCCAGCACAGCGCTGCCACCTCCCGGGAATGGCGCCATAGCTGCTCCATTTCTTTCTGCAATGCCGCCCGACGGGTCTTGAACACCTCGCGCATGGCGAACACCGTCACTAATTGCCGGGTGGTACGCAAGCCCAGCCGAACCACAGCCTCACGCACATTGCGGACATCGCTGAAACCGCGATAGAGCGGACTGTTGCAGGAACGTACCAGCTTGGCCGCCATGGCCGGGTCTGCCGACACCGCGGAAGCGACCTCGGTGGCCGACGAGTCCTCCCGGTCCACCACCCGCCGGACTTTCCAGGCCACATCCGGCACACTCGGCAGCTGGACTTGATTGGACCGCAGCTCAGAGTAGAACTCCATCAACAGATGGTGCTCTTCGCTCTGGTCTTCGTCGTGATCGGACGAGTCCATTTCCACCTGGGAAATGGGCGCCGCCCGCAGCATCTGGTTCAGCACTTCCTGCTCGATCACCAGAAACTCGCAGGGTTTGACCGCAGTAACGTCATACATCCGGGGCTGCAGGCGGGCTACTGGATTGAGGGCTTTATCGGTCTCAGCCTCAATGGTCGACTTACGACCATCAACCGATTGCAGCTCCACGGCGCCGGAAATCAGAAAATAATCCAGCCCATCCCGAACGCCCCGTTCCATGACCCTCTGCCCTGGTCCATGGGTTCTGCGCTCAGCCCGGCTGGCCAACAGCACAAGCTGATCGTCAGTCAGACGGCCCAAAGGCTGAAAACTTTTAAGACGACGTAACGGCAGGCTTTCCTGGCCGCCCATAGGCAGACTCCCCTGAACTGCTGGATAAAAAACGGGCATCACATGTTACGTATTGTAATCGCCACTCGGGAAAACAGCCATGCGAGCGGCGTCGAATCTGTTATCCTCTGGTCTTTAACTTTATCCGATAACCTAGGGAGAGAACCGCCTACCATGCCCCAGTATCGTTCCCACACCTCTACTGCCGGCCGCAATATGGCCGGTGCCCGCGCCCTCTGGCGTGCCACCGGCATGAAAAACGAGGACTTCGGCAAACCCATCATCGCCGTTGCCAACTCCTTTACCCAGTTTGTGCCCGGGCACGTTCACCTGAAAGACCTGGGCCAGCTGGTTTGCCGCGAGATCGAAGCGGCCGGCGGTGTTGCCAAAGAGTTCAACACCATTGCTGTGGATGATGGTATCGCCATGGGGCACGATGGCATGCTTTACTCCCTGCCGTCGCGGGAAATCATCGCCGACTCGGTGGAATACATGGTCAACGCCCACTGCGCCGATGCGCTGGTGTGCATCTCCAATTGCGACAAGATTACCCCGGGCATGCTAATGGCCGCCATGCGCCTGAACATTCCCACCATTTTTGTTTCCGGCGGCCCGATGGAAGCCGGAAAAACCAAGCTTTCTGAACACAAGCTCGACCTGGTGGATGCCATGGTCATCGCCGCCGATCCAACGGCGACCGATGAGATGGTCGAGGAATACGAACGCAGCGCCTGCCCTACGTGCGGTTCCTGCTCCGGCATGTTCACCGCCAATTCCATGAACTGTCTGACCGAAGCCATCGGCCTGGCCTTGCCCGGCAATGGCTCCATGCTGGCCACCCATGCCGACCGGGAACAGCTGTTCCTGAAAGCCGGTCGCCAGATTGTGGAGAATGCCAAACGCTATTACGAGCAGAACGACGCCAGCGTTCTGCCACGCAGCATCGCCTCCGTGGAGGCATTCGAGAACGCCATGACCATGGACATTGCCATGGGCGGCTCCACCAACACCATCCTGCACCTGTTGGCTGCGGCCCAGGAAGGCGGTGTTGAGTTCTCCATGGCCGATATCGATCGTTTGTCCCGCAAGGTTCCGCAGCTGTGCAAGGTTGCTCCCAACTCCCCCAAGTACCACATGGAAGACGTGCACCGCGCCGGCGGCATCATGGGCATTCTGGGTGAACTGGAGCGCGGCGGCCTGATCAACGTTGACCTGCCCACGACTCACAGCAAAACCATGCGTGAAGCCCTGGAAACCTGGGACATCATGCGCTCGCCAACACCCGAAGTGATCGAATTCTACAAAGCCGGCCCCGCCGGCATTCCGACTCAGACAGCCTTCAGCCAGAGCACCCGCTGGCCAAGCCTCGATGGCGACCGTGAAGACGGCTGCATCCGCTCCGTGGAACACGCTTATTCTTCAGAAGGCGGTCTGGCGGTACTGTATGGCAATATCGCCCAGGATGGCTGCGTAGTGAAAACCGCGGGCGTTGATGAAAGCATCTACGTCTTCGAGGGCAAGGCCCGGGTCTTCGAAAGCCAGGATTCCGCCGTAGCGGGCATTCTGGGTGACGAGGTCAAAGCCGGTGATGTGGTGATCATTCGCTACGAAGGGCCCAAAGGCGGTCCAGGAATGCAGGAAATGCTCTACCCGACCAGCTACCTGAAATCCAAGGGGCTGGGCAAGGACTGTGCACTGCTGACTGACGGCCGGTTCTCCGGCGGCACGTCAGGGCTCTCCATCGGCCATGCTTCGCCGGAAGCTGCTGCCGGTGGCGCGATTGGACTGATTGAGGATGGCGATACCATTTTGATCGACATCCCCAACCGATCTATCAATGTTCAGGTCAGTAAGGAAGAACTGGCACAGCGACGGGAAGCACGCGACGCCAGGGGCTGGAAACCGGAGCTACCGAGAGACCGGAAGGTATCCGCCGCCCTCAAAGCCTACGCACTGCTGGCCACCAGTGCCGATAAAGGTGCGGTTCGGGATTTGAGCAAGCTGGACTGAATCTGGACCACAAAAAAGCCCGCAAAGTGTTTGCCTTGCGGGCTTTTTTTATCCGGGGACTGGCGTTTACCAGAGCGACCAGCCACCATCTTCGTCTTCTTCGATGGCGTCTTCGGCAGAAGACTCGGTCTCAGCTGGAGCCGGTTCTTCCGGTGCCGCCTGCGCAGTTGCCGCCGGCGCAGACTGGCCCGCATCAGCGGCCGCCTGCTGCACGGTGATCAGCCCCAGAGCACGCTCGGTTTCCTCGTTCAGAATACCGGTTGCCTCAAGGCCGTTGTCTTTCTGGAAGCGGGTCAGTTCCGCCCGGGTCTTGTCATCCATGCTCGGGCTGACATTGGTGATGTCGTAACCGGCACCATAAAGCGCGTGCTTGAGCGCGACCACTTCATTGGCCTGGGCAACGGGTGCCAGACCCAGCAGGGCGACCGTTCCGACCGCCAGCGCCGTCCTGCCGATATGACGGGTGACTGTTTTCATGGTTCTCACCTGATCTACTCCTGGATATCTCTGTGACATCTGCTGTTCTGTTTTTATAGTGTGGCGCCTTCCTCTACGTATCAGCGCTTCCTAGACCATAACATAATTTAATCTTCGCGGGCCGGACCATTCTCGGGATTTGCCGGATCGGCATAGTGATACTGGCCAAATTCACGGATAAAAATGCCCCAGAATGCCATGAAAAGCGCCGCCACCAGCGGACCCATGACAAAACCATTGATGCCGAACATAACAATGCCGCCCAGGGTGGACAAAAGCACGAGATAGTCCGGCATTTTGGTGTCCCGCCCTACCAGCACAGGCCGGAGCAGGTTATCCGCCAGACCAATCACCACTACCCCATAGGCGGTCAGAATGATGGCCGGCACAATGTCCCCCACGGCAGCCAGATAGATAGCCGCCGGCACCCAGACAATCGCAGCCCCGACGGCTGGCAGCAATGAGACGATGGCCATGACCACCCCCCACAGCAAGGCTCCGGTAATGCCCAGTATCCAGAAAATCATGCCACCGAGCGCTCCCTGAATGATGGCGATCAGCAGGTTACCCTTGACCGTGGCACGGGTGACTTCCGCGAATTTGGCAAACAACAGACGCTCACGCTCATCACCCAGCGGCAAGGCGCGAATCATCAGCTCTATCAGTTTCTGGCCATCACGGATCAGGAAAAAGGCCAGGTAAACCATCAGAGCCAGCCCCAGAAAGAACTGAAAGGTGTTCTGCCCGATGCCCAGGGCCTGCTTGGCCAGAAACTGGCTCCCCCCAAGAAAGGCATTAACGGCGCGGTCCCTCAGATCCGCAAAGTTGATGTCAAACTGGGCCAGAAAGGCCTGGATGGCAGGAAACGACTGGTTAACCTGATCAATGTATTCCCCCGGCCGAATTTCTCCGGCCTGGATCTTCTGGTAGATCCCCATACCTTCCGCGATCAGCGCCGCGCCCAGTACCAGCACCGGAATCACCACGATCACCATACACACGAACAGTGTAATCAGGGCGTTTAATGTCGGCCGGTCGCCAAGTCTGCGTACCAGCAACTGCTGCACCGGATGGAAAATAAGAGCAATGGCCACCGCCCAGAAGATCGGGCCAAAGAACGGCTTCATCAACAGAATGAACGCAAGCGACACACCGAGCAGCATCGCCAGAAAAGTCCGTGTTTCAAGTTTTGCGTACATAGTTAAACAATTCCTGTCCAGAACATGCCCATCGGGGCCGATAGGGAAAGCAGACTACCACGATAGCGTGGCCAATGTAGCGGGGTTCGCGTTATAGTGGTTGGTTATCGATCAGCCAACAATACAGGTTATGTGGTTGGAAGCAGACAACTTTACCGTGGAGAGCGCGCTGGAGGCCGCACTGGAACTGCAGAAAGTGCTGGCAGCCCGAACCCATCGTCGCAAGGTGATGGGCCAGGAGGTACTCGTGCCCGGCCAGTTGGGCGAGGCTCTGCACCTGCCCAGAACCATCAGCCGCCTGAGTGGCAAGCAGCAACGATTGCGGGATCGCGGCCTGGAGGATTTCCAGGAGCTCTGGCCCACGCTGTCTGAATACACTCGCCAACGGGTTCTGGACGGACTTGGCTGGTACGACCCCAAGCAACTCGACTGGGAGGACAAGCGCTCCAACCGCCGGCCGTTGGTCGATCCTGACGCCTGATACGTATAACTGCGGAAGCCGAAGTGCGGGGCCAAGGCCCGGACTGACTTTGAAATGTCACACTTCGCCCTTACTGTGATCTGATCAGGAGGATAACTATGACAGACAATAACCATTACACTGCCATCCTGGCCCAGGGGAGCGCCGTGCCCACCCTGTTATGCGGGCATTGCCATTCCATTCTCTCCCGCGCCAGAATTTTCCGTAACCAGGGCGACGCCCATCAAGCCATTGAGTGCAACACCATCGGCCTGTGCTCCGCGGACGATTGCGGCGCGGTGAACTGCTGCGACGAGGCTCTGGCCCAGGTGGAAAACCCCGAACGCTTGTTTGACATCGCATCCTGATTCAATCTGGCAACGCTCTGTTACGCAACTCAAACACACAAAATTCCCATCTGATTTATCCTGACCTTCGACGATTGTCGTACCGATAATCACGCAACCACTCAGTCAGGACAGTCGATGGCATGCGTATTCTGAGAACCGACGAAGCCCGCTTCGCAGGCCTCCCGGATTACCCCTTTTCAGCACACTATCTGGATGTTGAGCCAGGTCTTCGGATGCACTATGTGGACGAAGGGCCAGCCCACGCAGACCCAGTGGTGATGCTTCACGGGGAGCCATCCTGGTCCTATCTCTACCGGCACATGATTCCGCTTGTCGCCGAAGCGGGCCACCGGGTTCTGGCGCCCGATCTGATTGGTTTTGGCAAGTCAGACAAACCCGCCGATGTCAGCGACTACAGTTATGACAGTCACATGCGCTGGCTGACCCACTGGCTTGAAACACTGGACCTGACCAACGTCACGCTGGTGTGTCAGAACTGGGGCTCACTGCTGGGATTAAGGCTGGCGGCAGAGCATCATCGCCGGTTCAGCCGGATCATTGTCGGCAACGGCATGCTGCCAACGGGGGACACCCGGGTGCCGGCCGTCTTCAGACTCTGGAAGGCGTTTGCCAGCCATAGCCCATGGTTTCCAATAGGGCGGATCGTCCAGCTTGGTACCGAGCGATCACTCAGCCCGGCCGAAATAGCCGCCTACGAGGCGCCCTTTCCGACACCGGGTTACAAAGCCGGAGCCCGGGCTTTCCCGGCACTGGTGCCAACGTCGCCCAGCGGCCCGGCCAGTGCCGCCAACCGGGAAGCCTGGCGCGTGCTGGAAAAATGGCGCAAACCCTTTATCACCTGCTTCAGCAACGGCGACCCGATTACCCGGGGTGGCGACCGTTACATGCAGCGGCGAATCCCCGGAGCCTTCGGCCAGCCCCATATCACCCTCAACGGCGGACACTTCCTGCAGGAAGATTCTCCCCGACAGTTTGCCCGGGTCATTCTGGACGCGCTCAAAGCCGAGATGGCGGCCTGATAGCCAGGCCCGCCTCACTCAGCCGAAGACTGTAACCGTTTGCCGGCTCAGGGCCACCAGTTCACCGGCCGGGGTCCAGATACCAGCATGAGTGTGACCATATCCGGCGCCAGCCTGGTCGATGGTTGCCCGGTACAGCAGCCAGTCATCCGGCTTCATGGCAGGCCGGGGATGGACAATCTCCAGCGCCCAGCTCAGGGAACTGGCTGGGGCCGGCCCCTTGAGATGCGGCAACAGCGCCGGTGGCCAGGCATCAACCAGAGCAACAATGTGGGCGTCGGTCATAGTCTCTGGGGCTTCCCGGAACTTCATCCAGCCCCCCATTTCGCGCCCGCCCTTACCGGAGAATGGCATATGGCCAAACGCCCAGCGCATTTCGATATGCCGGGTAAACTCCGGCGTCACTTTCGGGATATACGGAAGTGACTGACATTGCTCTGCCGCAACCGCTTCCGGTGCCGACGTCGGTGCCACCCGGACAGCAGACTCACGGTCGCCCCCCAAACTGGCAAGACAGACAAGGCGTGGCTCGCCATTCTGAAGGATCCGTCCCTGGACCTGGGATACTGCCTTTCCTTCACGCAGAACTTCGGCCTCAACACGGGCCGGCACATCCGCCTCTACGGGGCCGACAAAAGACACCTGAAGGGCCCGCATGGCGCGATCATCCGCCACCTTTGATGCCATCACCTCAAACACCAGGGCCGCTACCAGGCCGCCGAACGTTGCACGTCCCTGGCCCCAGTCTGACGGTATCACCACTTCGCCGTTATTCCGGACATCACCGAGAAGGTCATCGAACGTCATTTGTTTTAGATCCTGTTCATTAGCCTGCAAACCGGTAAGACTGCACCACTTACCGAAGCCTGACAATAGGCCGGCCCCGGCAACTACCTATCGATTGCCTGGCAATAGTCGTATAAAAACCACCCCAAACAGACTATAATGCGCCAAAATCATGCATTGCCTGTGCAGTGCGATACCCTCCGAATACCGAGTACATTCATGTCAGAATTGTCTTTTGCCGAACTGGGGCTGGATCCAGCAGTACTGGAAGCCGTCTCCGCCGTTGGCTATGAAACCCCGTCGCCCATCCAGGCGCAATCCATCCCTGCTCTGCTGGCCGGCAACCATCTGTTGGGCGTTGCCCAGACAGGTACCGGCAAGACCGCAGCCTTCGCCCTGCCGTTACTGAGCCGGATTGATGCGAACGTGGCCGAGCCACAGATTCTGGTACTGGCCCCTACCCGGGAGCTGGCGATTCAGGTCGCGGAAGCGTTTACCACCTACGCCAGCAAGTTCCGCAATTTTCATGTTCTGCCAATTTACGGTGGCCAGGATTTCTCACCACAGATTCGCGGCCTGAAGCGTGGCGCCCAGGTTATTGTGGGCACACCTGGCCGCATGCTCGACCATCTGCGCAAGGGCACCCTGAAGCTCGACGGCCTGAAGGCACTGGTGCTGGACGAAGCCGACGAAATGCTGCGCATGGGCTTCATTGATGACGTGGAAGCCATCCTGGCGAAGACGCCGGACACCTGCCAGCGCGCGCTCTTCTCGGCCACCATGCCGCCACAGATCAAGAAGGTTGCGCAGACTTACCTGAAAAACGCTACCGAAGTAAGAATCGAGAGCGAAACCCGCACGGTGGAACGCATCGCTCAGTTTGTGCTGCCGGTCTACGCCGAGCGCAAGCTGGATGCGCTGACCCGCATTCTGGAAGTTGAGCCATTTGACGCCTCGATCATTTTCGTGCGCACCAAGGCCGAAACCACCATGCTGGCAGAGAAGCTGTCCGCACGCGGCCACGCTGTGGCGCCCCTGAGCGGCGACCTGAACCAGCGTCAGCGCGAACAGACCGTTGAAGATCTCAAGCGTGGCAAAAAAGATATCATCATTGCCACCGATGTCGCCGCCCGTGGTCTGGACGTGCCCCGGATTACTCACGTTATCAACTACGATGTGCCCTACGACACCGAGGCCTACATCCACCGGGTTGGCCGTACCGGCCGTGCCGGTCGCACCGGCAAGGCTATCCTGCTGGTGACTCCGCGTGAGCGCAGCTGGCTGCGCACTCTGGAGCGGGCCACCAACTCCCCGATGGAACCGTACCAGCTGCCGTCACCTGCCGCCCTGCAGAAAATGCGGGTAGAACAGTTTGAGGCGCAGCTGCTGGGCTTCACCGACGATCCTCGCGCCGCCAAGGCCATCGCCCTGTTGGACGAGATCGCCGAACGTAACGACATGGACATGGCCGCCATCGCTGGCGCCATGGCCTGCTTGCTGGAAGCCTCCCAGCCGGATTCTCTGCC
>CETO01075719.1_pt1 | contig 12250 bp, 11 predicted proteins | sample 531351 | NCBI WGS metagenome assembly CETO01 (sample SAMEA2622678, study PRJEB7988) | marine metagenome | isolation source: saline water (ENVO:00002010), including | reverse complement strand
GGCCGGCGGACTACTGCTCTCCTTGGCAGACTATCTGGCCCGGGTTCTGGTGTATCCCAATCAGCTACCCGCCGGGCTGCTGGCAGCCCTGGTCGGCGGTTTGTACTTCCTTTGGGGGTTGAGCCGTCATGGTCGCGCTTGAGACAGGAACGCAGTGGCTGGCGGATTATCACAATCTGTTGGCCCGCCACAGCCTTGATGGTAATGCGCTACTGAGCAACGCATTGACACCCGCCAACCGCGAACAATCCGCGTTGTTTTCCCTTGCCCAGCTACTGGCAAATCCAGACCTTCTGCAACTACAGATCCGCGAGGATTATCCGGATGCCGATCATCCGAGGCTCCGCAAGGCGCGGCTTTCTGTCCTGCATCAGAGCCTGGCACTTCAGATTATCGGACCATTGGTGATCCGGCTGTTCAGGGATGGCAGCAGTGCTGCACTCGATCCCCGGCGGGTTTTCCTGTGCCCGACAACATCAACACCAGCGGACCCGTCTCGCTGGCAATATGCGGCCAGTGAACAGGAGATCCTGGAGCCTGAGGCGTTCATAAGAATTCTCAGTGAACAGATGCAAGACTGGTACGGTGTGTTCCGGCAGCATTTCGGGGTTAGTCCAGGGGCCTACTGGAGCAGTGTCGGGCTGGCGTTGGGTGCGCCCTATTCGGTGGTGTGGAACCGGGTTAATCCGGCAGAGTTGTGTAAACAGGCCGGTAGCTGGCTGGCGCAGTTCAAATGCGAGGCCAACCGATACATTGACTGGATTCCGGCAGAATTCAGCCAACAGTGGTGTGCCATCCCTCAGCGCAAAGGGTGCTGCCTCAAATATTTATTGCCCGGAGGTGGCTATTGCGGGACGTGTGGGATCTATCGGAAAGAGCGAATCAGCTAGCTCCAACCATCGAAGCCAGTATCACTCCCAACGCAATCAATCCTATGACGGCACCTGAACCTGCCGCCAACTTCAATCCATCCAGTATTTCCTGTTCCGGATTCATGCTCGCTCTCCTTGAGGCTTGAACGACAAAATCCGGGGCAGCCAGCGCAGCGCCGACTACCCCACCCTGTGATTAATACACCCAGGAAACGGTCAGGCTGGCATTGGCCGGCTCACCGTAGAAACCTTGGGCCCACTGCAAACTTTCGAGATATTTCTCATCGGTGACGTTGTTCACGTTCAAGGTCGCATTCCAGTGTCGGGCAAAGTCATAGCTGGCCATCAGATCCAGCACGGCGTAACTATCCTGCCTGGTAACGATGGTCTCACCTGCATTTGGCCCTGTGGTAGCAACGCCCTGCTCCTTTGTGATTTCAGACTGCCAGCGGATCTTGCCTCCCAGTTTCAGCCCCTCAAGACCCAACACTTGCCAGGTGCCTCGAAGTTGCGCCATATGCTCAGGTACAAACAACCTTGCTCCGCCACCATCCTTATCTTCAATATCCACGTAGGTGTAGCCAAAGAACACCTGAACACGGTCAGTCACATCCCCTACCACTTCAGCCTCGACACCTCGACTGGTCAAACCATCCACAGCGGTGTAGTAAGAATCGGCGCCGACCGGGAACGTGCCCGCCTCCTCTGCCACATTCTTCTGCTCCGTCTGGAATAGTGCCAGGGTGGTGTTTACCCGATCATCCTGAAACTCACTTTTCAGGCCCAGCTCATAGTTGACCCCGTCAATAGGATCCAGTCGATCACGATTGATGTCCACCTCAGTCTGGGGAGTGAAAATCTCGGTATAGCTGGCGTAGACCGAGTGATCGTCATTGATGTCGTAGATCAGACCTGCGTATGGTGTTTCTACGGCATCGTAGCTGCTTTCCTTGGTCGCTCCGTAGCTTTCGCCCTTGTTATCCAGCCAGGTCAGACGGAGCCCTGTAATGGCGGTGAGTTGATCGGTCAGCGACCAGCGAGCGGCAGCATAGGTGGACGTTTCGCGGTCAGTCCAGTCAGAGCCGTCAACACCATTATCAAAAGCTGGCTTGGGGTAGTTGCCATCCCACTCATTCAGCGGTGGCAATGGATTCCCGATACCGCGGCCATAGCGGGACTCGTCCACCGTCTCTGAGCGAGACCAGGATGCGCCCAACACCAACTCATGAGTACGACCAGCCAGCTGGAACGGACCGGTAGCGTATGCATCTACTACCCACTGCTCTACATCCAAATCGTATTGGCTGGGATAAGCTTTAAGCCCCTCTCCTGTTTGGCGATCTGGCGTACCATACTGGTAAAAGAGCTCGGACTCGCTTTCGTTCTCCAAACGGAACACCGTGCCCGTGGCTCTCCAGCCGCCGGCAAGCTCCTGGCGCAATTCAACAAAGCTGTTGTGCTGGGTGTTGTCCCAGTAGGACCAGTCTGAAGCCGTGCTGGTTGAACGCGCAAAATCCGTCGCTGAGCCATCGGAGTAGAACAGAGGCAGCGCACCCCACAACGGACTGTCTGTATCAGACGTCTGAATGGCGTGGCCAAGAGTTAGCAACGTGGTATCGGTCAGGTCTGCTTCCAGCACCCCGTAGAACATCTGCTTTTCGTTGTTATACCGGTCAAGGTAGGAGCCTTTGTCCTCATAACCGGCAACCACCCGGCCGCGCACCGCACCGGATTCAGACACGGCACCGGAAACATCACCGACAATCCGTTTTTTGTCCCAGGAACCACCAGTCACCGCAACCGAGGCATTGGTGTCAGCGGTTGGGCGCTTGCGGATAAAGTTGACTGTCGCGGCCGGGCTGCCGGAACCGGTCATCAAACCGTTGGCGCCCCGAACCACCTCCACGCGATCAAAGAAGGCGGTGTCCAGCTCACCCTGAACGTTGTCATATACCGCCGGCATGCCAACACCGTCGTACTGGAAGTTGTTGATATCGAAACCACGTGAGGTGTAGTACGTGCGGTCTGTTTCCACCGACTCTACGGTGACACCGGTGGTGCCTTCCAGAACATCGTTGATGTCGTTCTGGGCGAAATCGTCCATCTGTTCGCGGGTAATGACCGTGACGGCCTGGGGGACCTCCCGGTGTGACAGCTCCATCTTCATGGAGGTTGTGCTGGCTCCGCTAATGTAACTCTCCGTCGCTTCCGAGGCCACCTGGCCACGGCTTGCGGTAACATCCAGGGCTTCCAATGCCTTCGGTTCGCTGCCCTGCGCTGCTGCCAGTCCTGGCAGAGTCGCACACATCATGGCAGTGATCAGGGTTTTTCTTCTAAATCGGGGCTCCGGATTCAGAGACATCTAACGGCTCCTTGGTTGATTAAGACCGTGTCATTTTTAAACCCCGCCATGTTAATGCGAATGGTTTAGATTTGAAACACCAAATGCAAATGATCTGGGATTATCACGAAACTCTATATCTCCAGAGGCTCGCATCGGCCGCAATACCACGACCTGCTATGGTTATTGCAGGTGCTGAAGATCTCTAAAAACAGCAGAGAGGCGGAGACGGATATGTTCAAGCGCAAATTCTGGAAGTGGAGCCTGGCCAGCTTACTGGTCTCGGCAGCCCTGGCCACACAGGCAAACCAGACCTTTCAATCCGAAAAGGCAGACTTTCATCTGGAAACCGTAGCCGCGGGGCTGGAACACCCCTGGGCCATCGCTTTTCTGCCCGACGGGTCTGCACTGATTACTGAAAGGGAGGGCCGTTTACGAATTCTGGAGGATGGGCAACTTCGACGTGAACCAGTCAAAGGCCTGCCGGAGCTAGTCGTTTCGGGCCAGGGTGGCCTGCTGGATGTACTGCTGCATCCGGATTTCGAGGCTAACCGGCTGTTGTTCCTTAGCTACGCTCACCGTAATCGCGAGGGCATGACCACCCGGGTTGCCCGGGCGACTCTGGCTGACAACTCTTTGCAAGATGTCGAGGTGATCTTCGAGGCTCTTCCCCGTTCAAACACCAGCCGGCACTTCGCGGGCCGGATGCAGTTTGATCGCGACGGCAATCTATACATCTCAGTCGGTGACCGGGGTGAAATGGATCGTGCCCAGGATACCGCGGACGATGCCGGCGGCGTTCACAGAATCACCATCAGCGGTGAGCCGGCAGAGGACAACCCTTTTGCCGATCGAAGCGGCTTCAACGCGTCTTTCTTCACCTATGGCAACCGCAACATTCAGGGTATGACCCGGCACCCACAAACCGGTGAGATCTGGAGCCATGAACATGGCCCCCGGGGCGGCGATGAGGTCAATATCCTTCGCTTGGGTAATAACTATGGCTGGCCCAAGGTCACCTACGGCATTGACTACTCGGGCCTGCCGATCTCCAGTCGTACCACGATGGAAGGCATCACGGAACCACTGCATTACTGGGACCCATCCATTGCGCCCTCTGGCATGGCGTTCTACACCGGAGATCTGTTCCCACAGTGGCAGGGCGATCTGTTTGTCGGCGCCCTGAAGCTTCAGAAACTGGTGCGGTTGTCCCTGGACGGAGAAAAAGTTATCGAGGAGGAAGATCTGCTCACCGACCTGGGTGAACGTATCCGCGATGTGCGTATGGGGCCAGACGGCGCACTCTGGCTGCTGACCGACTCCGATAACGGCAAGGTATACCGGATAGTGCCGGCGGATTGAGGCTCAGTGCGGGTCGTTGGTTCTTTCGGTTTTTTCGAACTGCGGAAGGTTGTCGGTGATCTCGAACCAGTCGGATTTCGACCCCACATAAACGTGCTGGGCCGCCTGTTTTCCCAGCGGCTCATTGATCACACCAATTCGCAGCCGGAGGATGCCCGGAATAGCGTCGACCCGGCTGTAAAGAGGGCTTCCACAACGGCTACAGAAGGCCCGGTATTTGCCAGGTCGGGATTCAAATTCGGTGATCCGGTCCTCACCGGCCGTAAACCGGAACCGGACAGCCTGAACCGGCGCACTGGCTGAAAAGGCGCTGCCATGATTGCGGCGGCACTGGCTGCAGTGGCACAGCGCCACGGGCCCTATTGGGCCATCGTATTCAAACTGGATATCGCCACAAAGGCACTGGCCGGTATACATAACGCTCCTGACTCCGCGAAGACTCACTGTTCGCGCAGATGATACCGGCTGGCAGTCGGATTAGCAGCCCCGGTTCCGCAAACTCGTTACCCGTAATTTTTTTCCAGATAAGCAAGAATGCGAGCCGATTCAAACAACGCTTCCCCGCTATTGGGATCTTCCAGATAGGGCACCTGCACCCGGCCATGTTGCTGGAAAAACGCGTCCCGCTTGCCGCCAGGAATGGGCCGATACGGACCGGGTTTGATGCGCTGTCGGGCAGGTCCGACTTCGGTCCAGTGTTCCTTGCCCAGATTATGCAAGGTGTACGGAATCTCGTTTTCGCAGAGTCGTTCCCGAATCAGGCGCGAGAACGGGCTGCCCTCGAAACTCCACAAGTGAAGCCCCTGCTCAGGCCGCCGGGCTGGCCGCGCCCGCATCCCGCGAAGCTCACTGGCCCCGGAGCCTGCAGCGCCGAGTGCCGGTTGCCAGGGACGGCCCTGGTAGTAGCGAGGCACGGAACGATGCGCATACTGGCGGAACAGATACTCGATAATCGCCTCGGATTCATACAGCACTTCGCCGGTGTTCTGGTCATGCAGCAGGGGAAACTGCTGCTTGCCCCCCAGGGTCTCGGCTTCCGGGCGGAATACCCGACCACCCTTCGGGCAGGGTCGAATCTCAACGTCCAGATGCAATGCCGTCAGCACCTCACGAACACGGCGGCAGTATGGACAGGCTTCAATGTCATAGAGAACCAGCGGCTTCTCAGGCTGCGGAACAGCCTTGATAACCAGGCACCCGCGCCAGGCTGCAAAAGAAGAAGTGGCAACCGACTCCAGCACATTCACCTGATGCTTCAGCGTTTTTAACATGATCGTTCCCTTGTTTTCGTCATTTTCTCCATTGTCCCACAGGAGAATCTGTGCCCATTGGCCCGCAGGCCCCTGTGCCGGCGTCATACTAACTCACTGATTCTTCAGGCCACTTACTCGATGTCACAAAAACTCAATATAAACAAAGACTCTACTGCCATTTTTTAACGTCATGTATAGCTTTTCTGCATAGTACATACGCAAAGAATGGGCTATTGTACAAAGAGAACACAACAACGGATTCCGGTCATGAATACTCAGGGGTTGCAGGCGGGCAAAAGCCTTGCCACAGGCAGATTTGCGTCAGGAGCAGTGGCGCTGGCCATCGTGTTGGCCAGCGCCCCGCTCGGCCAGGCTCTCGCTCAAGAGCAGACCTCTGCGGAGGAGGCTTTTGCCAGCTCCCGTCACTGGGCCAGCCAGATCCGAAGTTACGCCAGCAAATCCCTGAACAGTGATGAAGCCCTGAGTGTTGCCGCCATTCCCCTGAACGGCCCTGGCATTGAGCAGTATGTAAACGCTGACACACTGATGAGCCCGGGCTCCATCATGAAGCTGGTAACCACCTATGCCGCCCTGGAACTCCTGGGCCCTACCCACCACTGGAAGACCGATTTCCTTACAGACGGCATGATGGTGGGCGACAGCCTGAAAGGAAATCTCTACGTACGCTTCGGTGGCGACCCCAAACTGACCCTGGAACGGCTCTGGAGCACCCTGCGTGAACTCAAGAGCATGGGCATCAACCGTATTGAAGGAGACCTGGTCCTGGATGGCAGCTATTTCCGGGTCGACGGCGGCTTCCCTGCGTTCGAGGATAACGGCGACAACCCCCACGCGCCCTTTCTGGTGGAACCCTCCGGCTACCTGACCAACCTGAATCTGCTGCATTTTCAGGTGCGCGCCGATGAGCGTGGTACACAGGCCTGGACAACCCCGGATCTGGGCGAAGTCTCCATTGATAACCGGGTAACCGCATTACCGGAAGGTCCCTGCCCTGCCCGCAGCCGGTTTGATTGGGAACCGGTATTTCATGAAAACCATCAAGTAACGGTTCGGGTAACCGGACAGTTACCGCAAGGCTGCCGCAGCACCACCTATCTGTCTCTGCTGCCGCAGAAACGGTACTCTGCTTCCGTGATTCGTTCTGTGCTATCGGAAATGGGCATTATTGTCAGTGGTGGCGACCGCTTTGAGGGCACACCGGAAGACGCACGGCTGATCATGCGCACCACCTCACCAGATCTGGTTTCCATGGTGCGAGACATCAACAAGTGGAGCAGCAACGTCATGGCCCGCCAGATGCTGCTGACCATTGGCGCCGAGTTCCGCAAGGAAGATGACAAAGACGACCGGGTAGCCGGTATCCGAACGGTGTACGAATGGCTGGAGAATAAGGGCATCAACACCGCAGGCATGGTGATTGACAATGGCGCCGGGCTCACCCGCCATGGTCGCATCACGGCCCGGCAAGGCGCCCAGATACTGCAACAGGCCTGGGACAGCCCCTACGCCTCTGACCTGATGGCCTCAATGCCCATTATCGCCATGGACGGAACCATGGCGCGCCGGCTTCGCAACACCGGCATGGATGGCGAAGGCCGAATCAAAACCGGTTATCTTGAGAATGTTCGCTCAATCGCGGGGTTCACCCGGGACGATAACAACACCACCTGGGCCATTGTCGGTATGGTGAACAACGACCCGGCCTGGAACGGTCAGGCGGTTCTGGATCGGGTACTCTACTCTCTGCATTTCCGGCCTCCCGTGGGCATGACCTTATCCCGGTCTGCCGACGAAAATCCTGCGTCTTCGATTCAGTAAGTCAATATAAAAAGGCCGGCTGCAGCAGCCGGCCAGGCACTCATGCTTTATACAAAGAAAGCGTGTTTCGTCTGTCAGTCGACTGTAAAAATTACCTCGTCGATCACATGAATCACGCCGTTAGACGCCTCAACATCAGCTTCGACGACGGTACTGCCCTCGATAACCAGAGCGTTGTCCTGTATATCAACGTTCAAGTTGTTGCTGGCCAATGTTGTTACAGTTCCGCGATGGACGGATCGGCTTCAAGAACTGCAGCTTCCAGAATCGTCGTGTTTTCATTCTCAACAGCGATTTCCAAAATTCTTTGCGTTGCAGCATCAGTAGTGCCGTTATCATCGTCATCAAGCCAACAACCGGATAGCATGACACTGCCCGCTAAAACCATCGGTAAAGCGTATTTACAGTTTTTACATTACAGCGAACAATTGTAAGGTTAACTACAGCGATACAATGGCTTTATCAGTCTGACCGGCGTTCTTTGGAAAACAATCGGGCCATGGTCCAGTCCGCCATTTTGCCTGCCATTGGTGCGATAAAGCTGACCAGCGGGAAGGCCACTGTCCAGGCCACCACAAATGCTGCGCCCCAGCGATGGAAATACCCCTCGGTCAGGCCGGTGTTGATCAGGGTGATAATCCCGGACATCAATAGCGACATGATGCCGGACATGTAAAAGGCAAAAACAAACTGGCGCACACGCGTTTGCTTGTAACTGGACATGTTTTCCTTCCCGGTTTTAACGTATGGAACACTGCCGAATCCATTCAGGCGACCGCAGCGTAGGAGAAAAGACGCGGCCACCGATGCTGGATCGCAACATCTTAGTGAGCATGCAACATTTTTCCATACGGCTTTTTACCAAGGAGCACAGGTAATGGATGACCCAACGCCCGGAACATGCCGCGCCCGCTGGATCGTCGGGCTGGTGTTGCTGATGTTTTTAGCGGGCTGCAGTCAGACGCGCCTGGCCTACCGCTACGCCGACTGGGGCGTCGTCTGGTGGGTGGAGGATTACATCAGCCTGACCGGTGAACAGGAAGCTCAGTTGAGTCAGGATCTGGAAGCGCTCAGACAATGGCATTGCTCTGCAGAGTTGCCCCGTTACCAGCAATGGTTGACAGTCCTCAAATCAGATCTGGCGGAAGGGACGCCGAGCGAGGCCACGGTTCTGTTCCACCAGGAACAACTCATGGACTTCTTACCCGAATTGTTGGAACGGGCCACTCCGGTAGCCGTCAATCTGCTGTCTTCTCTATCGGATGAGCAGGTAGCGCAACTAGCCGACAACATGGCGGAGAAGCAGCAGGAGCTGGAGCAGGAAATGCTGGAGGGAACACCCGCTCAAACCGCACAGGCACGTTCTGAACGGACTATTGAGCGTATTGAACGATGGCTTGGCGAACTGAATCAGCAACAGCGGGCCATCGTCGAAAGCTGGTCAGCGGATCGTGGCCGGCAAACGGAAATCTGGTTAACAGGGCGGAGAAACTGGCAATTGGCATTGCTCGACACGCTGGAGAGACGACGCCAGTCCGGCTTTGCTGAACAGGTGAACGAGTTGCTGGTTCACTCAGAGCGCGCCAGAGGAGCGGAATACCAGGCGATGCTGGCCGAAAGCCGGGTGGCGATGGCCGGCTTGATGCACGATCTTCTGCAGGCTGGAGATACCCGGCATCAGGATCACCTGCTGGCCAGGGCCAGTGAGCTGAAAGGAGATTTTGCAGCGCTGACCTGCAGCTAGACACGGATCGCGATACCAAAAAAGGGCCGGATGAACCCGTATCATCCGGCCCTTTTTGCGTCTCGATCTGTGTCAGACCGTCAGGTAACCACCATCCGCATTAATGCAGGCTCCTGTGGTATAGCTGGAAGCGTCAGACACCAGGTACAGCACAGTACCCGCCATCTCATCGGGTTCCGCCACACGCTTCATCGGGATGTGGGCCATGGCCTGCTTCTTGATGGCCTCATTGGTGGTCAGGGCGCTGGCAAATTTGGTATCGGTCAGGCCCGGCAACAAGGCATTCACCCGCACATTCTGCTGGCCCAGCTCCATGGCGAAAGATTTGGTCATGGAAATCACTGCTGCCTTGGTCACCGAATAGATGCCCTGGAAGTGGCCGGGGTTTACGCCGTTAACCGAAGCCACGTTCACAATGGAACCACCACCGTTCTTTTTCATCAGCTGAGCGCCACGGGCGCACATGAAGAAGTAACCACGGATGTTCACGTCTACGGTTTTGTGGAAAGCACCCAGGTCGGTGTCTTCCACCGGACCGAAGTATGGGTTGGCGGCTGCGTTGTTCACCAGGATATCCAGTTTGCCGTGCGCTTTGGCGATGTGCTCCCACACCGCTTCAATCTGGTCCATCTCGCCAATATGGCAGGCGAAAGCTTCGGCGCTGCCGCCGTCTTCACGGATGCTGCTGGCCACGGCCTCACAACCGTCAATCTTGCGGCTACTGACAATCACGTGAGCACCGTAATGAGCCAGCGTGCGGGCGATGCTCTCGCCGATACCGCGGCTGGCGCCAGTTACCAGGGCGACTTTGCCAGTCAGGTCGAACAGGTTTTTGTTGCTCATGGAATTCCCTCAGCTTATCGGAATGTCACCAGGGCGGGGTCTTCCGCTTCCAGGTGGCTATAGTTGTTGAATACGGCCAGGCTGCGCCGGGGGCCGGAATACAGAATGCGGGACACGCTGGTGTTGGCAATCACATTGTTCATCTCCAGCGCCTTGCGGTCTGACAGTTCAAGCAGGCGCTGGGCAATGACCGCAATGGGGCCGCCAGAGGTGGACACAATCACATCGGCACCATCGGCCAGTTCAATCAGCTGATCCAGTGCATGGCCAACCCGCTGCCGGAATCCGTTCCAGGTTTCGCTGTATTCCTGGTCGAACTCGCCACTCACCCAGCGGGTCACCGCCTTCTCGAAAGCCTGCTGGAAGGCTCTTGCAGGTTTGGGAAAGCTGGCGAGGTCTCGCGCCATTACCTGTTTATCCGCCCATTCCGGGCGCAGGCGCTCCACCACTTCCAGATGATCAAACTCGTTCAGGCCTTCCAGCACCTGCATATCCGGCAGGCTGACACCGTAACCGGTAGTGATCGCCTCCACAGTTTCCCGATGGCGCTGCAGGTTACCGCCAAAAACAGCACCCGGCTCCACCTTGCCCGCCAGCCAGCGGCCCAGAATCCTGCCCTGCTCCCAGCCTCGCGGCGAGAGCTGGTCGTAGTTTTCCTTGCCGAAACTGGCCTGACCGTGGCGCACCAGATAAATCGTGGCCATTACAGGGTGCTCTCGCTAATCAGGCGCTGGCACCTTTTCTCCAGATAGTTGGCGGCGTGGCCAAAGGCGGCGAAACGCTTGTCTTTGGTCTGGCCGTGATAAAAGCGGTAGTAGATTTGCTGGATGATCACCGCCAGGCGGAACAGTCCGTAAATTTCATAAAAGTCGAACTTTTCCGTCCGGAAGCCGGATTTCTCCATGTAGTAGTCCACCACTTCTTTACGAGTCAGCATGCCCGGCCGGTGCGTGGGCTGACGCCGCAGCATCTGGAACGGGCCTTCATCGTCGGCTTCGATCCAATAGGCCAGACTGTTGCCCAGGTCCATCAGCGGATCACCAATAGTGGCCATTTCCCAATCCAGCACGCCAATCACTTCAAACGGGTTGTCCGGGTTCAGCACCACATTGTCGAAACGGTAGTCGTTGTGAATAACCACCTGAGCGATGTCATCCGGCATCTTATCGTTCAGCCAGACCATGACGTCTTCGAAGTCACCGACATCGTCGGTACGGGCCTTGCGGAAGCGGTCGCTCCAGCCGCCAATCTGCCGCTGCACGTAACCCGCACCCTTGCCCAGCTTGTCCAGGCCTGCGGCCTTGGCGTCCACTGTATGCAGATCCACCAGCTTGTCGATCACGTTCAGGCACAGTTTGCGAGTGTCTTCGGCGCTCAGTTCGAAATCCCTGGGGAAGTCCTGACGCAGAATGATGCCCTTGAGCCGCTCCATCACATAGAAGTCGCAACCCAGCACGCTGTGATCGTCGCAAATAGCAACAATGTTGGGCACGTAGGGATAGGCTGGCTTCAATGCTTCCATCACCCGCGCTTCCCGCAGCATGTCGTGGGCGGACTTGGCGATCTTGCCGAACGGTGGCCGGCGCAGCACGTAGGACTGGTCGCCATAATCCACCTGATAGGTCAGGTTGGACGCACCACCGGGGTACTGCTTGATGCTCGGCTGGCCTTCCAGGCCCGGAATGGCCTGCTTCATGAACTGGTCGACGGCGCTGATATCCAGCTCTTCGCCTTCACGGATGTCTACGGCCTGGTCGATCTGTGTCATTCAATCTCTCCTGTGATGTGTTCAGGCGTTCGCCTTGCTACCCATCTTGCTCATCCAGCGCTTGGTTTCCTGATGCATCAGCCAGTCAAACGCCCAGGGTGCATGGCGCTTGAGCATCCACATACGGCGCTCTTTGGCGTGGGGCAGTACCCAGAAGTCTTTGTCTTTCACACTGCGGAAGATATCCTCGGCCACGTCTTCGGCGGTAATGCTGGAGCGCTTCATCAG
>CETO01088858.1_pt1 | contig 12327 bp, 8 predicted proteins | sample 531351 | NCBI WGS metagenome assembly CETO01 (sample SAMEA2622678, study PRJEB7988) | marine metagenome | isolation source: saline water (ENVO:00002010), including | reverse complement strand
TGACATGGTAGAGGTCCCCTGTTCGAATCAGGGTAGACGCACCATTTATATTATCCCCTACAAACTGTATTCAGTGCCATTTCAAAAATATTTCAGTCTGTTAACTTATTGATGGCGATAGATTAATCGATTTAGCGCCGTTTTTTCAGAATTTCTGCTTCCTATTGCCTTTTCCGTTGAGAAGAGATGAATACTGTCATGATGGTCGCGAGTGGTCACAATTCGTGACCATCGGTGACCAAGTTGTGATTTCATTCCCTTGTCATTTGCCGTTAAGAGCAATCGCTTTTCTTAATTCGGCACTTTGTATTTAACAAAGTCACTTAAAAAGTTTTCCAAATTCTGTTTCGCACAACCACGCATTAAGTTATGAAATGCTATTTTTTCATGAGCTTGTAGCAAAGTGGTGTTACGAAATAATGTGCTGTTTGAAAGTATGCCGTAGCCATTTGCCGAGCAGTTAACACTGAATAACGTGACGCCATCAATCGATGCAAATGCAATATATTCATCACTCCCAGTATTTCGGAAGAACAAATGCAGGCGAACTTGATTATCTAAAAGTATGAAGTGGCCATCAGAAGAAAATAAGTTATCTTTTAACCGTAAATTTGGATGAGCGCATATAAGTAATATGGACTCGGCGGAAATAGACATTTCTGATTCAAAGGCGTATTTCTTCACTTTTACAAGCTTTAAACAGCCGTTTTTTAATGTTGAGCGATGCATACCTTTTTCAGCAGAAGCTTCTTTTAAGCTGCCAAATGTGCGTCCTTCTGAATCTGTGACAATTAAGGCATTGCTATGGCGAGTAGGGGAGTGACTCGGCAAGTTAAGCCACTCTCTAATGCGTCTGCGCCTTAGAGATAAACGCTTACCTACACTACCTGGTTTTATTTTCTCTTGAGCCGCAAATTGTTTTATACGGTCTTGATAGTTCATCGTTGGCAGCTTTCGCTCTACAATTTCAAGCGCTTCATAGATGTTCCATCCGCAGCGAACGCGTTCGAGTACTTTATCACTATTTAATCCAAAGGCCCTGGCTGCTGCGGACAAGCTATCATAAACCAGACCTTGTACTTCAATTTGCTTCTCATTGGATACATTAGATGCCATGGAATTACTCCTTTTCAGTTAAATTCCATAACAGTGTGTTAATTTTTACATTAATCTTGAAAAAAATGTGGCAATGCAGACAAAAATTTTGAGCTTAAGCTCAGTTCATTAAACGGACGGTCGTGATTAGTTTCCAGTCTATTTGATTCCTGCCAAAGCAATCCTCTGTAAAATAACACTTAAATTAGCAATTTTAAGAGGTCGTTCAAGGTTGGGTAGTGCAACCTCGATTAACTTGGGGGTATGCTACTACTGCTGACGAATTTGCTTTATGCCCCCCCATCGTCAACATTTTCACTTTCAGGGTGAAGGCATGTCATTTGTTTATTCTATTTAAGGTTTTGGTGTTGGTAATTAAGTATTTGTATGATAAGCGTGTGCGGAATGGTTGTGTGCAAAGTAGAGTAAGTTAAGACATCGTATGCATTAAATGCTGCTGGGAGAGGTCAAAATTTGAGTATTATCAACTTGTTTTTCTAAATACAGTGTCTGCGATTTTTCGAGAAAAAATGCTACTAGGTATAATGCAACGGATGATTTTAGAAAGGATTGAGAAAATGGGAACCCACGCACGCTTGTAAAGCGGGAATAAAGGTGCTGTTCTGTCAAAGCCAGTTGCTTGCTCCTGCCTGCTCATCATCAATACCGAAAAATACATTGCACAGTAGCATATTTATTCCGGCACATACTCAATCACATCCTCAATTTTACAATCAAAGAATTTACACAAAGCTTCTAACGTAGTGATGCTGGTGTGATAGCCAGTGTTATTGGCTATTTTACTCATGGCAGAGCTTTGAATACCCACCTCATTTGCTAAAAACGAAAGCGTTATTTTTCTGCCTTCTTGTTCGGATTTCTGTTTTACCAGCTCTCTAATCTTGTACTTAATCAAAATACGGATACCAAAAAATACACAAAATTGTCTTGATAAGACGAAAAATGACTTGTATATTTGTCTTGTGAAGACGAAAATGGGTCAAAGGAGGCCTTTATGAAACAAACGTTACTCACAGCAAAAGAGCTCTCAGCCCGAATTAAGTTTAGCGCCAACTATATCAATGCGGAGCTGCGAGACTCTATCTTCATCGAAGGTAAGCATTACATCCGACCATTCAATGGTAGAAAAATTCTATACATTTGGGAAGAGGTAGAAGCGTATTTGTATGAAAGTGCAGTGCGCAACGCTTCATACATTCCCATGGCATCCGGGAGAGTGTGTCATGGGTAGTATAAATGTTCGTGAATCGAAGCTGTATATTGATTTCAGGTATTTAAATACACGATGTAGAGAGCAAACTGCTTTGCCTGATACACGGGCCAACAGGAAGAAGCTTGAAAAGCTACTTAAGCAAATTGAGTCAGATATTCGCTTAAAATGCTTTGTGTACAGCGATTATTTTCCCGACTCTAAAAAGGCTCAGAACTTTGTTAAGGAAGACGAACGGGCAAGCCGCATAAAGCGAGAGATGTTGACTACGTACCAAAAAGCGTCTAACGCTCTTCAAGGGCATAACAATAGAGCGTTTGAAGACTTTGCCCAGGAGTGGTTTTCCGAAAATGAAGTACGTTGGAAGCAGAGCTACGTCAACAGTATGAGAATTTATGTGTTTTCGTACCTCACTAAAGAGTTTGCGGGTTTTGATGTTAGCGAAATAGATCGCCCGATTATTTTGAAGTATCGCGCCAAACTGATGCAGCCAAAAGCTGATGGTACTCAACTTTCGACCGACTTTGTAAATCATATCATGACACCACTTCGAATGATTTTACGCGAGGCGGCTGACAGGTTTGGTTTCCGATGCCAATTTGAAAATATTGCGCCGCTTCGCGTAGACCGGCGAGATGTTAATCCATTTTCACTAGAACAAGTGCTTACGTTCTTAAACACAGTGCGTGTCGACTTTCGGAATTACTACACAGTACGCTTTTTTACTGGCATGAGGACAGCTGAAATTGATGGCCTGATGTGGAAATATGTTGATTTTGAAATGGGCACGATAAGTATCAGAGAGACATTTGTTCAAGGGCGAATGGATTCAACCAAAACTCGCGGCTCTATGCGCGACATTCAAATGTCGACATTAGTCAAAGAAGCACTTCAAAATCAATTCGACGTTTCAGGAGATGGAAAATTTGTTTTTCCGAACTCCCAAGGTAATCCCCTAGATCATGGCAATGTAAGAGACCGGGTTTGGAAACCTACATTGAAAAAAATCGGAATGGAATACCGTAGGCCTTATGAAACTCGTCACACCGCTGCAACGTTGTGGCTAGCATCAGGCGAGGCGCCCGAATGGATAGCGCGTCAAATGGGTCATGCAAATACAAAAATGCTATTTGAGATTTACAGCCGCTACGTACCAAACCTCACTCGAAGAGATGGTTCTGCGTTCGAGCAACTACTTTCAAACGTTCTATGTGAGAACAGCCAGCACTTATAGTTTAAGCATTTAGCACACTGTTAAGGTGAATTAGATTGAAGCTTATACTGGTATCAACAAAGAGGGCAGAACGATGAAGATCGATTCATTACAGCCGGAGCTTTCAAAAGCGAAAAAACTTGCTCGTTTTAAAGGTTTTTACTGCATGGCTGGTTTCGTAGCTAGGCTAAACCAGCACGGTAAACCGTATTGGGTGATTACGTTAATGGATGCATTCACTCAGTTTGAGGTAATAGCCACGCAAATTGATTGCGATACAAAACACTTTTCTCATTTTGGTTTTGTTCACGTTGAAGCAACAAAAGTTAAAACAACAGTTGGCGATATATATGTTGCTGACTTTATCTATGCTGTTGATGAAATTCCGGAAAAATACAGACATATACGCTTAATTCCTAGAGATGTATCGGCGAATCATGAAGATGTTGCACGCCTGGTTAAAGTAATAGAATGCGTTGAGTATGAAGCGTTGAGACGCTTCGTCGCCCACACTTTGCTTCAAAGCCGAATAATGGTGCCGTTTCTTCGAAACCCAGCAAGTTTAAATTACCACCATAACTATATTGGTGGCTTGTTGAGACACAGCATACGGGTAGCAGAGTTATTTGCAGAAAACATGGTTGGTAGGAAAGAAGAAAAGGCTTTAGGCATTGTCGGAGCACTTCTCCACGATATAGGAAAATCAGTCACACTATCTGAGTCAATGATCTACACCGCTACAGGAACAATGGTAAACCATGATTCATTAACGTTAGAGCTTTGTGCCTCAGCGCTCAAACTACTTTCCAAAACAAACCCTAGGTATGCTGATATTTTGCGTCATATCTGGACTTGTGAGAAAGAACAGTTTAGGTATTCCGCGAAGCTAAATATAGCTTCTCAGATACAACGATTCGATAGAGAAGACTCAAAGGAACAGACATAAAGTAGCGAGTTTATGAAATAGCATTATCGTAGCTCTAAAAGAGGCTAATGGGGTCTTCCATCAGGGGTAATATTTAATGACAGACAAAAATAAAGAGCACGCCGTCGACTTGCAGCATATTGAGTTTGATAAAAACGGCATTGTGCGGCTTGCTCTGCACCGAAAAGAAACTCAGAGGGCGTTGTGGAAATCTATGCAGCAGTTCAAAGACATAAAGCCCACCGTGTCCAAAAACAAGAAATAGCTTCGTAAGCAAAACTACATCCATCGAGAGCGAGAATAGCAATGAAGCTCGTACTCAATCAAAACTTAGTATCTGAGGTTTTGGGGATGAACTATCTTACCCAAATTCTTGAATCTGGCTTAATGATACCATTCGCCTTTCTTACCGCCGTGGTCATTCTAGGTATTGGCTTTTTATTTTAAAAAGACTCTGATGATGAGGAGTAGTTTAGCTGTCCAAAGCAGCTATGGCATTGACCTAATTTATGGTCATCAACCCTATGCGTCATTTTTTGCCGCATAGTTGTTTCATGCTTACAAGACATTAGTTTTCAAAAGTAAGCACATGCAAAACATTCGAACCGAACAAATTAATATTCACGTTATTGGCGTAGGAGGCTGTGGAGGTAACGCGGTAAGCAACATGACCAGTCTTTGCTCACATAAAAATATCAGGTTTAGCTCTGTTAATACCGATATCGCTGCTTTGCATAGATGCACAGATCATGAAGTCGTATTGATAGGTGAGGCGACAACAAAGGGATATGGAGCTGGGGCTGACCCGGATGTAGCTAGTAATGCCGCCATTCAGAGTAAAGATGCCTTAACGACATTAATAAAAGATGCTGACCTTATTATCATTATCGCAGGCCTAGGTGGTGGCACTGGAAGCGGTGCAACGCCAATCCTCATTGAATTAGCCAAAGAGAATGACATCGATGTGATGTGTTTTGTTACGCTTCCTTTTAAAGCTGAGGGAGGCAAGCGAGGCGACATTGCTAGAAATGCACTTGAGGCAATACAAAGCAAAGCGAACGCAACTCTCGTCATATCTAACGATTCTTTGCTTTCTGCACTAGATGAGACCGTAGGGCTTCTCTCTGCATTTCGTCACTGTGACACTCAAATGCACAGAGTTGTCGAAGCTATTATCGTAATGCTAACGAACACGGGTTATATTAACGTCGACATTAATGATTTCAGCCACATTCTGTCTTTAGAGGGTGATACTGCGCTAGGGGTGGGTATAGCTGAAGATGACAGTTCATTAAGCTCAGCATTAAAACATGCCCTAGAAAACCCATTAGTCGACAAACAAAATATAATTGGGGCGCAAGGTGTAATTGCGCAGCTTACGTGCAGAGAAGAGCCTAGCTTAGCAATGTATGAAGAAATGCTAGCGACACTTCAATCTTTAGTCGATGGCCCTCAAACTCTGATTATTACTGGAGTAACGTTATCTCCAGAATTACCCCATTTTGGTGAAGTATTAGTTATCGCCACGGGGGTACCTTCAAAGGAGCAAAACTGTGAAAAAGAGAAAAATGTGATACCGATGAAGCAAGCATCTGTTCCAACATCATCGAAAAAGGATGCGGCATACTTGGATATACCTGCCTTTATTAGGCTGCAGGGTCGGGAATTATCTTAGTCTGAAAGCAATCGTCTATCTTGCTGCACTACTTCTTCTTGGTAAGCGAAGAACAACCTTTCAGAAAGCTCAACAAAATACTGCCGCAGTTTTTGAGGGGCGATGACCTCTATATTGTCGCCCAAACCTCTTAAGAAGGCGCGTAGTTTATTGGTATCTTTCACCGTGGCGATCAATAGAGATTTATCTGCATAACTTGATTGCGTAATTACCTGGTCGTTACTTAGCCTATAGCCGTGAAGTAAAAATAAAGAGTTATTTTTAACTAATAGCTTAAGCTTAATGTCTTCTTTATTGTTAGCCGACAAGGTTTGGATATTTTCCTGCTCACCAAATTCTTGCTGACAGTCTTCATCTGTGACGGTAACGTTTCTAATAAACTGTAACGGCAACGCGTAGCGTCTTTTGTGCAGCGATCCAAAAGTGCATACAAAGAGTTGTCGGCCATCTTGTTTAACCAGCCCCATAGGGTTAACTCTGTCGTAGTGCTTCCAAACCATTTCATTGCCGCCGTTAAAAATACGCTTAATATCGGCAGAGATTTGTTTTTTAAAAAAGATTGCACTTTTTAATCGTTCAAATGAAGCCGCATCTATTTCTGGGGGGATGAGCGGCTGGGAAACTTGCGAATCGGCCACCGATCTTAGCCAGTTTGTAAGTAAAGAATCCCTATCGTGCTCTAATACCTGGCTCGCTTTTGCAAAGTAAGGCTGCATTTCGTTAAGTGTAGAATTTGGTAGTGTGGCGCCTGATTGTTCTAGGACCTTAAATGCGAGAGCGGTATTGCCATCCATCAAGCTTAAGTTGAGCTTCTTAAAATTAGCGTTTATAAACCAGCCGTAGGGTTTCGAACGCTTATCAACGTCCAAGCCAAATAGTCCAATGTTTTCTAGGCTGACTAAGTCTCGTTGTACCGTGCGCATATCGATATTGTGATGGCCACAGTTTTGTAGATTTTCAAAAATTTGACGGCTTGAAACTTTTCTAGGCGCAGAAGGCACAAATTGAAGAATGTCGAGCTTGCGTTGAAATGCACTCATTGGGGCGAACTGACTTTTACGATTATGACTTCACCATAGCATAGAGATGGTTTGCGACAAAAATTGTCGCATGCTATCCGGGTTCTATGTTTCCGATAAAGCTTATTTTTGTGAAACACTTAGAAAACTATTAACCTTGGCTTAAGCTGCAGTAATGTCACAGTATGTGCTTAAAAAACTGAGCAATTCACTAGAATAATAGCTACTTTAAAAGCAGTAAACGAAAAATACGTCAATATTCTAAATCAAGGATGAAAAATGGTTAATTTAGCAGCATTCCGTAATAGTGTTTTCCTTCAACATGAATATGCATTGGCAACAGGGCGCTCAATCGCGAATTTAATGACTCGCTCTAGAGATATTCATGGAAAAACTAACTTTTCTAATTTTCTAGTGCAAACTCAATCAAGCTCCAGCCCTATTAATTGGCTAGAGTATGAAGAGTCTCTTGATGCTAGAGTTAAACCACTTAAAGAAGCTGCGACACTGTTGTCAGAGCTTGAGGCGTTAGCAGGGGCGACTATTTCAGAGCTATTAGAAGGCTTAAAAAGAAAACACAGTGGTACAACGCTTCGTAAAATATTTGGTTTAGAAAGCGAGGAGTGGGCTGATGTAACTAAATCAGAGTTGCTCCCTTTACTCAAAGAGTTCGATTACTGGGTATCCTACCTTGATGAACTTGGACTCTCCGAACAGTTAACCTCAGCTTATGATGTTCAAGCATTTCTCAACATGCCTTTATTTTCATCGGTTAAGCGCTTAGCGGATGTTATTGAGTTAAACAGTGCTGGCTGGGCGCATGATCAAAAAATATTCGAAAACTTGGTTGGTAGGCTGGACAAGGAGAACAGCAATTTCGTGTCAGAATGGTTAACTTCACCAGTACTAGAGGCACATTACAACGCTCATACCCATCGTCAATATGACTCCTTATTCTCATGGCTATTTTTGTCTTTAATGTCAGATCACTATGGTTTTAAAAGTAATTTTTGGGCAACAAAGAAACAGTGGGAGAAAATGGGTTGTGAATTAATTATAGATGCGAAACCAGCCGCTGTTTTTCATTACTTCACAGTAAAAGCTAAAGAAGACTCTGTTCAACTGTTAGAAGATGAAGTTACAAGCGGATTTGGGAGAAAGGTATCTATCGTCTACAACGCGAGCCAAGTTAAAGGTTTTGATGGCGGTGATGCTGACGATGTGAAAATTAAACCTCTTTCTAAGTTAGATGAAATAATCGAGGCGTTAGATGTGCGTATCGAACACACACAAGAAGGTGAGGCGTTTTACGACCCCAACGACGATTATATAACCATGCCACAGAAAGAGATGTTCAAAGGTAAGAACGCAACAAAAGCCTATTATGGCACATTGATTCACGAAATGGTTCATTGGACAGGTCATGAAAGTCGCTGTAACAGAGAAATAGGACATGAATTTGGAAGCGCGAAATACGCTTTTGAAGAACTAGTTGCAGAACTCGGGTCTTGTTTTTTGTGCACGCGCTTTGGTGTACGAAAATTACCTGGTGTGAACTCTGTGAGATATATCAACAATTGGCTTTCTAGCTTGAATGTAAAAGACACAATGAAAAAGCTAGAATCAGCAGCAAGAAAAGCAAATCAAGCTAGCAACTATATTTACGTCCCTAAACGAGATGATTGATAACGTGTAACCTATTCTTTAAGTTCGCTGGGGATGTTGAGGTATATAACGGGTTGCCTAGAAAAATCAGGGACTCCTCTCTGAGGTTTCAACATAGGCTGACTTACTCAAATGCTGGATTGTCGTTAACAATGGCATAAAAGCCGCAAGCACCATCAAACTATCCTTGCTTGGCTGATTTTATTCCTTGTAAGCTTATCAGTAATATCCTTATTTCGTCGGAAAGCTAAAGTTTAAATGTATAAGTATCTTCAAGGCTTTGACTATAGTCATCTTTGTCATATTTGCACTTATATATTTAGTTCAGACACTTAACGGCTAAATGCTATACTTTAGTCTAGTACATGATTTACTGTTAAATTATAATTTACTTAAATCAAATATAATGAACTCATAATCTTTAAATAGTGCCTCGATTTTTATCGAGTCATTCTACAGAAGCGTGAAGTCAGGGATGGAGTTGTATGACGGATTATAGCGAAGCGAGACAGAGCTTAGTTAGCTGGGTGAAAAACACATTAACGGGCGGCTATTTGAAAGATAACACCCTATGGGAGTCTAACCCTTTTAACTGTTATACAACCGGAATTCTCTACCCGGCGGGCACAGTATATGAGTCAGATGAAGGTGATCAGTCTGAAGAAGATGACAGTGAAGCCTCAATCGCAAGCGGTGCCCAAAAAGTCCGCTATCAGCCTCCTTCTTCTATGGGCTTTTCTTTTTACGTAGACCAATCAACTCAAACAATTCGTGTTTTTTACAGCGGCTTCTCTTTCACTAAAGCTAGAAAAGTAAACAATCGCCAGACGTGGAATCAAAATTCACTGGTTTCTGATGAAGGAGAAGAAATTGAGATCGCCCTGGCTGAATCTTCACGTTTCACTGTAATGAATGCAAGAGCCATTGTAGATGTGAAGATTAGGCCTCATGGCACGGGAAAAATAGTCACTGTTTCATTAAGCAATATCAGCTCGCAGCAGAAAGAAGAAAAAGAGTCTGAAAGAGATGCAACAGCAAAAAATTCCATTTTTCAAGCTGAGCTAAGGTGTTTTGTAAGTAGTATTGCTCTGAAAGATTATCCAAGAGTTAGTCATTCACTATTGAGTGAAGAAGAGCAAGAATTAGAGCTACGTTACAAAGATGAGTGCGTTTATGCAATCGGTCATGGTGTTGCGGTAGATTGGCGAGTAGGTGAGAAAACGACAGAGTTTTTTAGTGACTTCATGCCAACAGTCGAAGTTCCGCAGGTTACTGCCAATGCAGGTAAAGTTAACAAAGTACTGAGTTTTTCATTCTTAAAGTCTATCGAGTCTGATAAGTCGGTTTTTACCCATCTAAGTGAATTTATTGATAACTACGAAGACTGGATAGATAGTCAGAATGAACTAGCCGAAACAGGAACGATTGAAGAAGTAAAGGTCGCCAAGCGCATTGTTGAGCGGATGGAGGAAGCTAAACAGCGTATGAGAAGCGGTGTATCTAGACTCCGTAACGATGACTACGCGCAAAAAGCATTTGCGCTAGCAAACAAAGCAATGCTTATGCAAATGGAGCTAAATGGCCCACCCAAGAGTGGCGTACCGTATTCGTGGAGGCCATTTCAGTTAGCATTTGTCTTGTTAGCGCTTGAGTCTTCCATTGATGAAGATAATGACTTTAGAGATTGTGTTGATTTGATATGGTTCCCAACGGGCGGGGGAAAAACGGAAGCATATTTAGGCGTTATGGCGTTAGTTTTTGTTTACCGCCGCCTTAGGTACAAAAATAGCGGTGGGGGTACGGCCGCTATTATGCGGTATACGTTGCGATTACTAACTTCTCAGCAATTCATCCGCGCATGTAAAGTGGTATCCGCTTTAGAAATTATACGCACCGAGTCAGATGAGTTAGGCGAAGAGCCTTTCAGTGTAGGGCTCTGGCTTGGTAGTGCTTCATCACCGAATTCCTTCAAGCAATCTTTAGAGGCTCTAGATAATCGGAATTATAGCAAGTTTGTTCTACAGGAATGCCCATGGTGTTCTACTCAATTCTCACATGATAATTTCAGCATTTCAGAGAACAGCTTCTCATTTCGGTGTCTCCATGAAGGTTGTGACTTAGCCAACGCGACAAAAAATACTCTTCCTTTCAATGTGGTCGATGAAGCGCTGTATAGTTCACCTCCAACCTTATTGATTGCAACGGTAGACAAGTTTGCTCGATTGCCTTGGGAGGACAGAGCTGTTTCCTTTTTTGGTGGAGCTACGAATCGTCCGCCCGAATTAGTAATTCAGGATGAGCTTCATCTTATTTCAGGGGCACTTGGTTCTATAGTAGGTTTATACGAAGTTGGTTTTGAAACTATCCTGGTATCGCGAGGTGTTTATCCAAAATTCATAGCCTCCACTGCGACAATTAGGCAAGCAAAAGAACAGGTTCAAGCCTTATTTGGAAGAGAGAAGTCGGCTGTATTTCCTCCTGTAGGGATTAGACAGAAAGATTCTTATTTCGCAAAAGAAGTTCCTATAGCTGAAAAGCCGGGAAGGCTTTACGTGGGCTATATGGCATTCGGGCAAACGCGCACAAGCTGTCTTGAACATTTAGCAGCTGCCCTTGTATCAGCACCAAACGCCTGTTTTGACGAGCCTGAACTCAAAGACGCATGGTGGACTCAGATGGTTTATCACGGCAGTTTGAAAGGCGTAGGCAACAGCAGAACTAACTTTCAAAGCGGTGTACCAAAAGTTCAAGGTAGTATGCTGTTTAATGAGTTTATGAAGCAGCTTGAAAAAACAGATCCCTCTGCTGCAAATAGCTTACGAGATGATGAAAGCGCTAAAGGGAGCGCGTTTTTCAACGGTGCTGTTCCAAAGACGCTGTTAGGCAATAAAGATAATGTGGAGCTTTTTCAACGCTTCTTTCCTGCTAGGCAATTGAGGGTGAAGTCGTTGACCAGCAATCAAACAGCAGAAGAGAATGCCCAAGTTTTCCAAGATCTTAAAGTGAGTTATCAAGACAAAGCACTTTCTATAGATTCTGTGTTAGCTACAAATATGGTGTCGGTGGGCTTAGATGAACCAAGGCTAGCGTTAATGGTAATAAATGGCCAACCATTGACGACTGCTGAATATATTCAGGCCAGCAGCCGTGTGGGCAGGAGCAATACGCCAGGAGTTGTTTTCACCAACTATTATAAAACCCAAGCGCGAAGTCTTTCTCATTATGAAAATTTTAGGGCTTACCATAGATCGTTCTATCGTTATGTAGAGCCGTCAAGCATTACGCCTTTCACACATCAAGTTCGAAAAAGAGCACTCCATGCGTCTTTGGTATCGGCATTCCGACATGCAGAGGGTGGCTTTTTAAAAAATTCTGATGCACAAGAACTTACTTGTGATAACCCGTTAACACAAAAAATTATTCGACTGATGAAAAGTAGAATTAAGAGTGCATTAGTGGGGGATGATTTTGAAACAAAACTGTTGTTAAAAGAGTGCGAAGAGT
>CETO01088610.1_pt1 | contig 12409 bp, 10 predicted proteins | sample 531351 | NCBI WGS metagenome assembly CETO01 (sample SAMEA2622678, study PRJEB7988) | marine metagenome | isolation source: saline water (ENVO:00002010), including | reverse complement strand
TCCAGCATGACGGGCTGCCCCCGGTCACTGGCATTGGCCAGCAATGTGCGGATCTGGTTCGGATCCTCAACGCGCTGGAAGCTGGCATGTGATAGCTCGCCCGCCACTGGTCCCGGCGCCGCGGAGGCGACAAAGGGCGCCAGCGGCTTGAGCGGGTCGTTGGCGCCGCTGACGGCACCGGCCAGCAAGGCCAGGCCATAGGCAAACATAACTAGCCCCAGCCCCTTACGGGTGCGCTGCCAGCCAGCCTTGGCGGCATCGAATGCGCCCAGCTGTACGCCAGTAATAGCAATCAGCAGCCCCCACATGGTCAGGCTGAACCAGACCGGTACCAGGCGCTCAACCAGCCAGATAGCCACGGCCAGCAGCATGACACCGTAGAAGTGCTTCACCGTGGTCATCCAGTGCCCTGAGCTTGGCAGCAGTTTCCGGCCGCCAACGGCAACCAGAATCAGGGGAACTCCCATGCCCAGGCCCAGTGCCAGCAGCGCCACACCGCCGATCACGGCATCCTGAGTGGTGGAAATGTACAGCAAGCTGCCGGCCAGTGGCGCAGACACGCAGGGCGAGACAATAAGTGCTGAAAGGGCACCAATACCGAAGATGCTGGCGACACGGCTGCCAGTCAGGCGATGGCTGGCATCGTTGAGGGGTTCCCGAATAAAACGTGGTAACTGGATTTCGAACAGGTCGAACATCGACAGCGCAAAGACCACGAACAGGCCAGCGAAAACACTCAGCACCCAGGGCGACTGTAGCTGCGCCTGGAGATTGAAGCTGGCGCCCAGCAGTCCGGTAATGACACCCGCCGCGGCGTAGGTCAATGCCATGCCCAGCACATAGCTGCCAGACAGCAATAATGCGTGGCTGGTGGTTCTTGTATTACGCCCGGAGACCATGGAGGAGATGATAGGCACCATGGGCAGAACGCAGGGTGTAAAGGTCAACCCCAGACCGAGCAAAAAGAATACGCCGGCGATCATCCAGATCGACTGGCTGGACAGAAAGCCGGCGAGGCCGGTCGCGGTGGAGGTATCTGCGGGCGCCGCATTACCGGTATCGGAGGTCACGCTGTTGGCTGCGGTCTCGGCAGCGTCGCCACCAGGGTAATAGAAGATGTCCCGGGTCTGCGGGGGATAACAAAGCCCGGCCTCTGCACAGCCCTGGTACGTCACCTGAAGCTCCGCTTCCCGGACACCGTCGGGCAGGGTGATGGGTACCCTGGCCTGGACCGGATCAAAAAAAACGGTGATCTCACCAAAGAATTCGTCTTCAGTCAGCGTGCCCGGCAAAGAAAAGCCGGGTTCGCCAACCTGTACACTATCAGTTACGGCATTGATCTGTATGCGGCTCTTATAGAGGTAATGGCCGGGGGTGATATTCCAGGCCAGCACCACAGCCCCGTTATCAGTGGTGTAATCAAAGGGTAGTGCTTCATCTACCGGCAGAAATTCGCTGTTACCAAACAGGCTGCCATTGCCGGACCCCAGAGCCTTGGCTCCGGGAGACGCCAGCGACAGACCCACTGCCAACACAAGCAGGAGATGGTAGGACAGATTTCGCGTAGAAGCACTGAAGGCCTGGACTGCTGACATGGATACGGTCATTTCCTGATTCTGGTATGCATGAAGTCGGTTCGAAGCCAGTGGACACCATGCTGTGGCGAAAGTTCCCACTGGTATTGGCCGCGTTAAAGTCGCACAATAGCCAACCGATGAATCACAATCCAGACGATCTTATCATGCTGTTCAATGACCTGTTCCGGGAATCATACCGGACGATTCTGGTCAGGGGCAGCGACGAACCGGAATATCTCCCTGTGAGCGAGCCCGAGGGCCTTGCCAGGGTAGTCTTTGCCCATGGTTTTTTTGCCAGTGCCCTGCACGAGATTGCCCACTGGTGCATTGCCGGTGAGCACCGGCGCACAATGTACGATTACGGATACTGGTACTGTCCGGATGGGCGAACACCTGAACAGCAGCAAGCGTTTGAGCAGGTGGAGGTGAAACCTCAGGCCATGGAGTGTCTGTTTTCCCTGGCCGCCGGCTTCCGCTTTCACATCAGTGTCGACAACCTCGCCGGCGGAGGCGCTGCCGATGGAGACGCATTCCGCCTGAATGTGCTCAACCAGGCGAGCGAGTACCTTGCCTGTGGATTACCCCGCCGTGCACAGCAGTTCTACGATTCGCTCATGCAGTTCTATGGTACTGGCGCCCGGATAGATGAAAGCTGGGCTCAAGTTAAGAACCGTCTGTTAACTGCAGAGCAGGAATACGATAAATCAAGGATACCTGAACCCCTATGACATCAGAACCAAAGCATACCGGCGATTTACGCTTCAGCGACCTCAATCTGGACAAGCGACTGCTGGATGCCATTTCCAAAATTGGCTTCGAGTACTGCACGCCCATTCAGGCAGAAACGCTGCCCTGGACCCTGGCCTGTGAAGACCTCATTGGCCAGGCTCAGACGGGCACCGGCAAGACTGCAGCCTTTCTGATTACCGCGATTCAGTCTTTGCTGGAAACTCCGATCGACGAGAAAGAGCGTTTTGCCTCCGAGCCCCGTGTTCTGGCGCTGGCGCCCACCCGCGAACTGGCCATGCAGATTGCCAAGGACGCCGAACAGCTGTGTCATTACACTGGCCACAATGTGGTTACTGTGGTTGGCGGGATGAACTACGACAAGCAGCGGGAGCAGTTGCAGAACGAAATTGTCGACATCCTGGTGGCTACCCCGGGCCGATTGATCGATTTCCTGGGCTCACAGGATGTTTTTCTGGATCAGCTCGACATCCTGATTCTGGATGAGGCGGACCGGATGCTCGATATGGGCTTTATCCCGGACGTCAAGCGCATCATCCGCAAGTGTACCCCCAAGGATGAGCGCCAGACCCTGCTGTTCAGTGCCACCTTCAACCAGGATGTCCTCAACCTGGCATCCATGTGGACCCGCAATGCCGAGTTTGTCGAAATCGAGCCGGAACAGAAGACTGCAGAACGAGTTGAACAGACCGTTTTCCTGGTGTCCGATAACGAAAAGCTGCCGGTACTGGTGAATTACCTGAAGCGGCCGGAAGTAGAGAAAGCGATTGTTTTTGCCAACCGTCGTGACCAGTGCCGTGATCTTGAAGAGGATCTTAAAAACCAGGGTGTGAAAGTGGCGTTGATGTCTGGCGAGATTGCCCAGAACAAGCGGCTGAAAACGCTTGACCAGTTCAAGAAGGGGCAGATCCAGGTGCTGGTTGCTACCGATGTGGCGGGCCGTGGCATCCACGTAAACGGCGTGACCCATGTATTCAACTACAATTTGCCAGACAATGCCGAAGATTACGTTCACCGCATTGGTCGTACTGGCCGTGCCGGTAAAACCGGAGTATCGGTGAGCTTCGCTGGTGAAGAGGACGCGTTTGCCCTGCCGGAGATTGAAAAATACATCAGCCAGAAGCTGAAGACGGCGGTGCCTGATGAGAATCTGACAGCCGCCATGGATAACCCGCCGATTACCCGCAAGCGGGGTGGTCGCCGGCCGCAGGGCAACAGCGGTCGCGGGCCCAGACCACGTCGTCATTGAGAGTCACTGGTGAGACCACTGTTATGCTGATCGTTGCGGACGAGAATATACCCTTACTGGATTCCTTTTTTGGCGACATCGGGGAGATTCGCCGGGTGAATGGCCGGACGCTGGCTCCGGACCAGGTAAGGGATGCCGATATACTTCTGGTCCGTTCGGTAACCCGGGTAGACCGGCAGTTGCTGGAGGGTGCCCGGGTGCGGTTCGTTGGTACGGCCACGATTGGAACGGACCACATAGACCAGGCCTGGCTCCAGGAACAAGGCATCGGTTTCGCCGCTGCGCCAGGCTGCAATGCCGTCAGTGTGGCAGAGTATGTGCTCTCGGTATTGTCGCTGTACGCAGAAAAGCGGGGTATTGAAGACTGGTCATCCCTGACGGTAGGGATTGTCGGGGTGGGCAATGTCGGTGGTGAGTTGGCCCGAATGCTGGAGCGGCTGGATTTCACGGTAAAGCTCTGTGATCCGCCCAGGCAGGAAGCTGATGAAGAGCGCGCAGAGGAGTTTGTGCCGCTGGCCGAGGCTCTGGAGTGTGACGTTGTAACCTTGCACACGCCGTTGACGCGAACTGGAGACCATCCCACCAACCGGATGGTCGCGGGCAGCGAGCTCGCGGCGCTTGGGCAGGATCAGTTGTTGATCAACGCCGGCCGGGGCGAGGTGATAGACGGAGAGGCATTGCTTGCCCGGCTTCAGCTGGCGGACGCACCCACGGTGGTGCTGGATGTCTGGGAGCATGAGCCAGGAATCAAGCCGGATCTGGTAGACAGGGTGTGGCTGGCCACGCCCCACATTGCCGGCTACAGTCTTGAAGGCAAGATGCAGGGCACGGAAATGATCTACCAGGCCCTTTGCCGGTATCTAGGGCTGCCCGTGCGCAAGAAGGCCGGGCAATTTCTGCCGGAGCCGGCGCTCAGTAAAGTGTCCTTTACCAGCAGCGCTGATGAAGATGAGGCCGTTCAGGTTGCTTTGCGCGCTTGTTACGATCCCCGCCGGGACGATGCCCGCCTGCGGCTGACCATGCGCGGTAATCCTGAAGAGCGGGCGCAGGCCTTTGACAGGCTACGCAGGGACTACCCGGTGCGCAGGGAATGCTCGAGTCTGAAAGTGCAGTTGAAGGGTAGCAGCAAGTCGATTCAGGACAGCTTCAGGGCCATCGGGTTCAAACTGAAGATCTGACACCCTGAATGTCTTACTCGTCAAAAGAGAAGGGCGCCTGTGTGGCGCCCTTTTTCATGTGATTACAGTTTGGCGTTCTGTAGCGCTGCAATTCGGTCCTCCAGCGGCGGGTGGGTCATGAACATTGCTGCCAGACCTTCGCGGGCGCCCCGGTTGATACCGAATGCCTGCAGGGTGTCCGGCATCTGATCCGGAACCTCACTTTCCTTTTTCAGGTGCGCCAGGGCGCTGATCATGGCGCCTCGCCCTGCCAGTTGGGCACCGGCAATGTCGGCACGGTATTCCCGACGACGGGAGAACCAGAACACGATGGTGCTGGCCAGGATGCCGAGCACGATTTCTGCCACGATGCTCACGACAAAAAAGCCGATTCCATGGCCGTTCTCATTCTTGAAGATGACCCGGTCCACGAACGAGCCGATCACCCGCGATGCGAAGATAACAAAGGTGTTTACCACGCCCTGGATCAGCGTCAGAGTCACCATGTCGCCATTGGCCACATGGCCAATCTCATGGCCCAGTACGGCCCGGATTTCGTCCTTGTCAAAGCGGCTTAACAACCCCTCACTGACCGCCACCAGAGAATCGTTTTTATTCCATCCAGTGGCAAAGGCATTGGATTGCTGAGCAGGGAAGATCGCCACTTCGGGCATACCTATGCCGGCTTTCTTTGCCAGCTCCGCGACGGTTTCAACCAGCCAGCGCTCCGCCGGCGTGCGAGGTGAGTCGATCACCCGGGCTTTGGTGCTCCACTTCGCCATGGGCTTGGATAGGAACAGCGAGATAAACGCACCAGCGAAGCCGAACACCGCCGCAAACGCCAGTAGCGAGCCGTAGTCGATGCCTTGTTGTGCCAGATAACTATCGACCCCCAGCAGTCGCAGGGTAAAACTCGCAACCAGAATAACGGCCAGGTTGGTGGCCAGAAACAACAGAATACGCATGGTTTTTTCCTGTATCAGCTTACCGGGAAACGTATTGCCTTTCTGACCGATATATGTGGATCCGGTTCAGCGGTTCAAGAACCTTAACGCCATTTAATGAACGGGTTGCAGGCCTGAATCGTTAAAGAAGGTTGATTGCACCGCCAGACTGATGCGGCTGGAACTGCCGCTTTTCAGGGCGGAGCGCAGCAGATGAATATAGGTGGACAAGTCCTTCTGAACGGAAGGCGGCAATTCGGGTTCGTTTGAAGCCGCCGACAGTTCCCTCAGAAGCGCCTGCGGGGCCGGGGCGCTGAGCCGAACAAATGCCTCCCGGGTCAGCACCGCCTGATCCAGAGCTTCCTGGCGAATGGTATCCACGTATCGGAGCAGGCCTTCTTCGGACAGCCAGAGCAGGGCGCCGAAACAGGCCATGTGGCGCTTGCTGTGCAGGCCGAATTCGTCGGGCTCGTCTGGCCCGGCGATATCCTCCACGAACAGGTTTACCCGCCGGGGAAACGACATGTAGAGCTGAACCAGGGCGATTGCCACGTCCTTGTAGAATTCCTCGACATGAATGTCGGCCATACTGACTCCGGTTTACTGGCGATAGTGTTCAAGGAAATTGCCCAGACGGCCCATGGCATCCGACAGCGTGTCCGCTCTGGGCAGGAAAACAACCCGGAGATGCTGCTTGTCATCAATGTTGAAGGCCGAGCCCTGAACCAGAAGTATTTTCTCCTGGAGCAGCAGATCCAGAACCAGCTTCTCGTCATTCACCACCGGGAAGTGCTTGGGGTCGAGCCTCGGAAACATGTAAAGCGCCCCTTTCGGCTTGACGCAGCTGACGCCGGGAATGTCATTGAGCATGCGCCAGGCGGTCTCACGCTGCTCGTAGAGACGCCCACCCGGTGCCACCAGATCGTTGATGGACTGATAGCCACCCAGAGAGGTCTGGATTGCCAGCTGGGCCGGCACATTGGCGCACAGGCGCATGTTCGAAAGCATGTCGATCCCTTCGATCAGGTCCCGGGCCTTGTGCTTGGCTCCGCTGATGATCATCCAGCCGGAACGATAACCGGCCGCCCGGTAGTTTTTGGACAGGCCGTTGTAGGTGAAAAACAGCACGTCGTCTGCCATCGAGGCGATGGATGTGTGCTGGGTGCCGTCGTACAGGATCTTGTCGTAGATCTCGTCGGACAGGATGATGAGATTGTGTTCCCGGGCCAGCTCCAGTACTTGCTGGAGTAATTCCTCAGAATACACGGCACCGGTCGGGTTATTCGGGTTGATCAGCACAATAGCCCGGGTCCGGCGGGTGATCTTTTTGCGGATATCGTCGATGTCCGGGAACCAGTCCTGTTGTTCGTCGCAGCGGTAATGCACCGGTTTGCCGCTGGAGAGGGTGACGGCGGCGGTCCAGAGCGGGTAGTCCGGGGCCGGAATCAGTACCTCGTCGCCGGTATTCAGCAATGCCTGCATGGACATCACAATCAGCTCGCTGACGCCATTGCCCAGATAAATGTCATCAATATCGACTTTGGCAATGCCCCGCTGCTGGCAGTAGTGCATCACGGCCTTTCGGGCCGAAAACAGGCCTTTGGATTCCACGTAGCCCTGAGCCTGGTGCATGTTGTAAATGACGTCTTGCTGGATTTCTTCCGGAACGTCGAGCTCGAAGGCTGCCGGGTTGCCGATGTTCAGCTTCAGAACCCGGTGCCCTTCTTCTTCGAGCCTGCGGGCTTCACGCAGAACCACGCCACGAATTTCATAACAGACATTGTCGAGTTTGGCGGATTTGAAATAGTTCTGCATGGGAGCCTGGGTCCTTCGCTAAGGTTCTGAACGAAAGCCTTATTCTAGCGGAGGGACGCCTCGGGGTAACAGGGGCAATTGTGTGGAATTGTGGCCAAATCAGGATAGTTTACGGAACGTCTTTGAAGTGATGTGTCAGCAGGCTGACCCGAAGTGACAATTTAGAATCTTGTTGGGGGAAATTATATTGTGCACAATATGACTCAGCCGTTCATACAAAATCGGCCGTGGCCGGCCAATACAGGAGAGAGATTTCATGGCGAGCGAAACCATCTACAGTTTCAGTGCCAAAGATATTAAAGGGCAGGAAGTATCAATGGACGACTATCGGGGCAAGGTTCTGCTCATTGTGAATACGGCCTCAAAATGCGGTTTTACGCCCCAATTTGAGGGCCTTCAGTCACTCCATGACGAATTGGGGGAACGCGGGTTTGAGGTGCTGGGCTTCCCCTGTAATCAGTTCATGAATCAGGACCCCGGTAACGACGATGCCATCAGCCAGTTCTGCTCCCTGAACTACGGTGTCAGTTTCCCCATGTTCGCCAAGATTGAAGTGAACGGCGACGGCACGCATCCGCTGTTCAGGTTCCTGAAATGTGAGGCCAAGGGCCTGATGGGCTCTGAGAAGGTCAAATGGAATTTCACCAAGTTTCTGGTCAATCGGGACGGCCAGGTTGTGCGGCGCTATGCGCCAACGGCGAAACCGGCCGACATCCGTGCCGATATCGAGAAATTACTCTGACCATGAAGGACAACGATCAGATACTGGCGCTTGATAACCAGATCTGTTTTGCCCTCTACGCAGCCAACCGGGCGGTGACCGCCCGGTACCGGCCGTTACTGGAGGAGCTGGGGCTGACCTATCCCCAGTATCTGGTCATGCTGGTGATGTGGGAAGCAGACCGTGAGGGGCTTCGGCCACGGGTCGGCGACCTGGGGGCCAGATTAAGACTGGACTCGGGAACGTTGACGCCGCTACTTAAACGCCTGGAGCAGCGGGAACTGTTGCAACGGGCTCGGCTCGCCGAGGATGAACGGGTGGTTCGGTTGAGGCTGACCGATGCCGGACGGGCAATGCGGGCCAAGGCGGCGAACGTGCCCGGCCGCCTGATGTGTGGTCTGGATATTGAGCCGGAGCGATTGCTATCGCTGCGCCAGGAGCTCAGGAGTCTGCTGGAGGTTCTGGAGACAGCGGAGCCCAGCGAGCGATAACCGCCCTGAGTTCGTCACGATTATAGGGCTTGGTGATGTAGTCATTCATGCCCGAGGCCAGGCAGTCCTCGCGGTCGCCTTGCATCACATTGGCGGTTACCGCGATAACCGGCAGCGTTTGCCATTGGGGATTCTGGCGGATAGCGCGGGTTGCTTCGTAACCGTCCATAACCGGCATCTGGCAGTCCATCAGTACCAGGTCGTAAGCTTTGTTCTGAAGTGCTTCCAGTGCCCGGCGCCCGTTCTCCGCGTGATCTACCCGGTGCCCCAGTTTCTTCAGCAGGCTGCTGGCCACCAACTGGTTGACCTGGTTGTCTTCCACCAGAAGGATGTTGAGAGCCGGTACCGGTTGCCGGCTTGTGCCAAGCGATCGATCCGGGTGCGTTGCTTGTTCGCCTGAATCCAACCCGCCGGCAGCGCACAGGCATCGGAACAGGTCGTCTCTTCGCAGTGGGAGTGCCACAACGCAGTGTCTCGGGTGGTCGCTGGTGGCGGTGCCGGACTGGTCGGCCAGGATCACGCCTTCTCCGCGCCAGTCATTGGCAAAGGCAAGATTTTCCCGGGGCGAATTTGCTGCATCAATCAGCAGGATGCCCTCCGGATGCCGGCTCGCGCTGCGCACCGGTATGTTCCAGGAGCGCAACTGGGACTCGATGGCCAGTCTGTGAGGGTTGCTCTGGGGCAGGGCCATGGCAATACCAATATCGCTCAGGCGTCGTAGCACGCCTTCTGCGATCTCCGGTTCATCGCCCTGGTGTACCGGAAGCGGCAGGGTCACGGTAAAGTGGGTTCCGGCGCCTTCCTTGGAATCCACCAGAATCTGGCCATGCATTCGCTCCACCAGTTGCCGGCAGAGTGTCAGCCCAAGCCCGGTTCCGCCGTAGAGGCGGGTGGTGTCAGTATCGGCCTGGGAAAACGGTGAGAATATCCGGTGCAGGCCTTCTCTCGACATACCGATCCCGGTGTCGATGACTTCCAGTCGCAAGCTGCCCCCGGACCAGCTGGTGCGAATCTTTACGGTGCCTGCATCGGTGAATTTGATGGCATTGCTGAGCAGATTGTTCAGAATCTGACGGGTACGGGTGGGGTCCCCCAGAAAATGCTCTGGCAAATCCGGCGCGGTCTCGTTAACCAGGTTAATGCCTTTGCGCCGGGCTTGTTGAGCGTGCAGGGTTGCGCATTCTTCAATCAGTTTTCTCATGCTGAAAGGAATGCTTTCCAGGGAGAGTTTGCCAGCTTCTACCTTGGAGATGTCGAGAATGTCGTTGAGCAGGCCAAGTAAGCTCTCACCGGCATTCAGAGCGATTTCCAGGCGATTGCGTTGACCTGCGTCTTTCTCGCTTTCCAGTGCCAGACCCAGCATGCCCAGAACACCGTTGAGTGGTGTGCGAATTTCGTGGCTCATGCTTGCCAGAAAGTTGGCCCGGGCGCGAGCTCTGCGAACAGCGTCTTCCTTGGCGCGGACCAGCGCCCGGTTACCGCGCAGCAAAGCTTCATTTTTTTCCGAAATCTCCCGGGTGCGGTCCTCCACTTCCCGTTCCAGCTGGCTGGAATAGTTTTTCATGGCGCTTTCGGCGGATCGCAGCTTGGCCACGCTCACTTCCATGTTTTCCAGGTGCTGGTTGATGATGCCCACCATGGTGCCGATTTCATCACCTTTGTGGTTTTCCGGAATCGGAAGCCGGACTTTCTCCGGAGAACTTGCCCGCACCTGACTGAGGGCGTTGATGACGTTCATCATGGGCCGGGTCAACACAAAATAGAAAATGGCGAGCAGTACACCGGAGAGCGCAAGGCTTTTCAGCAGCCCGATAATCAGGGTATTGGTCGCCCGGGTGAGAAACTGTATGCCGTAATGATAGGTGTCGATGGTTACAACAAGCTGGCCCAGAGGCAGATCCGCCAATTGTGGCACCTGCAGTTCCTCATTGAACACGCGGCTGGCGCCAAACAGCAGATCGCTGATCCAGCGATAGCGGGAAACCGGGCTGCTCTGGCTGGCCGCAGCCATGGTCTGGCCATCGCTGTCAATAATTCGAGCGTCTATGGTGGCAGGGTGTTGCAGCAGGCCGTCGAGCAGCTCCTCCGCGAGCCGGACATCAATGTTGTAGGCAATCTGGGAGGCCGGGCTCTGGCTGATTTCAATCAGGGCGCGAACTTCGCGGTCCATCGATTCCCGGGCGGTGAAGTAGTCCAGGGTAATCTGGATCAGGTTCAGTACCAGGCCCAGCACCATGGCGACCAGGACCGTGTCCCGGGTGAGGCGATAGGAGAGCCGTTGCCTGATTCTGTTAAACACGATGTTGCGTCATCCTTGAGATATGGGCGTTTACGAAGCCGCGTTCAGTCGTCGTAATCCGCTTTTTTCTTCCAGGTGTCGTCGTCCTGCAGAAAGTTGTCCCATTCCTTGTCCAGCTTGGAATGGTTTTCCTCATTCATCTTGCCTTCTGTGCTCATTTCCTCAAGTTCCTTGATGCGGGTACGGAAGCTCTTCACCGCTTTCATGGCAAGAGGGTTGTCCCGGGATTTGCCCATCTCAGTACTGGCAAGGTGATAAGCGTGAATGGCCTTGCGGATCTGGTTCTGGCGAATGAAATCGCGGGCCTGGAAAACGTGCAGGTCGGCGTGGGTTTTGTGCACCAGAAACAGAACATACTTCAGATTCTTCTTGGCGGTGGCAGAGTCTATCCGGCCGGCTTTATGCATAGCCTCAATCAGCTTGAACAAAGCCTGTAACAGCTCTTTGATATAGCTGGATTTTTCTGGCGTGTCGATTTTTACCGGTGGGCGCTGGTCGTTCTTTTCCAGAATCTGCTTCTTGGTCTGCGCAATGTTCTCCAGCCACTGTTTTACCGGCTGATCACTCTTCAGAGCGGTCAGTTCCTGGCAGGCGTCTTCCATGCGCTTGAGCAGCAGCAGTTTAAGGTCTGGCGTGAGGTATTGGCCGGGAATCTCGGTAAGCAGGCGGTAGGCCTTGTTGTAGGCATCTTCCTGAGCCGTCATTTTGCGAACGCGTTCGATCCTCGCTTTTTCCCGCATCTGGCTGAAAACGATAATAACCAGGGAAACGGTGACGATCGCGGCGAGCAGCAGCACAATGGTAGTGGTATCCATGGTGTGGGGTTAGGCTCCGGATTGAATGAACGTCTGGCCCGAGGGCTTGTTTTATTGGTTTTGATATTATTCGGTAACGCCCTGAAAGCCTAGCAGAAATATGCTATCCCGTCCTTTTCTGGTTGTAATCAGGGCGGAAGGTTCATTTATTACGTGAATTTCCAGATTCCTGTATATTACGGAAATGAATAATACACCCTGCTGCTGACGGTGAGGTCTGGCTGCCTATGGACATTTCCCGCGTTGATCTGAACCTGCTTGTGTACCTGGATGTGCTGTTGCGGGAGCGCAATGTAACCAAGGCGGCCAATCACCTTGGCATCACTCAGCCGGCCATGAGTAACGGTTTGCGGAGGCTGCGGGACCTGTTTGGCGATCCCCTGCTGGTGCGAACCAGTGAAGGCATGACGGCCACAGAGCGGGCCAGGGAATTGCAGCCACTGGTTCGCGGGATTCTATCGGATATCGAGCAGGCGGTGCAGGAAAAAACACCATTTGCGGCCGGTGAAAGCCAGCGGGTGTTCCGGATCATGGCCAGTGATTACGCGGAATCCTGCCTGATGCCAAGGGTGTTGCGCCGTATCCGGCAGGAAG
>CETO01037548.1_pt1 | contig 12424 bp, 12 predicted proteins | sample 531351 | NCBI WGS metagenome assembly CETO01 (sample SAMEA2622678, study PRJEB7988) | marine metagenome | isolation source: saline water (ENVO:00002010), including | reverse complement strand
AGCACTGATAAGCTATAAGCTATGCAAACAACTCATTTAACCGAAACTCATTTTTCCGATTTGCCTATCAATGGCAAAGTGATTGATGCCTTAAATGCGGCTAATTTTACGCATTGTACACCAATTCAGGCGTTGAGCTTACCTCCTTTATTAGAAGGTAACGATATCGCTGGTCAGGCGCAAACCGGAACAGGTAAAACCATGGCATTTCTTGTCGCGACTTTCCATCACATTTTAAGTCGTGAACAGTCACCTGAAGATAAAAATGCCGGCCCCAGAGCCATTATTATGGCACCAACCCGCGAACTTGCTGTGCAAATATATAATGATGCAGAGCTACTCGGTCAACATACCGGACTTTCACTTGGCCTCATTTATGGGGGCGAAGGTTACCAAAGTCAACGAGAAACATTGCAGGATGGGGTAGATATCGTTATTGGTACGACCGGACGCATTGTAGATTACTACAAACAAGGCGTCTTTAGTCTGAAAAATATTCAGGTGGCCGTGCTGGATGAAGCCGATCGCATGTTTGACTTAGGCTTCATTAAAGACATTCGCTTCTTGTTCCGACGCATGCCTGCTGCGACTGAGCGCTTGAGCATGTTGTTCTCTGCTACGCTGAGCTACCGCGTGCAGGAACTGGCTTACGAGCATATGAACAACCCAACTCATGTTCAGGTTGAAGCTCAGCAAATGACTGCAAGTCGTGTGTCAGAAGAATTATTTTACCCATCTGATGACGACAAGATGCGCTTGCTACTGACACTTATTGAAGAAGAGTGGCCAGACAAAGCCATTGTGTTTGCCAACACCAAACACAGCTGTGAGCGCGTAGCTGACTGGCTGGAAGCCGACGGTCACCGCGTTGGCTTGTTAAGCGGCGATGTGCCCCAGAAGAAACGTCTGGGCATTTTAGATGCCTTCACCAAAGGTGGTCTGGACATTCTGGTTGCAACTGATGTGGCTGCGCGAGGCTTGCACATTGAAGCGGTCACGCACGTATTTAACTACGATTTGCCTGACGACGCGGAAGATTATGTTCATCGTATCGGCCGAACAGGACGTGCAGGTAAGAGTGGTGTTGCGATCAGTTTTGCCTGTGAAAAATACGCCTTAAACCTGCCGGCAATTGAAAGTTATATTAGTCATGCGATTCCAGTCACTGACTATGTGCACGATGCGCTTTTGGATGACATCACGCCGCCGAAGCAACGTCAACGCAGACAGAACCGACGTCCAACCAACCGTCGGGGTAAAGGCAGACCACCGCAGAAGAAATAATACGGCGTTAGTTTATGCAGCCTCAAACACAATATGACGCCGAGACACTCGGCGAGTACTATGCGGCCGTTGACCTGGGCTCAAACAGCTTCCACATGGTGGTAGTGCATGTGGTTAACGGCAGCGTGCAAATCATTGGCAAGGTAAAACAAAAAGTTCGTCTGGCTGCTGGCCTCGACAAGGACATGGTCCTCAGCGAAGAGAGCATGCAGCGTGGCTGGCAGTGTCTGGAGACCTTTGCCGAGCGACTGCAGGACATCCCCTCGTCAAATATTCGTGTTGTTGCCACAGCCACATTGAGGCTGGCACAAAACGCCCAGGACTTTATTGAGAAAGCTGAGCGGATTCTGAAGCACCCGTTACAGGTGATTTCAGGTGAAGAGGAAGCCCGCCAAATTTATCTGGGGGTGGCTTACACTTCTGCTAATCAAGGTAATTCGCTGGTTATCGATATTGGCGGTGCCAGTACTGAAATCATTATTGGCAACGACATGCAACCTATTCATATGGTTAGCCTGGACATGGGTTGCGTGACCTTTATGGAGCGTTACTTCCTGGATGGCGAATTGTCTGAGGCCAACTTTGACCGCGCTATGGAAGCAGCCAATGCCTTGCTTGACCCGGTCGTTGATAGCTTTCTTTGCTTCGACTGGCACAATTGCCTGGGCGCATCTGGCACACCACAAGCCATTACTGAAATACTGGTAAAACAGGAAATCAGCGACGCTATTCGTCTGGATTACCTCTACAACCTGAAGCAACAGTGTATTGATTGCGGCAACCTGTCCAACCTCGTCATAGATGGCCTGGAGCCTAATCGCCAGCCTATCTTTCCAAGCGGTCTCACCATCCTGCTTGCGTTATTTGAACGCCTGAAAATAGCGACCATGAACATTTCCGGCGGCGCGCTGCGGGAAGGCCTGATCTACGGCATGCTCGACAATGTAAAACACAACGACCGCCGGACACAGACCATCAATACGGTTATCAGACGCTATCATATCGACAAACCCCACGCGGTGAATGTGAGAAAGCTTGCACTCAATCTCTGCAAGCAGTTATGCAGTCAAACGGATTTCTGTCACCTCGATACCGAAGCAGTGCTAGACGCAGCGGCGATGTTACATGAACTGGGCTTGCATATTGAGTACAAAAAACACCATGATCACGGTGCCTACATTCTCAATTATATCGACTTACCCGGTTATACCCGTTTGCAACGTGCGGCCATTCGCGACTTAGTGAAGTGTCACCGACAGACCATCGACATTGCGCCGTTTAACTTGTACCACGATGACGTGCGTACCATGTTAATGGGCCTGCTGCGCATATTGCGTATTGCTGTGGTTGTGTGCCTGCGCCGTCATCAGCAGCATATTCCTGAGATCACGCTGGAAGTGAACGAACACGACTGGACGCTTACTTTCCCAGAAGGCTGGTTAAAGGAACACCCGTTAATTAATGCTGAGCTGGTCAATGAAGCCTGGCTTCAACACCGGGCAGGCTGGCACCTGACCTGCGTTTAATACCAATCCGCTCACAACTCACCAGTGACACAAAAAAAGCGAAGAACCCGGTTCTTCGCTTTTTTATTCGTTACTCGACCTTTTGCTAACAGGCTCTAGCCCTGCTTCAGAAGTTTTGCCGCTTCTGGGGCAAAATACGTTAGGATCCCGTCGGCACCGGCGCGTTTAAACGCCAACAGCGACTCCAGAATAACCTGCTCGCGGTTAAGCCAGCCATTTTCAAATGCCGCGATGTGCATGGCATATTCCCCACTCACCTGGTAAGCAAAGGTGGGGACTGCCAGTTCAGATTTACAGCGGCGAACGATATCCAGATAAGGCATACCCGGCTTAACCATGACCATATCTGCGCCTTCTTCCAAATCCAGTGCAATTTCTGCAATGGCTTCGTCACTGTTGGCAGGGTCCATTTGATACGTCTTTTTATTCCCGCCTTTAATGTTGGCCGCTGAGCCGACTGCGTCACGGAAAGGGCCGTAGTAGCTGGAGGCATACTTGGCGGAATACGCCATAATACAGGTATGTACGAAGCCCGCCTCTTCCAGAGCATCGCGAATGGCGCCAATGCGTCCATCCATCATGTCAGACGGCGCGACGATATCCACACCCGCCTCAGCATGAGACAGCGCCTGCTTGATCAGAATTTCCACGGTTTCATCGTTTACCACATACCCGTCTTCATCAATGAGCCCATCCTGTCCGTGTGACGTGAAGGGATCCAATGCCACATCTGAAATCAACATCATGTCAGGCACGTGTTTCTTCAACTCGCGGATGGCCGTTTGCGCGATACCGTTGGGATTAAAGGCCTCACTGGCGCACAGTGATTTTGCTTCCATGGGTGTAACCGGAAATAACGCCAGACTGCGAATACCTAAATCGTAAGCGGCCTGCGCCTCCTTGATTAACAAGTCAATGGACAAGCGTTCAACGCCTGGCATCGACGGCACGGCCTCACGTTGATTCGAACCGGGTAATACAAACACCGGGTAAATCAAATCTGCTGCGCTCAACTGATTTTCAGCTACCATGGTGCGTAGCCCATCCGTGCGACGTAATCTGCGCATTCTGCGCGGTAAGTATTGAGAATAAGACATGGATAAACCTTTATTGTTCTGCCACAACCCGGTTTCGACCGGTTTGCTTGGCTTGATATAATCGTTCGTCGGCCGTTTTTAGCAGGCTGGTTTCCTCATCGCCAAAAGCAATGATACCAGAGGCCACTCCTGCACTGATCGTCAGTGAAATTGAGGTACCGTCAATCTGGCAGGGATTTGCTTCGATTTCGGCGCGCATTGCTTCTAATAACTGCTGTGCACCCGCCGTATCTGTATTAGGTAGAATAAGGCCGAATTCCTCGCCACCATAACGGCACACATCGTCAGACAGGCGTTTAAGCTGTTGCTGTAAGATGGTAGCGACATGCTGAATACAGGCATCCCCTGCGCTGTGACCATGCTGATCGTTCACCGACTTGAAGTGGTCAATATCAACCATAGCCAGCGCCAAAGGCGTTTGTTCACGACGGCTGCGCCGCCCCTCTGCTTGCAAGCGTTTATCAAAATGACGACGGTTGCGTATGCCAGTTAGCGGGTCAATAGTGTTGAGTTTTTCAAGCTCGCGATTCGCTTCGGAGAGTTCCCTTAAGGCAATTTCTAACTCCAACGTCCGCTCGCCAACTTTATACTCTAGTTCATCCTGAGTAGATTGTTGCAGCTCGATCAGCGCCTGTTTTGCCCTTACCGCTTCGCGTTCTTTTTCCAACGCATCTTCTTTGGCAGAAAGCATAAAATCGCGTTGACGGCTGTAACTGATGGCCAGAATAAAGGCCAGCATCAGCACCTCGATAGTTGCACCATAAACCAATAAGTATTGTGATGGGATACTGATATTTACAATATCCAGGTTATCCAGGCTAGCAGTAAAAGCACTGACAAGCAGCGCCCCCCAGGCAAGTGCATAGTACCCGGCGATAGACACTTTTTTACGCGCCAGCCACATTGCTACGCCCATGATTAAAAATACCGTGATAGTCAGCAGCACTAAGAAGATGCGAATCGAAACGGCGTAATCGAGAAACAGTGCACTGGCAGCAATAACGCCGAAAGCCCCTGCCAATCCACTGAAAGTGGTCGCCAGTCGTTTACTGTAATTCGAGATTTCTAACAAAGACGCAGAAAACACCACAGCAAAAATGAGTGTTGTACTGGCGAACAACGAAATTGCCTTTGACTGAAACCAAGGCTGCTCAGGCCATAAATATTTGTAAGCAAATCCATGAAGCGTAGCCAGTGTCAGTCCTAGACAAATTACATAACCGGTATAAAAGATGAATGTTAAAGTTCGTGTGGTGAAGAAGAAAAATAAATTGCTAAGTGCCATTGCCAGCAACAGACCGAAAAAAAGCCCCATTACCAGATTGGTATTGCTTACGTATTCCCAAAATGCCTGTTGTTGCCAGATCTTAACCGGTACTTTTACAACACTACTGGATTGCACACGCATGACGACATTTACCGCTCCCGGATAATCCTCCAACGGAAATAAAAAGCCATGATATTTATGCTCGCGTTGGTTAAATGGTAACGCATCTCCAGAATAAGAATGGTCGGTCTTATTGCCGTACTGAACCCAGACATCAATGCTATCCAGCAATGGATAACCAATATCGATATAGGTAGTTTGCTGGTCAATTTGCGTCACTGGCAATATGAAGCGGATCCAAACGGGTTCGCCCGACAGTCCCGCATTTAGCGGGTTTGTCTCTTCCTGCCAGGCGGATTCAGGCGCATACAGAACAGCGTCCAGTGTGTCATCATATTGTTGATTATTTAATACCTGAACCGCAGGCCAGAAATATTGCTTAGGTTGTTGCAGTTCACTACTGGTGAACAACACGAGTAAAGCCACCACAAACACCACCGTAATAGCAAACAGCCATTTATCGGTGATTCGTGTAGTGGGAGCACTAAACTGCATTTATTTTACCTACAAATTAAACAACATCAGGCTATTGGTATAGCTTGCCTGCTCGATATTCTCAATATCCTGGTTTAACAGCGCTGCCAGTTCTTGCCCCACATGCGGCAAATAAGCAGGTGAATTATTTCGACGCCTGGGTTTTAGTGTTTTTGGGTATAAATATGGCGCATCAGTTTCCAGGATCAGTCGGTTGAGCGGCAGTTGCTGTACCGCTTCACGTAGATTACTTCCACGCTTTTCATCACATAGCCAGCCAGTAATACCGATATATAGACCCAGAGCTAAGTATGTTTTCATTTGCTCTGCTTCGCCAGTAAAACAATGTGCAATGCCACCGGACAAAGCCGGAATATATCGCTCTAATAATTGATACTGGTCGTCAAACGCATCTCTTTCGTGCAGGTACACTGGTTTGTTTAGTTCAGCGGCAATCGATAGCTGTCGTTCAAATACACTGCGTTGAACTTCTCTGGGGGAGAAGTCCCGGTTGTAGTCCAATCCACACTCTCCGATGGCGACTACACCAGGTAATCTTGCCTTTTCGGAGAGCGTATCCCAATGCTCAGGTCTGGCAGCTTTCGCGTGATGAGGATGAATACCGAGGGTGTAACAAAGCCTGTCGGGATACTGGAGATATAACTGTTCAGCTACTTCCCACTCGTCGGGGTGAGTGGTGATCAAACACAACCGATCTACCCCGGCCTGCTCTGCCATTGCGATTGTCTGTTCGGCAGGCATCCTGTCGTCGAACAAGTTTACCCCAGCATCAAACCACGGCATCTATTTAATCCGCTTCACTTTAATGCGGCGATTAACCCCTTCATGACTCAAGTAAAAAGAGCCCAGTGCTCCGCGTTCAATGTACACTCTCATGCCGTCTTCAAGTTTGAAGTATGCTGAATCTACCTGTTGCCAGACCGCACCTGACTTCATGTGAATAACTTTTTTCCCTCTCGCCGACTTAGTCACCTCGACCACAGTATCAGAGATAACTTCCAGAGCTTGTACTTCAGACTTCACCTTCAAACCAAACTGGCTCTGCGGGTTGGTTTTTGTAGCAGAAGCAACAGCTTGTTCTGGCTGAGGTGATGCAGCTTCCTGCGCTTGCTGACGCTTTTCTCTCGCGATTTGCGGGATGGTCTTGTCCATTTGCTCCGGCATAGGCCGTTTATCGGACAAATCAGTAATATTAATGGCGTCGTAGCAGGCTAAGCGTTCCACGCCATTTGACATGGCTCGGCATTCAGTGAGCAACTCTTGTAAGGATGTAGCCTGTGCAGCTGGCGAAACGGAAAGTAATAAACCTACTGACACTAGCATGTTAGTACGTAAAGTCATGTTTCTGTCCTGTTTTTCCGGCACCTGGATAACACCCCGAGCCGGATTAATTGGTATGAGTGTAACGGTAAATCAACACTGTGGTCGGATTATTCTTCAGACGCGTCTTCGTCGTCTTTTTTAGAATATATTCCACCTACAATGACACCAAACTCAAACAAAATCCACATCGGCACTGCGAGAAGTGTTTGTGAAATGACATCAGGCGGCGTTAGCAGCATACCAACAATAAATGCCGCTACGACGACATAAGGGCGTTTCTGGCGCAAGCTGTCTGCATCAGTGATCCCTGTCCAGCAAAGCAACACAATAGCCACCGGAATTTCGAAGGACATACCGAATGCGAAAAACAGCTTGAGAACAAAATTCAAATAACTGTTTATATCGGTGGCTACGGTTACGCCTTCAGGTGCAACCGATGTAAAAAACGCGAACGCAATAGGAAATACAACAAAATACGCAAACGCCATTCCAGCATAAAACAGCAAAGTACTGGACAACAACAGCGGTGCCACCAGCTTCTTTTCATTGCGGTACAAGCCCGGCGCGACAAAGCCCCACACCTGATACAACACGAAAGGTATAGCTATAAAGAAGGACAACACCAGCGTGAGTTTAAACGGTGCAAAAAATGGCGATGCAACATCGGTTGCTATCATGGAAGCATTGTCTGGCAACGTATTAAGTAGTGGCTCTGCCAACAACTGGTAGAGGTCGTTGGCAAAATAAGCTAAACACAAAAATACCAGCATTACACTTAGCAGTGCCCGTAGAATTCGGGTACGCAGCTCAATGAGGTGCGAAATTAAACTGTTTTCTTCAGACATCTAAGGCTTTTTATACGGTTCTTGAACAGACTCAGCGGCCTTTTTCAATTCATCAACACTGTCTTGTAATTCCGGTGTTAAATCCTTCAGGCCCTGCTGCTCCGCTTTTTTCAAATTCTCATGTAACTCGTGTACACGAAGCTGGTGCTCGACCTCCTGTTTAAACCCTGAAGCCATATTGCGCACACTACGGACTGTCTTAAGCGTAGAGCGAATAGCCCCGGGTAAACGTTCCGGCCCCAGCACTAACAATGCCAGTACACCTATCACCAGGATTTCAAAAAACCCAATATCAAACATTATTGTTTTTCTTTAACGTCACTTTCAGTTTTGGTTGACGCCGTTGCGGCAGGCTTCTCTTCTACCTTGGCCTGGCTGTCTTTAAAGTCAGCATCAGCTTCTTCGTCGGTAACTGCTTTTTTAAAGCCTTTTACCGCGCCACCCAAATCAGATCCTATGCTCTTTAACCGCTTAGTTCCAAACAGCAACACAACAATCAATAATACGATTAGCAGTTGCCACAAACTTATTCCACCCATAAAAACCTCTAACTTACTTCTGTTTACACAGTATGCCACCGACAGCGTGGCCGGGCAGTACTTTTATCCCTGAATCACTACATTCTACCGAGCCTGCACGGATAAGCCAGCATTTGTTAGCTGGTCTAACCGAATAATTTCACCTTTGTTGACCACGCTAATGACATGAGCTGTAACGAAAAATCATTTGCAGGTACCGTGTTTATCGCGCAAGCTTAATGGTAGCGATTCTGCGTTGTATTAGGACCGGGCTACCAATGATTCGTTCCCTACCCGCACAGCTTTCCATAACTAAAAGGATTTAGTCTTTGAAGACACCGTTAAGATGTAGAAGGTGTTGGTGCGTGTTTTATATTTTGATTACCTTCACCGCGCCAGCAACAGCTGATGAGCAGTCTGCAGCTAAAACGTTACCTGCGGCTGATGATGCCTGGCTTGATGTGTGGCACAGTAAATTCAGTGATTCTATGGACTTTACGGCCCAACAGCTCGATGAGTTTTTTGCCCTGGAAGGCAGCGACAACCACAAAGACGCAAGAGCAGAAGGCAGGATCAGGTTCGGCCTTGAACCAAGAACCCGGGACCTGATGGCAACCGACTTTCGTTTTCGGATCAGGGTGAAATTACCCGCGTTGAAGAACCGTGTCGAGCTGCTTTTGTCAGACGATGATGACTACACCCGGCGTGACAATATCCGTGCGGCCAGAGACTCCGTTGATCACTTACAGGACTCTGCCAGTCTCGCCTTACGCTACCAGAAAAATGACAACTCAAAATTGTCGCATCGCATTGGGGCGGGACGCGGAGATCAACTGTTTGCCCGCAGTCGTTACGAGGATGACATTTGGTTCGCGGAAGATTTTAAGCTCGACTACGATGGGGAAATTTACTATTACACCCGGGACCAGTTTGGTGCAGAACTGGGCCTTAACTTTACCCAAATGCTAGAGGATGACCAGTTTGTCCGACTCCAAAACCGCTACTATTACAGAGACAGGAGCACTGATTGGTTATGGCGCCACGAGCTACAGTACCTGCGTCCGCTGACTGATCAAAGCGCCTTGCTTTACACCTTTTTTGTAAAGGGCCTGACCAAACCAAACCATCACGTCACTGAGGTTTACACCAGTGTAAGGTGGCGCACAAATTATCGTCGTAGCTGGTTGTTCTTCGAATTAGAGCCCTTTGTTATCTGGCTGAAACAAGAGCACTTTTCCCCTTCTTACGGACTCGCCGTGCGGTTTGAATTCTACTATGGCAGCAACTGACACTCGACAACTGTTTACTTTTTACTCAATACGTGATTAGCTTAATGTTCACTCGAACGATGCGTAAATCATTGGGTTTATGTTGCGTGCATCGAAAGAATTGGGTTTAATATTCGCCCGATTTTATTACTAATGGATTGCTGAACAGGGAGATACTTTCGCATGTGTATCAAGAATGCCATTCGCTGTGCGCTTTTCTTGGTGTTGTCTTTACCTGCGTTTGCCCTTCAGCCAGAACATGATGATTTACTCACGTTTTTTCGAGCTAATGTTCATACCAGCGGACCTCAGGTGTCCATGTTGCCTCCTCAAAAGCGAACTTCAGTGGTAAATGAAGAGGCCATTCAGTTAATGTTTTCTGCTTTCACCGCATTCATGGTCGTCGTTGCTATTCGCAGTCAGCAACGTCAGGACTACACGCAGTTTCGCCAGTGTAGTCAACAGGATTAGAATTCGCTTACCCATTCCGTAAGAGACGTCGCAGTACATACAAAAAACCCCGGTAATTACCGGGGTTTTTTGTTTAATTAGCTGTGCAAGCTAGGGTCTCAGTGCACGCTCACCGCGCGCTAATCCACACACACCGGTGCGAGAAGATTCAATGATCTCCGTACACTGGGCCATAGTGGTAGCGAACGCATCAAGCTTGTCAGTCGTGCCCGTCACTTCCATAGTGTAGTTGTTTACTGATACATCCAGGATATTGGCCCGGAAAATATCTGCATTGCGCTTAACTTCAGCACGGATAGCTTCGGTGCGCGTGGCGACTTTGATCAGCATCATTTCACGCTCAATGTGCGCATTTTCTGTTAAATCAACGACTTTGAGCACGTCGACTAATTTGTTTACCTGCTTGGTAATCTGTTCGATTACTTTGTCATCGCCATGCGTAATAATAGTCAGGCGAGACAGGCTAGGATCTTCTGTCGGTGCTACACATAAAGAATCAACGTTATAACCGCGTTGTGAAAACACGCCAACAATTCTCGACAAAGCACCTGGTGCGTTTTCCATTAATACCGATATGATTCTTTTCATCAGGTTCTCTCCGTCTTGCTTAAACGCATGTCGTCCATTGCGCCGTACTTAATTTGCATGGGGTATACGTGTTCGTTTTGGTCAACTGCAATGTCCATGAACACCAGACGATCGGTTAAGCTAAAACACTTCTCCATCGCGGCATCGAGTTGGTCCAGTGAATCGACTTTGATACCAACGTGACCGTAAGCCTCAGCCAGTTTGACGAAGTCAGGTAAAGAATCCATATAAGAATGAGAGTGACGCCCTTTATAAATCATATCCTGCCACTGACGCACCATACCTAACGCACGGTTGTTCAGTGAAATAATTTTAATTGGCAGGTTGTACTGTAAACAGGTCGCCAGTTCCTGGATGTTCATCTGGATACTGCCGTCGCCCGTAACAACCACAGACGTTGCTTCCGGATGCGCAAACTGCACACCCATCGCGGCTGGTAAACCAAAGCCCATGGTGCCAAGGCCACCTGAGTTAATCCACTGACGAGGTTTGGCGTACGGGTAATAAAGCGCAGCAAACATCTGGTGCTGACCTACGTCTGAGCTGACGTACGCTTTGCCGTCGGTATATTTGTACAACGCTTCAATAACACGTTGTGGCTTGATCACGGTGTCGCCCTGATCATAGGTCAGACACTGACGTGAACGCCACTGTTCAATTTGCTGCCACCAGTCCGCAAGTTTTTCTGACTGCCCGGACAATTCTTCGGGCTTAAGCAGTTCCAGAATTTGCTCGACAACCACGTCGACTGAACCCACAACCGGAATATGTGCATTGACGGTTTTAGAGATCGACGCCGGGTCGATATCAACATGAATAATTTCTGCGTGCGGGCAGAACTTCGCTACGTTGTTGGTCACCCGGTCATCAAAACGTGCACCCAGCGCAAGAATGCAGTCTGCGTTGTGCATGGTTTTGTTTGCTTCCATGGTACCGTGCATACCCAGCATACCCACAAATTGTGGATGTGTTCCCGGAAACGCACCGAGTCCCATGAGGGTACAGGTTACCGGCGAATTGAGCAGTTCAGCCAGTTTCGTAACCAGGCCAGACGCTTCTGCGGTAACAGCACCACCGCCTACGTATAGTACCGGACGCTCAGCTTTCTTAAGCGACGCTACGGCTTTCTTAACCTGCTTGGTATGGCCGCGAACGGTTGGGTTGTATGAACGCATCTCAACGCTGCTTGGATACACATACGGGTGTTCTTCCATCACGTTAACGATGTCTTTAGGTAAATCAACTACCACCGGGCCAGGGCGCCCTGTGTTAGCAATATAGTATGCTTTGGCAATTGCCTCAGGAATATCTACAGCGCGCTTCACCAGGAAGCTGTGCTTCACAATTGGGCGGGAACAACCCACCATGTCTGTTTCCTGAAACGCGTCCTCGCCGATGTGCATTGACGGCACCTGGCCAGACAATACAACCATCGGAATTGAATCCATATACGCTGTTGCGATACCGGTCAGGGTATTTGTTGCCCCTGGGCCAGAGGTGACCAGGACCGTACCCGTTTTGCCGGTCGAACGCGCATAACCGTCTGCCATATGAGCAGCCGCTTGTTCGTGACGTACGAGGACATGTTTGACATCATCCTGAGCAAATAATGCATCATAAAT
>CETO01068889.1_pt1 | contig 12463 bp, 8 predicted proteins | sample 531351 | NCBI WGS metagenome assembly CETO01 (sample SAMEA2622678, study PRJEB7988) | marine metagenome | isolation source: saline water (ENVO:00002010), including | reverse complement strand
GAAGCAGTGGACGTAATCATCGCGGCGAATTTCAACAGGCTGCTAATCCTGTAGAATCATGCTGGTTTAGGTTTCTAAAGCCTCTCGATAAGACCTTATGCTTACCCTGCAAAACATGATCTGGCTGCCTACGCCGCCATAGCGCTTCGCCCCCCGCATCATCTGTGACCGCTTGCTCTGCCAGCGGTAACGCTCTGCTGTGCCTTCGGTTTCAACACCCGTCACAGCGCCCCCTACATCCGACAATTTGACCTCGTATCGACCAGCTGCACTTGGCCTGCGCCATGCTGTGCTGCGCGATCCATTGCCTTGGGAATTCTGATGCTCCACTCGTTAAAGCAAACCTGGTTATCCAACATCCGTGGCGACATCCTCGCCGGTCTTGTGGTCGCACTGGCCCTAATCCCTGAAGCCATCGCCTTCTCGATCATTGCTGGCGTCGACCCCAAGGTTGGCCTGTACGCATCCTTCTGTATCGCTGTGGTGATCGCCTTTGTCGGTGGCCGCCCCGGAATGATCTCGGCAGCAACCGGGGCCATGGCACTGCTGATGGTGACACTGGTCAAGAATCATGGTCTCGAATACCTGCTGGCGGCCACGCTGTTGTGTGGTGTGTTGCAGATCGTCGCCGGTTACCTGAAGCTCGGCTCACTGATGCGCTTCGTCTCGCGCTCGGTGGTGACCGGCTTCGTCAATGCCCTGGCGATCCTGATCTTCATGGCTCAGCTACCCGAGCTGACTAATGTCACCTGGCACGTCTATGCCATGACAGCCGCGGGCCTCGGCATCATCTATCTGTTCCCCTACGTCCCCAAGATCGGCAAGCTCATCCCATCGCCGCTGGTGTGCATCATCGTGCTGACCGCCGTTGCCATGTCGGTTGGGCTGGATATCCGCACTGTCGGTGATATGGGTCAACTGCCGGATACGCTGCCAATCTTTCTCTGGCCTGACGTGCCGCTGACGTTCGAAACGTTGGCCATCATCTTCCCTTACTCGGCAGCGCTGGCCGTGGTCGGCTTGCTGGAGTCGATGATGACCGCGACCATTGTCGACGACCTGACCGACACCCCCAGTGACAAGAACCGCGAGTGCAAGGGCCAGGGCGTGGCCAACATTGCTTCGGGTCTGATCGGCGGTATGGCCGGCTGCGCGATGATTGGTCAGTCGATCATCAACGTGAAATCTGGCGGTCGTTCTCGCTTGTCGTCCCTTGCCGCAGGCGTATTCCTGCTGCTGATGGTTGTATTCCTTGGCGATTGGCTAAAGCAGATCCCGATGGCTGCGCTGGTGGCAGTGATGATCATGGTGTCCATCGGCACTTTCAGTTGGGATTCGCTGCGCAACCTGAAGAAGCACCCGCTGTCGACCAACATTGTCATGGTCGTCACCGTTGTGGTCGTGGTGGCCACCCACAACCTTGCCTTCGGCGTGTTGGCCGGCGTGCTGCTGGCCGCGATGTTCTTCGCCAACAAGGTTGGCCATTACATGGCGATCAGTTCTTCGCTGGACGAAGCCGGCGAGCATCGTAGCTATAACGTCACCGGCCAGGTGTTCTTCAGCTCGGCAGACAAGTTCGTCGCGGCCTTTGACTTCAAGGAAGCCCTGAACAAGGTAACCATCGACCTGAATCGCGCCCACTTCTGGGATATCACCGCCGTAGCTGCCCTGGACAAGGTGGTTATCAAGTTCCGCCGCGAAGGCACCGAAGTTGAAGTGCTGGGACTCAACGAAGCGAGCGCCACTATTGTGGATCGCTTCGGTGTTCACGATAAACCCGACGCCATTGATCAACTCATGGGCCACTAAGAAGGAGAGCAACGATGACCCACGTAATTGCCTGTATCGACGGTTCCACCTCGGCTCCAGCTGTGTGCGACTACGCGGCCTGGGCCAGTCTGAGCCTGGAAGCGCCGCTGACCTTCCTGCATGTGTTGGATCAGCGCCAGTACCCGGTTGCAGCGGATCTGAGTGGTAATATCGGGCTTGGCAGCCGCGAGCATCTGCTCGATGAGCTTGCTTCCCTGGATGAACAGCGCGGCAAGTTGGCCCTTGAACAAGGGCGGATCATGTTAGTGGCCGCGAAAGAGCGGGCCATGGCGGATGGTGTGACCGCGCCTGAGTCCAAGCAGCGTCATGGCGATCTGCTGGAAAGCTTGCAAGAGCTGCAAAGCGAAACGCGCCTGCTGGTCATCGGTCGCCAGGGCGAGTCTAGTGGCAATCTGAGTCAGCATGTCGGAAGCCAGCTGGAGAGCGTGATTCGTATCATGCACCGGCCAATCCTGGTTACCCCGGCCAGCTTCCAAAAGCCCAAGAGCGCGATGCTTGCATTCGATGGCGGCGCTACTACCCGCAAGGGTGTGGAGATGCTGGCAGCCAGCCCACTGCTTAAGGGGCTGCCGATCCATCTGGTCATGGTTGGGCCCGTGAGCGATGAAGCGTCCGCGCAGCTGGACTGGGCGCAGAAAGTGCTGATCAATGCCGGATTCACTGTTCGTGCCGAGACCCGGAACGGCGAGATAGAGCCTACCCTGCACGCCTATCAGAAAGAGCATGGCATTGATCTGCTGGTGATGGGGGCCTATGGCCATTCCCGTATCCGGCAGTTCCTGGTCGGTAGCACCACGACCAGCATGCTCCGCACCACCATCAGTCCGCTGTTACTGCTGCGCTAATGGCCATGGACGACGCCCTCGATCTTGCCCATTTCAAGACCCTGCTGGAACAGCGGGCTGCCGAGCTGGATCGATTGCTGGAAGACGCTGAGTCTCGCTCGCAATCGGTAGAGCTGGATCAAAGCAAGGTAGGGCGTTTGTCGAGAATGGATGCACTCCAGCAGCAAGCAATGAACGATGCCATCCGCAGTCGGGCGCAGCATGAACGCGTCCGCCTCCAACTGGCCCTCAAGCGTTGGCACGAGGGTGAGTATGGCTGGTGTAACCAATGCGGCGAGTTGATCGCCTCGGGCCGCCTGGAATTTGATCCGGCCACGCTGCTGTGCATCACCTGTGCGAGTCGCACTGAGTCGGGTTGAAATCGTCACGATTCGTGGCGTCAGCCCCAATTAACGAGATTTCTATGTATTTGTTGGCAAAAAACTGGCTGGGCCGAACACGGAAAACAAGCGCCTGGATGTGGGCACTGCTGTGCCTTGTATTGCTTACCGTATTCCAAGTCCGCACCCATCACCTTGATGATCGTTTGTACTTCTGGATCAAGACCAGCTGGCACACCGACGATTGGCAGGAGCGCTCTGTGTGGCTGCCTGGCTATCGGGTTGAACTGGATGCTAAGGCGGTTTCCGGTGTGGACAGCAATCTTTCGGGTCTGACCTTTGACCCTGACCTAAACCTGCTGTGGGCGGTCACCAACGGCCCAAACGAACTATTGGCCCTTAGTCGTGACGGTGATGTGGAAAGGCGTTACAGCCTGGATGGCTTCCACGATGTGGAAGCTGTGTCCTATGCCGGCAATGGCCAGCTGGTAATCGCCGAGGAGCGCCGGCAGAGCCTGGTTATCGTGGATGTCCCCATCGCCGAAGACGGTAAACTTTCTCCTGATCGACCATTGAGCCGAGACCAGTATCCAGCTCTCACCCTGGCGCTTGGCAAGGAAGACAACAAAGGCCTTGAAGGGCTCGCCTACGACCTGAAAGGCGACCGCCTGTTTGTGACCAAGGAGCGAGATCCTCGCCAATTGCTGGAAGTGAGCGGCCATCTGATATTGCTCAGCGACGAGTCGAAACTGCTGATTGAAATGACCGACGAGGGCAAGGTGGTGAGTTTCCGCTCCCTGGCGAGAGGTTTTGCTGGTTTGTTAAAAGGCATACCCCAGGCCGAAGGCGTAACCATCGACAATGAAGGGTATTTGTACGTGGTCAGCGAGCCAAACCTGTTCTATCGCTTTACCCGAGAAAGAAACTGATCAGTTGTCAAACTACTGCCAGCTCTCACCCTGAAGAGGTGCGTCAAGAGCCAATTCGGCGCGCCCTCCATTCCGTCCGCTTTTGGCCGTTCTCTGACGGTCGTGACAGTGACACGCCCTGGTCAAGTTGAACGCAATCCGTGGTCAACGCCAACCCAAATTGGTGGTCAAGAGGAGTGCAATTTCGCACATACCTGAGGACTGCTCACCACATCGCTTGCGTCGGTAGTAGCTTCCGCACTTTCCCCGTCTCTCACCGCTAAACAGCGCTTTCCGGTAGCGGACTTTAGAGCGGCTTGATACTGGCCAGCATGCAGAAATTCTGCCCGTGTAGCGTCACGACCGGACAAGCCACTAGGGTGGCGGTCAGGAAGGCAGGCAAACGGAACACGGCGAAGCACCTCGAAGGCGCTGGCCACTTGCCATCCAACTGGGCGCGGCCTTTAATCGGCGGATCTGGAAAGGAGACGGATATGCCATTGTTGGACGAGATTATTGGGTGGGCCGGCGGACTCAGACCCTGGCAGCAGGAAGCACTGCGCCGGATATTTGCCCGGGCCGAACTAACCCAAGATGACATCGAGACCATTCTGCGAATGGTTCGCGAGCAAGAACGGGAAGACGCAACCACGGGGGGAGCACGGCCATTCACGCTGGACGACGTACCAGGCGCCGGAAGTGGCGCAACCGTGCGGTTGGTGGGTGTCTCGGGGCTAGACCAGGTAAACGGCTTCCCGTCCGGTCGTGCCTTTGACCTCGCACCGGAGGGCATGACCATTTTCTTTGGTCATAACGGCGCCGGCAAATCCGGCTACGCCCGCGTCTTCAAGAATGCCTGCAACGCTCGGCATCGGGTGGAGGTCCTGCCCGACGCTTTTGGGGCGGCAACCCCAGCTAGACCGCCATCAGCAGATTTCGCCATTTTGGTGGATGGCACTCCGGAAACCGCACGTTGGGTCCAGAACGGGCCGGCCCATTTGCATTTGAGTTCGGTCTCGGTCTACGACGCGGCCTGTGCCAATGACTACATCGACGCGGAAGGGACCCCTGCATTTCAGCCCTACGGACTCACTCATCTGACGCGCCTGGTCCTACTTCAGCGTGATTTACAGGCACGGATTGGGACCGAACGCAATGCCTTGGCTCTGGATACCCGGCAATTCGAACCGCTGAAGGGTGACACCGAAGTCGGCCGCTACATCGCCAAATTAGGTGGGGACTCGGACCGCGCCGTGCTTGCTCGATTAGGGACGGTCGGTGACGATGAACTCCGGCGACTGGAGTTTCTGAAGCGGACATTACTGGAAAGCGATCCTGTGCCGCAGGCGCTGGCCTTGGAACGTTTGGCGACACGCTTGGACCAGGCGCAGCGTCGAGCCGAGGAAGTCCAGCGCTGGGTGAATGATCGTGCCATAGCACGGGCAAAGGAACTGATTACAACGGAAAAAACCGCGCATCTCGCCATGCAACTGGCGCAAGCGCGTCTTCAGGATCGAGACACACTGAACGCCATGGAGTTGCCGGTAACGTCCTCACCCACCGCCACGCTGCTGGAAGGCACAGGAGCTGAACTCTGGCAAACGATGTACCGAGCCGCTGAGGCTTTCTCTCAGCAGACGGCATACCCTGAACATCCCTTCCCGCACCTGGAACCGGACGCTTACTGCGTACTCTGCCAGCAACCTTATTCAACGGATGCCTCGGAGCGCATGCGGCGTTTCGCGGCATTTGTCGCCGACAGCGCCACGGCGGATGCGCAAGCCGCCACGCTTGCGCGCATGAACGCTCTAGGGAAGGTGCAGGCTGTCGATCTAAACGTTCTGGATGTGCCAACACGGGCTGACGTGGAGGAGCGACTGCCCGACCTACACGCTGCCATCACCGCAGCGGCATCGGTCTGGACCGCCCGGCATACTTGGGTTAGCCAAGCCCTGCAAACTGGAAACTGGTCCCCCGAGTCAGAACCGCTTCCTATCGAAGCAAACCTCGATAGTCTCTTCGCCGCCAAAGCTGCTTCGCTCCGAGTCGACGCCAATACCCTGCGGACCTCTGCCGATCCCGCTGTACGCTTGGCGCTGACCCAAGAACTGGCAGAGCTAGAAGCCCGACAACGCCTCGCCAACCAGCTTGGCGCGGTGGAGCGCTTTGTTCAGGACAGTCAGGTCCATGCCACATTGAGCCGCTGCCATGCCGCCCTCAACCCAGCGGCAGTGTCACGCAAACTGACGTCCCTGGCGGCGACGCATGTGACCGAGGCTCTGGCCGCTTCCATGAATGCTGAGTTGAAAGCCCTGGGCTATAAGCGACGGGTGCAACCCGACCTGAGCGGGCGCACAGAGCTGGGGGTGACCAAGGTCACGCTGCGCCTGCAGGAAATCACGGCGAAAGCCTCCAAGGTGCTGTCAGAGGGCGAGCAGCGCGCGTTGGGGATGGCTATGTTCCTCGCCGAGCTCGAATCCCTGCCACATACTTCGACCGTTATTTTCGACGATCCGTCTACGTCGCTGGATCACGTATATCGTCGGGCCATAGCTCGGCGTTTGGTAGCGCTGGCTGAGACCCGCCAAGTGCTGGTGTTCACCCATGATGCGGTGTTCCTGACCGAGCTCGCGATGGCGCTTCAGCGCGCTGATCGCTCGGCCAGCTACAAGACCATCGGTTGGGACGAGTCGCCGGGACTAGTGAGCGAGGGGCTGACGTGGACGACGATGGACACCAAGGCCCGCCTGGCCGATCTCGAAAGTCGTGCGAAAGCGCTGAACGTTCCGGTCGGCAGCGACCCGGATGATGAGCTTGAGCGGCAAATCGCATCGGGATACTCAAGCCTCCGAGGCACTGTCGAGCGCGCCATACGCGAGGTTTTTTTGAACAATACCGTCCAGCCGTTCAGCGATGTGGTGAGCGTAGAAGCATTTGGTGCTGTCATTGGCCACCCCGCAGAGGAGTGGGAGCAGTTGCTGGCAGTGTATGCGCGGGCCTGCGAAGCTACCGAGGCCCACGACACCCCAGGCGAGCGCCAACTACCGCTTCCCGCGCGTGAGGAGTTGCTCGGCGATATCGCCCAGGTCCTGGAATTAATCAAAAACGCGACTAAACGCCGAACTGCCTACGAGAATCTACGCCGGGAGCGGACCGCGCAACGCAAGAAGCTCTTCGGCGGCTAGCCCGACGTTTCATGCCGGGCTGGTCGGGCATGGCTGTGTTTCTTTCGAATATTGCGAGCTCTCCGTTTCAAAGTTTTTTGTGGCCTCGCGGATCAAGAGGAAGCACATTGGAGGCCGGCAGTTGGCGCTCCAAGTCCGCAATACGGTCGTACAGCTCAAGAATGGTGGCGTCGGCCTCACTGAGTAGGCTGGCTAGGTGGTCACGCTGCTGCGTGATTTCCTCGATCCGTTCTCGAAGTCCACGATTTTTTCTGCGGGCTAATAAGCTGACTTGGCGCACTGATGGCGGACGTTGCTCAGCGTGTCCTTCCACGTACTTTTGGATCTCAGCGATCAGTAGGGGGAAACGAGCTTTTTTCAGTGCAGAGGGGTCGCTGCCGGCCTCCTTGGCAACGTTGTTCTGACTTACGGGCGTCCCCTTCGGCAGTCGTTCGGGCTTGTTGCTCTTCAGCCGCTCGAACGCTGCGCGATACTGCTCGCCGGCACTCATTCGCTTAGCCGGGTCAGCGGATTCATGTTTGCCGGATGACATGGCGATAATTCTCCACACTACGTTTCTGGGCTTCCAACGAAGTCCTTAGCGGACTGTCTACCTCGGCAGCGGCCAGGCGCTCATCCAATACCGCCTCCAACACTTCGACTTCGTCGAGTTGCTCGGGGTCATAGAGAACGTCCGCACATGGTTTGGTTTCTCCGGGGGAGTCGCCCCCTCCGCAGCGAGCGATATTGTCGATGCCCCCATAGGGACAGGGGGTACGGCTCGTGCAGATGCCCAGCAAAATCGGTCGATGAGTGACCGTCCCCTTCTTAGCCAGATTGATCGCTTTCTTAGCATCAGAGGCTGAGATCAGGCGGACAATCTCAGATTTTCGCTTCTCGCCGTGGGGGCTGACGAATCGGTTGCTCGTCAGCTGTTGCAGCTGCCTACCCAAAGTTTCGTACATGGTGCGGACGTAGTAGGTATGGGCCTTCTCTTCCAGCCGTACCCTGGAATGGTTTTGCCCGTAGTAGAGACTCATCGCTCTGGCGACGTGCTTTAGCTGAAACTGCAATGAAGCGTCGCTGACCAGCCCGGATGCCTGCATATTCACTGCGCCGGTTCGTCGGAGTTGATGCCAGGCCAACGGCCAGATTTTGCCGACCGCAAACTCGTCGGTCAGCGTCGGCGTCACCAACCGAGCCAATGCGAAATCTTCCGGCGTAATGCGCAATTGCTCAGGGTCGAACAGCTTGTCGAACCACTGAAGCACATGGGCATAGCTCGGAATCGATGGCCGAATCGTGCGGTTGATCTTGGTGAACTTCGTTCCCCACGGTTCAAGGCAATAATCAAGCAGATAGCGCTTGGCCGGATCATCCGGCACCGAGGCCTCGCCGGGGGGAGAATCGCATTCTGCGCGGAGGTCTGCGACCACACGCATGGCTTCAACTGCCACCTGAGCTGACGGGGACGTCACCCAAAGTGCCTCAGAATCCGACATCGTCTTGGTCGTTCGTCCGCGCAATACATGGATGTCGCCAAACTGCGGATCACGTTCTATGTGCAAGCAATCGGCGCGCAGGTTCCAAGCCTCTTCGACTCGCATGAGGCTGAAATTCAGCAGATAGCACAGTCCAGATCGGCTCACGAGGTTGAGGTAGCGACTCAGAGTTTGAATGCGAATTTCGTCGTCGCTCACTCCCAGCCAGCGACGAAATAGTTCCACCATGCCAAACCGATGCGCTGTGTCGATGAATGGGCCGTAGTACTGCCGCCCAGTCCACTTTCCGTTTGATCCATCCGACGGCCACTGAAACGGATAGAACGATTGTGGCCTGCGTTGTCCTTGGAGACTGGCAGAGTTGTGCCGATAGGCAGCCAGACAGAAGCGGAAGCACTCCTCGACTTGGCCTCGATGCGCCAAAAAGTCATCCAGGCATTCACGCAAGCGTGTGATTTGATAGTGCCAAATGCGGGGCGGGATATAGGGGGTCTGGAGCTTCTGGTGGTCGGGCATGGCCGCTGCGAGGCGTGCCAACCCTGCGCGATCCAACAAGGTGAACCCCAGCGCATCCCGCCGCTCATACAGTTCGTGCAGCAATGCCAAAAACTCACCGGACCGGGAAGCCTGGAGCACCTCCGGGAGAAGGTCGGCAACGCGCGGAAAATGACTCAGTTCGGATGCGAGAATGCCTTCTTGAGTGCACAAGACGAACAGCCGACGCATCTGGTCGAAGCGCGTTTTCAGGCCTCGGTATCCACGGGCTCCATTGGGGCCGTATAGCCACCAGCCGATTACGGTCCGCAATAAATCGGCGTTCGCAGGATCGATCGCGGCGACATATTTCTTAGCTGGGCCATCGCCGAAATTGAGAGTGAGCCGTTTTCCCGCCCACGCGTCGAGCCGCCAAATGGCATCGCCCCAACGGCTCACCACCTGGCCAGCGGCATCTATGATGACCGGCCAATCACGCTGCGGTGGCCAGCACGGCGGACGGTAGTTCGGCGCATCAGGAATCGCTAGGGGCGAGTCGATGCCGAGGCCAAGTTCGGAAAGAATATTTTTCGTCATGCTGATCTTTGTCGCAGTTCTGCCAATTGGATGAAGCCATCCCAGGCCGGGTGGTAGTCACCTTCACTTATGCGCGCTCTGGCTTCTTCGACCCAAAGCCTGCGGACCTCGCTACTTTCTTCGAAGAAGCGCAGTTTGGCCGTCAGCCGATCGATCACCAGCAGGGCCGGATGCTCTGTCGTCAGGTGCTTACCCGAACTGGGTGGGCGGTAGCGTGCCAGTTCAAGCGATTTGAGGTGGCGCAAGCTACCGAGAGACCACACATGATCCTCACTTTCGATATCCCGGTGCTGGGTACAGAACAGGCAACCGGCAGCATTGATGCAGTCGGGTCGCGGACCATTCTTCGGCATCGTGCCCACTGGTTCAGGTGTGGCCGATACACATCTACCAGGAGCAGGAGGTGAAAGGGACGGATCGGTTTGCTGATGGAAGCGCGTAATTTCCACCATAGCGATCTGCGGGTGCGGGTCGGCATATACGCGTATCAGCGTTTGCACCGTATGCTGGGCCAACTCCGCAACCTGTTGGGGATTCTGGGACTCCCGAAGCAACCAGTTGATGCGCGTCCCGCGCAGTTTTCGCGGTCTCACAAGCGGTATGCCAAGCTCGCGGCAGATGCGCGTAACGTTCGTGAACTGCGTCGCCTCTTCTAGGATTCGTCCCCCGCTACGTATAAGCGGAAAGAGCAAACCATCCGGCTCATTGGGAAACCATTCGGAACGCCATTCGAGATAGCGCTCGAACCACTCTCGATAACTGGCAAAAATCTCGAATAGCACTTCTCCTTCCCGTCGATTTTTGTAGGTACGTATCTGGTAGCCGTCTAAGTGGCTGGTGTAATGAAACTGCTCAACCCGCAGGGTATGTGCTTGCTGGAGGTTCAGACCGGTCTGGGCGATGAACATCAGCAATTCACTCTCGATCCGTAAATTGACGATGGGGAAACGGGTCCGCAGTGTCCGATCTGCATCGTGGGCGGCACGCGCCGCCAGGGATGCTTCGATTTGCGCTTGGTTTTGCGGCCTGGTACGGCGGGCCGCTACTTTCTCGGGGCTCTGCAATCCCGACCATAGTTCCAGCACTTGGCCGGTGCGTAACGAAATACACACTGGGAGGGGGGCCATTGTCCCCCTCCAGGTCAATGCCTCGCATACGTCAGCTAGAAGGTGTCCGAATGCGAAGGTGTTTTGCAGACTCTGCTTGTCCGCTTTGCTCGTATGTACCTTGCCTTTGCCGCGCGGCTTGCGAATACGTGTGCTCTTGCTCAGGCTTGCTTGGCGGTCCAGTGCTCGGTCCAGCATCGTCGCCGTGAGCCTGGTGAGATCGTACAGGGACCCATCGCTGAAATTACGTTCGACTCGATGACGCTGGAGCAAGTGATCGGTCCAACGAATGAACGTGTCGGCCGCCGTCTCGAGACTGAGATTCACGTTTTCTGAATCGATCCAGGCAAAGAATCGACGCAATGCACTGATCTTGTTCTGCACCGAGAAGCGACTTCCGCCACCAGCAAGGTCGTCAGTCATGTGCTCATGCAGCCGCGTCACCAGCTCGAAACGTTCCGGCAAGGGACTGCCGAGTTCGCTCTGCGCGATCTGGCGGCCCACATGCTTCACCTTTGCTGCTGCACCTCCGCGAAACAGCAGCGGCCGGAGGTCCCAGGGCGTTTCAGTGGCCCCATACTCAAGCATCGGGAAAGTGAGGTCGAATTCGGAACTATCCATCGTACCGCGCCCCAGCGCCGATCCCGCTAAATGCCGCCATGAAGCTATTTGAGAGGGCTTGTTTGATCGGCAGTGCCTGTACGAATCGGATGTATTTGAAGGTGGTGGCTTCAGAGTTAGGCCCGTGAAGCAACGCGTCGCTGACCGTCGCAATTACAATAGCGACATCGGCACAAGCCGATAGCGCCAGACGTGCCAATTCGGTACCGAAGGTGCAGCGCGACTGATGGAAGCGGAATTTACGGAGCACCTGTAGTTCTGCTTTGACGCCCCGTTTTCGAAACTCGGACATCTCAACATTCACAGCAGATGACTGATCGGTGCCGCGCCTGCCATAGGCGTTACCAAAGCGGGTCAAGAACAGCAAGTCACGATTCTCGGGCGAGGCTTTCGCCTCTCGTTCCATCCTCCGCCAGCCTTTGGCATATTCCAGCAATTCATCACGCAACGCTTCGGGTATCCAGACCTGGCCAGTCACACCGAATTTCGTGTGCACTGGCGGAGCTGCGCCTGGACCAACTGCAAGGCGTAGAAGCCCTTCAGCGGAAGGGTCGGGGGCGGCGCGCTCCAGAGATTGAATCTTGAGATCACAGATGCTGCCGAGCCGCATCCCGGTAAAAAATCCAAGGGCCAACATGAGGTAGAGCTCGGGCGTGGCGTTCTCTGCGGCGAAATCCAGAATTGCATCGCGATCGGTCTCCGAGACTGGCAACAGCCCATCTTCAAGCGTTTGGCCTGGGCGCTTATGAATCACACCGGGTTTCGTGGAGGCCTCAACTCTTGAGAGAATGAGGCATGAAGAAATCCAATAGCTACTCCCCTGAAGTCCGTGAACGTGCTGTGCGCATGGTTCTGGAGAACTTGAAGGACTACCCATCCGAGTGGGCAGCCATCGAATCCATTGCACCCAAGATTGGTTGTGTTCCGCAGACACTGCATGGCTGGGTGCGCAAACACCAGACCGACAACGGCCAGCGACCCGGTCAGACGACTGAGGAACGGGATCGTATCAAGGCCTTGGAGCGCGAGAACCGTGAGCTGCGTAAAGCGAACGAGATCCTCCGCCTGGCCAGTGCTTATTTTGCCCAGGCGGAGC
>CETO01174808.1_pt1 | contig 12536 bp, 10 predicted proteins | sample 531351 | NCBI WGS metagenome assembly CETO01 (sample SAMEA2622678, study PRJEB7988) | marine metagenome | isolation source: saline water (ENVO:00002010), including | reverse complement strand
AAATCTCAGTAAGCCTGAGCGACTACCTGCAGGAGATCTCCAACGTGGCCATGGGCCGGTCCTCAGATCTGCTGGCCCGGCTGCTAAAGGTGTTTGTCAAACAACCTATCCCCAAAGTTGCGTTTATCGCCAACTCCGAGCTGCACATGGCAATATCGGCTGCGCAGCGAGCAGAAGACTACTCAGCCGTTTGCCAGGGCTTTACCGGCGCCGGTATCGCAGGCGAGGCTCTCCTGCTGTTTGAGGACGCCAGTTTCCGGGAAATGGCCGAACTGCTTCACTATGACGTGCTGGAAGGCGAATCCGTGAACGTGGAAGTGCTCATGGATATGTCGAGCATCTTGTTTGGCGCGTTCATCAACGGTATTGGCGATCAGCTCGACCTGAAGCTGGGACTGGGTCATCCGACCGTTCTCGGCCAGCACCGCCCGGTTAACGAACTGTTGGATCATCACAGCAAGCGGGAAGAACAGCTGCTGTGTATTGAGATCAGCTATGCTCTGGAAAACCGGGATATCCGCTGTAACATGCTGATCCTGCTAACCGAGGACTCCATCCCATTCCTTGAAAAACGCCTCGCGTATCTGGTGGATTGACTATGGCCTTTAATCAGGACGCCAACGAATTCCATTGGCTGATGGACATGCTCGAATCCGTCGAGGTGGGGCTGGTCGTGCTGGACCTGGATTTCCACGTCCAGGCATGGAACGGCTTCATGGAACACCACAGTGGCATTACCGCCAGCCAGATTCAGGACAAGGTTTTGTTCGAAGCCTTTCCGGACATCCCGGAAGCCTGGCTTACCCGAAAGGTAGACGCCGTCGCCATGCTGAACACCCGGGCCTTTACGTCCTGGGAACAGCGCCCTTACCTGTTCAAGTTCCGGAATACACGCCCGATCACGGGCACTGAAGAATACATGTTCCAGAACCTGACCATCAGCCCGATCACCGCTCCGAACGGTGAGGTGGAGAAGGTGTGCCTGCTGATCTACGACGTAACCGAATTTGCCAGCAGCAAACGGGCCCTGGAACGTGCAAACGAACAGCTGGCGAAACTCAGCATGACAGATCGGCTAACGGGGCTGCTGAACCGGGGCACCTGGGAAAACCTGGTGGATGCCGAATATGAACGTTTCCGGCGCTATGGCCAGGCCACAAGCTTGGTGATGTTCGATATCGACCACTTCAAACCGGTGAATGACACCTACGGCCACCTGGCCGGAGACGAGGTGATTCGCCATACCGCCGAAGTCACTCGCAATAACATCCGGCAATCGGACAGCGCCGGCCGTTATGGCGGTGAAGAATTCGGCATTATTTTGCCAGAAACCGATGCCGAGAATGCCCGGGTCATTTGCGAGCGCATTCGTGAGGCGATTGAGAACAGCACGGTTAGCACAACCGCAGGCGATATTCGCTACACAGTGAGCATGGGCATCGCGCAATTAACTGAAACGCCAGAGAACTATATGCAGTGGATGCAAAAGGCAGATGAGGCTTTGTATAAAGCCAAGGAAAGCGGGCGGAACAAAGTCGTAGTCAGTTAATATCCCCCTCCCTCTATTGAGAGAGAGGGGAATAGGCAGTTAATCCTGCTGCCAGCTCTGTACCGCTTCCTTACCGTGCTTTTCACGCCACTCATTCAGAGTCTTGTGATTACCACCGCGGGTTTTTACCACTTCACCGGTGTGCGGGTTTTTATAGGTTTTCAGCGGACGCTTGGCACGGGTACCGGTTGAAGTCTCGGCCTTGGCGCCAGCGATAGAAGGATCAATAGCAGAAAGAATCTGCAGAACGTCCTTCGGTGATTTGTCATACTCTTTCATCAAATCACGAACTTTGTTTTCGAATTCCAGTTCGCTTTTCAGTGCCTGGTCCTTTTCGAGCTTCTCCAGCTCGGCGGCCAGCTTTTCCATCAGCTGCTTCTTCTGGTAATAATCATTAATCTTTGCCATGGAAATAAAACCTTTTATCGTGGGGCTTTAAATACTGATTGAATATGACCGAAAGTCGAAACAAATAATAATAGAGAAACCGAAATGAGGCAAAATAAATTACTTAAATCCACTTAACAAAAAAGCCGGCACAATGGCCGGCTTTGTATTTCACCTAAAGATCAAAGGCGTAAATCAGCCTGCCCTAACGGCAACACGCCCTTCAGATCAAATAAAACGCCGTTGCTATTGGTATAAGCACGCAGTTGCTCCGCTGAAAGAGCGGCATATTCCCGGTGCGGTACCGCAAGAAATACCGCATCATATTCACCGGCTTTCGGTTCCGGGACCAGAGAAATACCATACTCATGTTCGGCTTCTTCATTATTGGCCCAACAATCGGTGACATCCACCTGACAACCGAAATCCTTTAACTCATTAACCACATCAATAACGCGGGTATTACGCAAGTCCGGGCAGTTTTCCTTGAACGTTAGCCCCATGACCAATACACGAGAATTGGCAATGGTATGCCCCCTCTTGATCATCGCTTTGACCAGTTCAGCGGCAGCGTACGGCCCCATATTGTCGTTCACACGGCGGCCAGCAAGAATAATTTCAGGATGATAACCAATGGCCTGGGCCTTATGGGTGAGGTAATACGGATCTACACCAATACAATGCCCGCCGACCAATCCGGGTTTGAACGGCAGGAAATTCCATTTAGTGCCAGCAGCGGCCAACACTTCATGGGTATCGATCCCAATGCGGGCAAAAATCATCGACAGCTCATTCATCAGCGCAATATTCAAATCCCGCTGAGTATTCTCAATGACCTTTGCCGCTTCCGCTACCTTGATGGAACTGGCCTTATGGGTTCCCGCAGTAATGATGCCGGCGTAAAGATCATTTACCTCATCGGCAATCTCGGGAGTGGAACCGGAGGTTACCTTCATAATGGTGGTAACGCGGTGTTCCTTATCACCCGGGTTGATACGCTCCGGACTGTAACCGGCAAAGAAGTCCTGGTTGAACTTGAGGCCAGACACTTTTTCCAGAACCGGCACACAGACTTCTTCAGTCGCACCGGGGAACACCGTCGATTCATAAACAACGATGTCACCCTTCTTGAGGACTTTACCCACACTCTCACTGGCTTTTACCAGGGGGGTAAGGTCCGGCGACTTATACTCGTCAATCGGGGTTGGCACTGTGACAATGTAGACTTGGCAATCGGCAATACCGTCTAAAGAGTCCGTAAACGAAAGTTTCGACGACGACGCCAGCTCCTCCCTGCTTACCTCGCGCGTGAAATCTATGCCATCCTTCAGCTCGGCAATCCGTTTGGGATTGATATCAAAGCCAACCACCTCACGCTTCTCGCCGAATGCAGCCGCCAATGGCAAGCCAACGTAACCAAGGCCGATTACTGCAATCCTTTTCATATACTCTCCTGCCTTAAATAAGGTCTCAGCGCCTGGGCAAACCATCGCATGACTAGCGCATGCTCACCCCGTTATCCTACTGGAATCAGAATATCAGAATCCGGTGCAATTGCCTCCAGCGCCTGTTTAAAAGCGTGCTTGGCATCCGAATCGCCATGAACAATGCGAATTTCGGCGGGTGTTTCAGGAATGCCTGCAATAAACCGAAGCAAATCATCCTGCCCGGCATGGGCCGAATAGCCACCCACTGTATGAACGCGAGCGGAAATACTATAGCGCGCTCCGTCCAACTCCACCCATCCACCACGCGGCCCATAAGTCAAAATATCCCGCCCGGGCGTTCCAGTCGCCTGATACCCCACAAAAACCACATCATTTCGGGCATCGCCCAGCATCGCCTTGAGATAATTCACCACCCTTCCACCAGCACACATACCAGATCCTGCAATAACCACGCAGGGACGATGAGTGCGAGCCAAATACTCAACCGCATTCAAATGGTCCTCGTGGGAATTGATCACTGTGAGCTGCTCAAACGACAGAGGATGCCGGCCGGCACTGGCAAGTTCTCGGGCCTCATCATCCCAAAATGGCTTGAGATCCCGATAGATTCGGGTGAATTCAGCGGCCAGCGGGGAATCCACAACAATTTCCAGACCCTGCCATCGGAGTGGTCCAGAGGAGCCTTCTGCACTCGACTGCAAAATCTCAGTCTCCCCAAACTCGGCAATCAGTGCTTCGATCTCATAAAGCAGATCCTGGGTGCGACCGATACTGAATGCCGGAATCAGCACCGTACCGCCGTCTTCCAGGGCATGCTCAAGAACCGATTTCAATCGATAGCGGCGGCTCTCCCGGTCTTCGTGGTTCTTATCGCCGTATGTGCTTTCGATGATCAGGCGATCAGCCTTCTCAGGTGATAACGGCTCGGGCAGGAGTGGTGCATGACTCGCGCCAAGATCCCCGCTGAAAACAATACGTTCGTTGCGATGGCCATCGTGGAGCTCGCATTCCACATAGGCAGAACCGAGAATATGCCCGGCCCTCTGCAACCTGACTTTCAGTGCAGCATCGCCCTCAGAAACCAGCTCATGCCACTGACCATAGGGCAGCGGTACCAGTTTGCTGCGTATACGGTCCAAAACCCGGGTAATCAAAGCCCGATCCCGTGTAAAGCCGATCTTCAGCGCGTCTTCGAGGATTTCCGGCAGCATAATGGCTGAGGGTTCAGAGCAGACAATGGGCCCCTCAAATCCGGCTGCCAGAAGATAGGGAATCCGCCCGACATGATCAATATGGACGTGAGTGACCACAAGGGCGCGGATATGATCAATGGGGAAGTCTATCGCCAGCTCCGTGACGGAGGAGGCCGCGCCTTTCTCCTGCCCCTGGAAAAGACCGCAATCAATCAGAATACCAAAGTCCGAGACCTGGAGCTCATGGCAGGATCCAGTGACGCCATTCACAGCACCATGGTGTTTTATCTCAATCATTCAACAATCCTTGTTGCATGATGCAGCTAGCCCAAATGCAGAACTTTGCCTTCCGATTGGACCGGATGCTTGACGTTGTTTACATTACGCCAGATTAGATCTGCAGTCTCACCATTAGGTGCATAACCTGTTGGAGCATTTGTAAGCAACTCTATAATACGCTGACAATCAAACGCATGACTCGCTTGCGTAAGTTCGGCTAAGAGGTCTTCCATTTTCTGCCAGGGCAGCGACACCTCCCTGGCCATCATGATTCTGGGATGTGAAGTACCTTGAGGATTATCGCCAATCAACAATTCCTCATAGAGCTTCTCTCCAGGCCTTAGACCCGTATACGTTATTTCAATGTCACCATCGGGACGTTCTTCCGTTTTTTCTGTAAGGCCCATTAAGTGGATCATCTTACGAGCCAGATCCGCTATCTTGACCGGCTCCCCCATATCCAGAACGAACACTTCACCACCACACCCCATACTTCCAGCCTGAAGTACAAGCTGACTAGCCTCTGGAATAGTCATGAAATATCGTATTATGTCAGGATGAGTAACGGTTATTGGCCCGCCATCGCGAATCTGCGACCGAAACAATGGGACGACCGAACCAGAAGAACCCAGCACGTTCCCAAAACGTACCATAGAGAAAATCGTACTGTTTTGCCGTTGAGCCAAGCCTTGAAGCACCAACTCCGCTAAACGTTTGCTCGCCCCCATCACATTGGTTGGTCGAACGGCTTTATCAGTTGAGATCAGAACGAAACGCTCAACGCCGGAAACAATGGCTGCCTCTGCCAAGTGTAACGTACCAAAAACGTTATTCTGGACCCCCTCAATTACGTTGTGCTCAACCAATGGCACATGCTTGTACGCTGCTGCGTGGTACACAGACTGTACGCCAAAAGCCCGCATAATCATCTCGCAGCGTCGCCGGTGTGCGACGCTGCCCAATAACGGGTGTATTTCTACCCCCAAATCCTCGACAGCATTGGTAGCCGACAGTTCGCGCTCAATACTGTAGAGCGAAAATTCATTCAGCTCGAACAAAATGAGCCGCTTGGGCTTATGTTGGAGGATCTGCCGGCAAAGCTCCGAGCCAATGGAGCCCCCTGCCCCGGTCACCATGACAGATTTGCCATACAGACTATCTGACACCACGGCAGCATCTGGCCTCACAGGATCCCTACCAAGCAAATCTTCGATATCCAGATCCCGAATATCGTTAATGCGCGCCTGGCCTGCAACCAATTCCGACATGGAGGGAACCGTTTGAACTGGCACCTCCAGTGATTCAAGCTGATGTAACAATCCTCTGCGGTCTACACTCAGATCTGGATCCAAAGCGAGCAGAACCCGGCGAACACCATACTTCTGAATATACTTGGTAATTAAATTGATACTGACCACGGGCAACCCATCAATCATCGTTTTGTGATGGGACTTATCAAACGCGATAAACAAAACCGGCCTGTATTCCGTGCCTTGCCTAAGAGCAGACGCGAGGGCCATACCCGTCTCGCCCGCACCTACGATTGCTACGCTTTCCTTTTTCCTTTGCCCAGGGTGGTTCACCAGCATTCGCACCCCCAGCCTGCTACCGCTAACAAATATAAAGGCCAAAGCGCCGTATATGACAGGCACGGACCTGGGCACAGACACTTGCAACATGTACCCCAGAACAATAAGAGCCAGGGAGGACGCCGCCACACCATAGACAATGGTTAAAAATGCCCTGTCTCCCAAAAAACGGATTACGGCCCGATACAATCCCAAACGAACAAACACAACGATGGTAATCAGGACGGTAATACCCGCAACAATTAGATGGCCCCGCGTAGGCAGCCACACCCCCTGCTCCAGCCGCAGAGCAAAGGCCGCCCAGATTGCAAAAGACAACACCAAGATGTCGGAGGAAACCGAAATGGCGCGCTTGTGAAACCTTGGGAGATTAAGAAACCAATTGATCATTATTAGCCCTTCACCCGATCACCAGAACCTTTCCCGGTCACCGTCTGTATGATGAATCGAAAATAATTCAGTAAATTAAGCTCCGCCAGCATCCGAGCGTCGGTCTCCGCCAGAAGATCCGGGGTGGACATATCAATATCATTAACCTGGGCTAATCCAGTGATGCCCGGTCGAGCCTGTAAAACACCTCTTTGTTCTCTTGCTGCAATCAATTCTTCTTGGTTAAACAGGCAGGGCCTTGGCCCTACCAGGCTCATTTCGCCCTTGAGCACATTCCATAGCTGAGGCAATTCGTCCAGCTTGGTGCGCCGTAAAAACTTACCAAAAGGCGTGATAGCCTCTGCGCTGGCCAAATGGCTGGCTACGGAAGCCGTGTCTTTTTTCATCGTGCGGAATTTCACCAAAACAAACGGTTTTTTGTGCCTACCGACCCGTTCCTGCATGAAAATCGGTGACCCAGTATCGAATAGCCCGATTAACGTCAGCAACAGCAGCACCGGGAACCCGAGAACCAATCCACTTAAAGAAAAAACCAGATCAAAAAAACGAATCACAGAAACCGCCCACTATCAGGATAAAAGGAATTATTGAACGTTTCATTATTTTGCAGTGTGGGGGCAACGCCTAATTCACCCGAACGGCCCTTGCCAAACCCTCTTCAACGGATACTGGCGGCTGCCAGCCGAGTAATTCCCGGGCTTTGGATATATCCACCTGCAAAGAGCCGAGCAGGCGCTTTGCCACTGCATTTTTTCCAAACAAGGACGCGCCCAGCATCAGCAAGCCAGATGGCACAGGTAGCAACCGAGCAGGCTTACCCATGGCGTTGGCGACGTTCCGCAATAACTCAGTAGTCGAAATATCCTGCCCATCAGCAGCCAGAAAAACCTGATTAGCGGCCGCCGGACTGTCTACACAGGTCACAATAAGATCCACCAGATTATCCAGGGCTACAAGTGAACGTTTATTACGAACAGCTCCAAGAGGGAGTGGCAGCCCTTTTTCCATCAAGCGTATCATACTGGCAAAGTTGCCTTTCACTCCCGGGCCGTATACAAGCGGCGGACGAATAATGACCAGCTCCATATCTGTTTCTGCACATAGTGCCTGAAGTTCCCGCTCGGCCTCATACTTCGAAATACCATAAGGGTCTTCGGGTGCGGGCGCAGCTTCCTCCGTAAACGGCCTACCTGGCGGTGTGTGCTCGCCATTTACCTTTATAGAGCTGACAAACAGAAAACGTTTCACGCCGGCCTCCAACGCATGCCGAGCAACGTTCAGCGAACCGTCCACATTGACCTTTCGGTACTCGGCAAGAGGATCTACCGTATTATCATTCATAATGTGAGCGCGGGCGGCACAATGAACGACAACATCAATCGAGCCAAGTCTTTGCCCTAGTGCTCCGAGTTCGCTAAAGGAGGAAACCTTAACCGTCTCAACCGGCAAATTCACGTCGCTACGGCCTACAGCGAGAATATCTCGGTGCTCACTGAGCAACCGTTTAATAAGTGCAGAGCCAACAAAGCCGCTACCACCCGTCACCAGGATATGCTTATTCACACATTGCCCCTGTTACAAAACATTCCTCCAGACGCTCAAGAAACCGATCAAAGCTCAGCGACTTCCGAAGGCCTTCACGATTTCCATCGAAGTCATCCGCGATCAACTCGCCACGCTCTATCGCTCTGAAAGTCTCAACGACGGATCCAACCAAAGGTGGAACCACAACCCCCAAGCCATTACCCGACACCCATTGCGAAACACTGGTTTGTTCTCCGCAAATCGCCATCACGGCAGCACCGGAGAACACGTAGGACGATGACTTACTGGGAAAAGCATAACGAGTAACCTCGTCTTCGATCGGGAGAAGCGCCCACTCATAGTCACAATTCAACTGAGCCGCTTCAGTTGCCGAAACCTGTCCAAGGTATTCAACCTGTGAAAAGCGACCGGCAAGTGCCTTTATATCCGGAGCAAAAACACCACCGCCAGCAAAAGCGAATTTAAGTGTTCCGCCGTTTTCAAGATATTGAGTGATTGCGTCGACAAGTAATGGGATACGCTGCAACCTTCCGGCGTTCCCACAGAAAGTCATACCCTTTACTCGATCTGTAGGGGGATTTACCTCATCAAACGAGACTGCGGGATTGCTGATAACGTAAATGGGAGCCTTGGTGCCAGAACGCTTGCGAATTTCTTCCGCCATCTCATCCGTAATGGTAATTAATGCCTGTGCGTGGCGCATCGTAACACCGTCCATCCAGCGGAGCAGTTTATAGACCAACGGCTGAACCCTCATCACCACCGAGGCCGCTTCCGGATGAATATCCTGCAAATGATAAACGTACCGCGCACCAAACAGTCGGGCATAGAGCATCACGACGAACGGAACCAGAACGGGGGGATCTGTTGATACGTAGACCTTTCTCGGGCGGGTGCGCAACAGAGCATAGAGAACCCAGCACATGAAATAAACGGAATCCAAAGCGCGTACCAGAATACCGCTCGAGGAGCTCGACCAGGCCTTACCCGGCAGAAACTCAACGCCGTCTCCCCGTTCACACTCGGCAAGGTGCTTTCTGATACCCGCATGATCCTGCAGGATAACCGACACGGAATAAGAACCGGCCAGTTTTTCCGAGAACCGCAAAAGCGCTTCGCCAATGACCGGATATATGGGCCAGAAGCTACGATTAATAATGGCGATATCTCGCCGACCAGAATGTGTTGTTGTCATGCAGGATGCTCAGTACCGCTTCCAGACTGTCTGCATCACATAATCCCGATAACTATGAATTATCCGAATCACCTTTTCAGCCACATTTGGCATGCTGTAGTCCTCCACTAATCGCATGGTGCGCTCATCTCCCCTGCCCTGATTGTCGAGTATCGCCAAGCCCTGCAACACGCGTTCAGTACTAAGTCCCACCATCATGGCAGCGGTTTCTTCCATGCCCTCCGGACGCTCGTGAGCTTCACGAATGTTCAGGGCCGGGAAGTTTAGGATGGAGGCCTCCTCGCTGATAGTACCGCTATCAGACAACACAGCTTTGGCACTCAGCTGCAACTTGTTGTAATCCTTGAAACCCAGCGGTTTCAGGAGGCGAACATTCTGGTGGAATTGCGCTCCTATCGCATCTACACGTTTCTGGGTCCGCGGATGGGTGGATACAATAACCGGGTAGCCGTACTGCTCTGCCACCGCATTAAGCGTATCCACGAGCGCAAGGAAATTCCTATCAGAATCCACATTTTCTTCCCGGTGGGCACTTACCACAAAGAATTCACCTTCCTTCAGCCCCAGACGGTCCAAAACATCAGACGCTTCAATGCCTTCACGGAAGCAATTCAACACTTCAAACATCGGGCTACCGGTTTTCACCACACGATCAGCCGGCAACCCTTCGCGCAGTAGATAATCCCGAGCGATGGTACTGTAGGTGAGATTGATATCAGCGGTATGGTCCACAATGCGGCGGTTAATCTCTTCCGGTACCCGCATGTCGAAGCAGCGATTGCCGGCCTCCATATGGAAAGTGGGAATCTTGCGGCGCTTGGCGGGAATCACCGCCATGCAGCTGTTGGTATCGCCCAGCACCAGCAGAGCTTCCGGCTGCACCTCAGCCAATACCTTGTCAACCGCGATAATCACATTACCTATCGTCTCTGCACCACTGGCTCCGGCAGCACTCAGGAAATAATCCGGCTTACGGATACCAAGATCCTGAAAGAAAATCTCGTTCAGTTCAAAATCGTAGTTCTGGCCAGTGTGTACCAGAATGTGTTCGCAATACTCATCCAGTTTGGCCATCACCCTGGAGAGGCGAATGATCTCCGGCCTGGTGCCGACCACGGTCATTACTTTGAGTTTTTTCATGGCAGTTCCACAATCCTTCAAGCTTCAGTACCCACGGGGCACGCGAAAGTGTCCGGGCTATCCCGGTCAAAAATTTCGTTGGCCCAAAGCATACACACCAGCTCATCTTCGCCTATGTTGGTAATGTCGTGGGTCCAGCCCGGCACAGTTTCGACAATTTCCGGCCGGGCTCCGGAAGTATGTAACTCGTAGAACTCCCCGGAAATCATATGTCGAAAACGGAAGCAAGCCTGACCCTTGATCACCAAAAACTTCTCTGTTTTTGAATGGTGGTAGTGGCCGCCACGAGTCACCCCCGGATGGGCGGTAAAGAAGGAAAACTGGCCGGCATCTGGAGTTTTCAGCATTTCAACGAACACCCCACGCTCGTCTCCGTGCTGTGGTACCGTGTAAGTGAAGCTCTCTGGCGGCAGGTAACTCACGTAAGTCGAATAGAGTGCCCGCACAAGCCCAGAACCGACCCGCTCGGTAATCAGATTATCCCGAGTGGCTTTGAAACGGTACAACTGGCTTGCCAACTCTCCAACCGTGATCTGGTAAACCGGCTCAACCCCCACAAATGGGGTTGATTGGGCCTCTCCCTCTAACACCCTGAGAAAGCTCGCGATTACATCGTCAACGTACACCAGGTTGACCATCGCATCCGGGTCATTGATTTGTACCGGCAAATCCCTGGCAATGTTATGGCAAAAGGTAGCAACCGCAGAGTTATAATTAGGTCGCGCCCATTTACCGAAAACATTGGGCAGGCGGTATATATAAACCGGGTTACCATTGGCTTTATTCAAAGCCAGCAACGCATCCTCTGCTTCACGCTTGCTGGAGCCGTACTCATTGTCTCGCTCAGCCTGAATGGATGAACTGTAAATAATCGGAACAATCCGGCCAGTAGCCTCAACAGCGTCACACAAGACTTGGGTTAAACCAGCGTTACCTATACGAAACTCGGATGGGTCTTGCGGCCGGTTGATACCCGCCAAATGAACAATCCAATCCACACCACAGAGCAGACCAGCCAAGTCTTGTTCATTGTGCTCCCGTGTAAAGGGCACCACCTCGAATCCCTTTTTTTCCTCAAGGTGCAATTGCAGGTTTTTGCCAATGAAGCCGTCCGCACCGGTTACCAGTACTTTCATCAATCAGTCCTCCGGGTTCAGGTACTCACCCCGTTCCAGGGCACGAATGAATTCAAGCTTTCGCAGCAACGCTTGCATACCTGCGACATCCAGGCGATCGGTATTGTGGGAGTTATAATCCTCTGTGTGAGAAATCTTCTCCTCGCCCTGCTCCACAAACTTACCGTAATTCAGATCTCGCAAGTCCGGTGGAACCCGGAAGTAGTTACCAAGGTCTTCCGCCGCTGCCATTTCTTCCCGACTAAGAAGCACTTCATAAAGTTTCTCGCCGTGGCGAGTACCAATCTCGAGTATTTCGTGGTCTGGAACCTTCAATAGTCTCGTCAGGGCGTGAGCTAAGGTCTTAATGGTGGCTGCCGGTGCCTTCTGAACGAAAATATCACCCGGATTACCGTGCTCAAAGGCATAAAGCACTAGATCTACAGCATCGTTCAACGTCATCATGAAACGAGTCATATTCGGGTCGGTTACGGTAATGGCTTGGCCAGCCCGGATCTGATCAACAAATAATGGGATAACAGAACCTCTAGATGCCATTACATTCCCATACCGCGTTGCACATATCACCGTACCATTCGCACTCCGGGACTTCGCAACAGCCACTTTCTCCATCATGGCCTTGGAGATTCCCATAGCATTAATAGGGTAGACCGCTTTGTCCGTAGAAAGACAAATAACCCGTTCT
>CETO01079047.1_pt1 | contig 12559 bp, 10 predicted proteins | sample 531351 | NCBI WGS metagenome assembly CETO01 (sample SAMEA2622678, study PRJEB7988) | marine metagenome | isolation source: saline water (ENVO:00002010), including | reverse complement strand
GCAGGGTAAGGCGCTGCCCCGCCGTGTTGGCGAACGATTAGGCCTTCAGAGTCTAACACCGACAAGTCTTTTCGAATTGTGACAGAGGACGTCTCAAACAACTGCGCCAGTGCGTCAACCGCGGTCAAACCGTGCTGATTTACATGTTCAACGATCCCATGCCGCCGTGTCTGTGTGTTTCGTTTAGCCAAGAAAGAAACTTATTAATTACGAAATGAAAGGATAATTTACCTTAAATATTTCGAATCGCAAGATTTATTTGGCTATTTTGTGTGCATCCAATTCATTTTGGATTAAATCGATGAGGTAAAGAATTTTGCTGTTCGACAGCTGCCGATAGTCAAAATAGGGGCATACCACCAGGTTCAGCCGCTTATTAATCGCAAACTCCGGCGTTATCCAATACAAACTTTCAGCAATGTGCATTTGCTGCGCATACGTGCGGCCCGTAATGATATTCAAGGCATTATCATCGAAGCTTTTAGGCTCATCGAATATTAACGCCGTGTTGGAGTTCGCCTGCAAAAGGTGGGTGTCTCGAAATGCTTGCCATCGATCGCCGTGTTTGAACTGCCATTGCTCTGGCATGGCGTACAGTAATTTTGCATAAACATTAAAAACTTTACGCCAGCCGTTGCCGCATGCGTTTCCGATTTCCGCTATATCACCAGGTGTCAAAGGCACAACACCAGTGGCAACGCGTGGAAGACTAAATGCCGGTCGATTCGCAATATACACGCGCAACCGGGCACCGCTGTCCCCCAGGCCTTGAATTTCAGTAGATCGTAAGTCAGTCATCTAAGGCGGATATAGGTATTAAACAACTGGCAACGTGCACTGCTTCTGAGACGATTTAATTGCCAGTTCGATAAGTCGAATGACCGGTACGACCGTCTCAGCATCAGCCGGTAGAGGAGAACCAAGGCGAATAGCATCGGCCAACTGTTGATAAAACCCCATGTAGTCGCCGGATTGCGTATTGATTAATCGGCTGTCTGACTCCGTGAACAGTGTGCCTTCTTGTGTGTCTGGTGTTTTCGCCCATTTAGGGTCATCAAAATTCAGACCGGCCTTCAACTGGTCTTCCTGCGGATCCAGAGCATGCTTTCTGTAGCTTCCTTTATCGCCATGCAAAGCAAATCTTAGCGTAGCACCTGCTTCAAAAGGGGTTGAGCCAAGCTGGGCAAAAAGGGTGCCGTAGAACAGGGTGATCTCAAACGCATCATTGGCTTCACCGCCGTCACGCTGAGTAAGAATATGCGCATTAACGGCATTCGGCATACCCCAAAGCTGAATGCATTGATCAATAAGGTGAGGTCCAAGATCCCAGAAAATACCCGCGCCGGGGCCCTCTTGTTCGCGCCAGCGCTGCCTTGGGTGTGGGCGGAAACGGTCAAAACGGCTCTCAAACCGCTTCACTTTGCCAATAGCTTGCTCAGCAATAAGCTGTTTGATTGTAAGGTAATCGCCATCAAAACGACGATTATGGAACACACACAGTTGTTTACCGACCTGCTTGGCCAACGCCACCAGGCTTTCACCTTCTTCGCTGTCTAAGGTAAAGGGCTTTTCTACTAATACGTGACAACCGGCTTCCAGTGCCGCTTTTGTTTGTGGCGCATGCAGATGATTTGGCGTGGTGATCACAACCAAATCAAAACGGGACGCTGCCAGAGCTTGCTCCAGCGATGCAAAAACAGCGCTTTCGGGTAGTTGGTCATGCACTTTTGCAGGATCAGATGACACCACTGCATTGATTTCAAAATCAGCTAAATGCGTAAGAAAAGGGACGTGAAAGGTTTTGGCTGCATAGCCAAAACCCACCACGAGCGTTGAAATTGTCATAAACTCTGCGTTTCCGTGTTACTAAGGTGGGTGTCTTGTATATTTAGTCGTGGTTTAATTTCGACAATCTATCGGCCTACGATTTTTTGACCGGTCGCTTCCAGCCACTGATATTGCGCTGCTTGCTGCGCGCAACCGCCAGGCTATTGTCGGGTACATCAGTCGTTACGATAGAACCAGCCGCCACTGTCGCGCCTGCGCCAATTTGAACAGGCGCCACCAAGGCTGAATTGGAACCGATAAACGCATTTTCTCCGATTAAGGTCTTAGACTTATTCACGCCATCGTAATTACAGGTGATGGTGCCAGCACCAATGTTGCTGTTTGCGCCAATGGTTGCATCGCCCAGGTAAGTCAGGTGATTGGCTTTTGCGCCCTCGCCCAGCGTCGCCTTCTTTATTTCCACAAAGTTGCCAACTTTTGACTTTCGTTCCATCACAGCGCCCGGACGTAACCTAGCGTAGGGGCCAACCGAACATTCAGCGCCAACGTTTGCGTTTTCGATAATGCTATTCGCTTCAATTACCGCGCCCGATGCGACCTCGCAGTCAATTAGCATGCAGTTTGGACCAATAACAACATTGTCACCCAATGTCACTTTGCCAGAGAACACACAGTTAATGTCGATAAACACGTCCTGCCCTGTTGTCAGCTCACCACGCACATCTATGCGGGCTGGATCGGCAAGTGTTGCGCCAGACGTCATCAGCGCTTCCGCCTGCCAGCTCTGCAGCGTGCGCTCCAATCTGGCCAATTGCACCCGATTGTTCACACCCTCTACTTCCATAGGGGAGTCTGGATGCGCAGATTGAATACGCTTACCTTCTGCCGCAGCCATGGCAATGACGTCGGTTAGATAGAACTCGCCCTGGGCATTATCGTTAGTTAACGCGGCCAACCAGCGCTTCAAATCCTTGCCGCCCATTACCATCATGCCGGTATTAATTTCGGTAATTGCGCGCTGGGCTTCAGTGGCATCTTTATGCTCTACGATCGCGACAATATTGTCGTTCTCGCGAATAATTCGGCCCATCCCTGTTGGGTCATCCAAATGCACAGTAAGCAGGGCAAGGTCACATTCCGATTTCACAGCAATCAGACGTTCCAGAGTTTGCGCCTGGATGAGCGGCGCATCGCCAACTAAAATCATGACATCTTCATCATCGGCAATATAGTCAACCGCTTGCATTACTGCGTGCCCGGTTCCCAATTGTTCCTGCTGGAGGCACCAATTGATCTGTCTACCTTCAACGTTGGCCTTGAGTTGCTCCGCACCGTGACCGTAAACCAGATGAACCGCAGTCGCATCTAATGACTCAACCGTATTGATGATGCGTTGCACCATAGGCACACCACCGACCGGATGTAATACTTTCGGCAACGAAGACTTCATTCTTGTGCCTTTACCGGCTGCCAATACCACTACTGAAAATGCCATATTGAATCCTTTTCGCAATTGATGCGCGATAGTGTAACCAACTCATGACAGCAAGTCAGTGCCTCCTTCACATTTCTTGGACACCCACCTTTTTTGGGACACCCACTCTTTCTCGAAATTACAGTTCAATTTCATGACAAATTTGATGAAAAAAATCGGTGTGCTGAACTGTGTGGGTGTCCTAAAAAAGGTGGGTGTCCCAAATTCAGTGGGTGTCCAGCTTTGATGTCTCCAGCTTTGATGTCATTATTCTGCGACAGTGGCGCATCTTTTGTTCAGCGGGTATCATAGGCACATTGGAAACGTCGTTATGTATTTTGGCGTTTCCCATGCAGTAAACCTCACAGCTTCAAGGAGTGAACATAAGCCAGTGAACGCATTCAGGACATTACATCGAAGCATATTGCTGTTGTTCGCCGTGGTTGTCATCGCAATTGTCACGCTGGTGCATTTTAGCATCTCGAAAATTGTTGCCGAGCAAAGCCGGGCACAACAACAGTCATTGTCTCCCGCGATATCGTTAATCGTTTCGCAAATACTGAAACCATTGCATGTGTCTGAGGCACTCGGCAAATCCCGAGAGCTGGTGACATTAATGGAAAAAAACCAATTAGACGAAGCAGAGATCTTTTCCGCGCTGGAGAGGATGGAGCAGGAATTCGGCCTCACCTTTTTTATTGCTTCCGAAGAAGCCCGGGTGCAGTACAACTCAGATGGTAGCAAACTCGATTTAATAGAAGGTGAAGTATCCTGGTACTTCAAATACCGGGACTCAGAAGCCGACGCCATTGCCGATATTGGTAAATGGGAAGACACCCATTTCTACATCGACATTAAAATTTACGATGACGCAGGCAAATTTCTCGGCTTCTTTGGCGTAGGAAAAAGTCTGAAGAGCTTTGTGTCAGTATTCGAAACCTACAAACGTCAGTACGGCTATGACTTCCTGTTTGTAGACGACGGCAAAGGCGACATCATGTTGTCTTCCGATGCGTCGCTCATTGCAGCCAATGCCGACTTCACGAACTTGTCTGAATTACCCTGGTACGCCAGCTTGCCCGACAAGGTGATCGCCGAAAACGCGCTGAACAATCAGTTGATTACCATTAATGGCAACGACCACCTCATTGCCGAGGTTGCCTTGCCCCAGTTTGGCTGGACGGTGTATTTGTTAAGCCCACTGGATGCGCGTCAGGCGGAAATATCACAAGGCTTTATTTTTAGTGTGGTTACGCTGCTGGTTATTATTTTTGCGCTGTTCTTGTTGATCTACAATTTGTTGTATTACTTCCGCCGCGACATGCAACCCGAACTTATCATCAGAAACACGCATCGGTTACCAGACCGAACACAATTGGAAGAGTCTTACGGTGAACTGACTAATAAGCACTCCTCACTGAGCATTATTCTTGTCGATATTGATGACTTTATGTCTATCAATGATCAATACGGACGCAATGCTGGTGACGATGTGCTGGATAAGGTATCCAACCTGATCGGCAGCCATTTGCGCGACAAAGACATACTGGGTCGCTGGAGCAGTGAAGAGTTTATTCTTTTACTGCCTGATATGGGGCCGCATGAGGCGCATGACCTCGCGCAAACACTGCGCCATGGTATCGCAATCTTGCCGCCACCTGCTGAGCATCCGGATCTGCAACTCACAGCGAGCTTTGGTGTGTCATTTACCGCAACGAAACGTTCCATGAATGAAGTCACCGCTCACGCCGAAGACGCGCTTTATCAAGCCCGTCGTGATGGCCGAAACCTTGTGCGAGTGCAGTTAATCGACGCCTGATACGGCGTCGTTTTTATTGCATTGAGGATTGACCCATGGCCCAGCGATATCCCCGCTGGGCCACACCCGACGTTAAACTAATCCCCAACAGAATCAATCCACCACCGCTAAAGTCCATCCAGCTAAGGCGTTCGCCTAAAAAGAAGAATCCCCACACAATACCGAACAAAGGCACTAAATACCCCACCATAATGGCCTTAGCTGGCCCGGCTATCGCTATCACGTAGAAATATAATAAATACGCTATACCAGTGCCACCGATCGCTAGCGCAAGCGCGTTTATCCAGGCCAAAGCGGACGGTAGTTCCGACGGAAAGTCGACAAACAACAAGGGGCAAAGTAGCAACGACGCCCACGCCTGGCTTCCACCAGCAACCACGACAGGCTTCACGCCCGCGAGGGATTTTTTCAGTAAACAGGCTCCAAACCCATAGCAACAGGTCGCACCTAACACGGCCAGAATCGGAATTAGGCTTAGACTTGCTCCTACCGCTTTCTCGAAGCTGATCAGTACAACGCCTAAAAAGCCACATACCAACCCAACAAACCCAGAGGGCGAAAGGCGGTCGTTTAACCACAACATAGCTATCAAAGCGCCAAACATCGGGGCCGTGGCATTTAAAATAGCCAGTACCCCCGACTGCAAATGCAGACTGGCATAATTAAACAGAATAAAGGGCACACCGGTATTGATAAGCCCTAGCACCGCCATGGGGCGCCAATACGCTTTTAACATTGCGCGCGCAGACTGGCTGACTAAAAACGGCAGGAATACCAGCGTCGCCAGCACCGTGCGCAATTCAACCAGAGTAAAAATACCAAATTCAGGCGCCGCTACGCGCATAAACATAAATGATGCGCCCCAAATCGCCCCCAATAGCAGCAATGCTGCCAGTGCTCGATTACTCATCGGTAAGGGATCCCCTCAAGGTCCAGCAACTTCTGTTTTCGCAACAAGCCACCTGCATAGCCGGTTAAGGTGCCATTTTTACCAATCACCCGATGGCAGGGCACGATGATACTTACAGGATTCCTGCCGTTTGCCATACCTACTGCGCGAGACGCCGTCGGCTGACCCAACGCGCTGGCTATTTGCCCGTAGTGCTGTGCGTGTCCGAATGGTATTGTGCAGAGTTGCTGCCACACTCGCTGCTGAAATGCGGTGCCGATTGCTGCCACGGGCACAGTAAAGGTAGTTAACTCTCTGGCAAAATAAGCGTTGAGCTCACGACAACACTGCTCTGTTAATGCGGATGGGTTAGCCATGGCGTCAATTTCGTCAACGAACTTCACCACCGTCACGCCTGCTTCGTTTGCTTCAATCCAAATATGTCCTAACGGACTCGTTAGACTTTGTGAAAATATCATCTGCCGTTCACACTGTTATTGTTCTGACGATGTCAGCAGCCACAGCTGCAAGGTGAGATAGCTTCGCCACGGCGCAGCTAACTCAGGTGTTACACCGAGTAATTCGGCTTGTCTGCGGGCAATCAGATCTCCGGCTAAAAACTGATCCGGCTCACTCATTCCGCGCAGTTGTATATATTGCAATGTCCAGGGGCCAACCCCCCGTATAGCAAGAATTTGCTGGTCAGTGGGGGCCGACGGTGCACAATCTCTTATTAAACCAGCAAAATCACGCAGTGCCTGCTTGCGTGCACCTGGCATTTTAAGCATGGCCAGCTCACTGTTGGCAACGGCATCTGGTGACGGAAAATAGCGCTGCTCTTCGCGGGTATTCCCCAATGCATCAACGAGGTAATGCAATTGTGTGATAGCCGCTTTAATACTGACCTGCTGCCCTATAATAGCGCGGCAGCCTGCCTCAAAGATATTCCAGACACCCGGTAAGCGGATACCAGGTACCAACTGGGACGATGAAAGCCCGGCCGCCAGCAATGCATCCTCGACCCATTGCGGGTTTGTGTCCATGTCCAGCACTCGGCGCAATGTCACCAGGGCTGGCTGTATTTGATTGGGATCAGACACCTGCATGGTAACGTCAAAGCCGTTTCCAGCTTCGTTAAAGTGAGCACTTACACTCAAGTGGCCATGTTCATCTTGAACGTATCTGGTGTAACTGCTGGTTTCTATCACTTCAACAGGTTTTACCGCACGCACCGCCAGAAAGTCACGGACTTGTGGCCAGTTGTAGGGCGCATTCACAGGTATAAACAGCGTAACCTGAGACGACGTTATTGCACCATTTCGGCCACGAAGCTGAATTGGACTTAGCTTACACCAGCGCTGCATGTTGTCCTGCAATCGCCTGGCAGACTGAAAACCACACGCCACGGCCACCTCTGCGACCGGCAACGCCGTTTGCTGAAGCAAACGTTTGGCTTGTAACAGCCGGCTGTGCAGTTGATAGCGTTTTGGCGGCATGCCCACCGCTTCCTGGATCAGCTGGTTCAGATACCGTTCGGAAATTCCCATGCGTTCAGCAATACTGGCTATAGAACTAGACAGCTCGCTGGCCAATAATTGCAATGCCCGCTTGGTGGTCGTTTCTACCCCATGCCATGCGCAGGAGCCCGGCGCGCTGTCGGGACGACATCGAAGACAAGGCCGAAACCCTTGCTCCAAAGCCTGCTGTGCAAAATGGAAGTACCTGACATTCTGTTCTGCCGGCAACCGCGCCGGGCAAATTGGTCGGCAAAAAATCCCCGTCGACAGCACGGCAACGTAAAAGCGTCCGTCAAAGCGCGCATCTCGCGACAGGCGGGCGGTAGCGTACTGCTGTTGTAGGGCTGACGATATCATGGCGTGACCCGTTGGTTGAAAATACCCGGCTATAGTAACGACTTTTTTGGGTAAGGATGCGATGAAATCCGCACTCAATTAAAAACTTGCGGTAAACGAACTTTACGTCTCGAGTTGATCACTTTTAGCCGTCACCGCATAATATGGTCGTTCTTATCCGCATAACAAGCACGTGCGTGCGTTACTAATTACCGGAGTGTTGTTTGTATTTTTGTTTGTCGCGTTGCGTAAACCGGGCGTTTGCGCTGTTTTTTGCTGTCAGTATTCTGACCTCGCAATATGCGCTGGGCGAAGAACAGTGGTTTGCCGATTATGCAAAGCACGTCAAACAAGAAGCCAGAAAATACCGCGTGCCGGGCTATGCCATGGTGTACTACCAGCAAGGTAAAGCACCGGTAATCGAAGTGTATGGCAACACGCACAAAGGCGGCGATGCCGTGACGCCTGACACCGTATTTCGTTTAGCCTCGGTTTCAAAAACCTTTACCGCCGTGCTGATGGCTAAGCTGGTAAGGCAGCATCAGCTAGACTGGTCCACACCTGTCGCCTCGCTGAGCACTACCCTGCAATCCCAGGGCACCATGAACCCGAACCTTACACTTGGCCACATTGTCGGTCAGTCAAGCGGCTACATGCCCAATGCCTACGACAACCTGATAGAAGCCAACTACCCGCTGAAACGGGTCCTGAATCAGCTTGCCGGACTGAAGCCGCTGTGCGAACCGGGCGAGTGTTACACTTATCAGAACGCCCTGTTTGGGGTGATTGAAGAGTACTTTGTTGGCAACAATACGTCGTATCATCGCCAGTTGAGAGAGCAGATTTTATACCCCCTGGGCATGGAAACCGCCAGTGCCGGAAAGGGCGGCCTTTTGGCGTCTGAACAGTGGGCCAGACCCCATATTGCCATTGCTCGAAACCGCTGGCGTGAAGGACACGTCGAGAGTAACTACTACCGATTCAGCCCGGCAGCAGGGGTGAACGCCAGTATTAATGACATGACACGTTGGCTCCAGGCAATGCTGTTGGAATTCCCCACCGTTGTGCCTGAAGATGTCATTGCCGACGTGACTACGCCAAGAGTAAAAACCACGCGTGAAGTCTACCGACGCGGCTGGCGCGACAAGTTAACCGATGCCCATTATGGATTTGGCTGGCGTATTTATGACTATGCAGGTGAAACGCTGAACTATCATGGTGGCTGGGTGAAAGGGTATCGCGCAGACGTGTCGTTTTCGCCTAAGTATCGCGCGGGTTATGTCATGCTAATGAACGCGGAATCCAACCTCATTAACACCACAACAGCTGACTTCTGGCGAACCTATTTTCAGGAAGCGAAACGCCAGCAACAGCAAACAACCAGCGTGGGAAATTAACGGGAAGCAGGCTCGTCGCCCACTCCCCCAGTAACCACTTACTTGGTCTTCAGGTAAGTGTATCCGCTCAAACAGTTCTCGTAGAAATCTGTCCAGCGAACGCCTTCACGAGGCTTGATGTTGCCTGCTGACACTTGCTTGTCAATCAGGCGCTTCACGTCAGATGCCATCGCTTTGGGATTGTATTGCATGATAGACAACACGTCTTCCACCGAAGAGCCTTTAACAACTTCTTCAATGTAGAAGTCTTCCGGATCGTCGTCGTAACTAAAGATGTGTACCTCGTTCAAACGACCAAACAGATTGTGCATGTCGCCCATCACGTCCTGATATGCGCCGGTTAAGAACAAACCGATGTAATAAGGCTCGTCCTTCTTCAGCTTGTGCATAGGCAGAATGTCGGTAATTTCGCGTCCCACCGTAAACTGATCGATTTTGCCGTCACTGTCGCAGGTAATATCCACCAGCGCACAGTTTACTTCCGGTCTTTCGTTCATGCGGGTGATCGGCACCACGGGCAACAACTGGTCAATAGCCCAGGTATCAGCAGCCGACTGGAATACCGAGAAGTTACACAGGTACTGCGATGACAAGCTGTAATCCAGCTCTTGTAACTCTTCCGGCACGTACTCTGCGTTCGCATAGTAGGTTTGTAAGCGCGAGATAATCTGCCAGTACAGGGTTTCTATTTTAGCCAGCTCTTCCAGCGACAAGACGCGCAGTTTAAAAGCATCCAGTGCCTGCTCTTTGTATTGCGATGCGTCGTTATACACTTCCTGCATATTGGTTTGCTGATCAAAGCTCTCGGCCATTTCACGCATGTTGCTCACGAAGATATGCTCACCTTCGTTTTCGCTGGTGTCGACTTCCGAACTGTTAGAGCGGATTTCACCCACAATCTGGGTGATTACGCAGCTGTGGTGTGCGGTAATAGCACGACCACTTTCGCTTACCAGATTAGGGTGCGGTACACCTTCGAGGTCACACACTTCTTTCATGCCATAAACAACGTCTGACACGTATTCCTGCATGGTATAGTTACGCGACGATTCACTGGTAGACGCCGTGCCGTCGTAATCGATGCCCAGGCCACCGCCCACATCAACGAAGTCCAGCGGGAAACCCATTTTATGCAGCTCAGCATAAATGCGGGCACCTTCGGAAATGGCCTCTTTAACAGAACGAATGTCAGTTAGCTGGCTGCCAATATGGAAGTGAAGCAGTTTCAGGCAATGGGCCATACCTTCGTCTTTCAGATACCGCGCCGTGTTGATGATCTCAGAAATCGTCAGACCAAATTTGGCGCGTTCGCCGCCTGAACTTTCCCATTTACCGCGGCCTTTCACGGTCATTTTGGCGCGTACACCAATGATGGGCTCTATTTGCAATTCTTTGGCAATACGTACCAGCAACAGGAGTTCAGAGTACTTTTCAATTACCACTACCATGCGGCGACCCAACTTGCGACCCAGTAACGCAAGGCGCATGAACTCTTCGTCTTTGTAGCCATTAAGCACGGTGAGTGAGTCTTCGTTGGTGTTCATAGCCAACACAGTCAGCAGCTCTGCTTTAGAACCGGCTTCCAGCCCGTAATTAAAGGGTTCACCTGCATCAACGATCTCTTCTACCACTTCACGCATCTGGTTTACTTTAACCGGATATACACCGTTGTAATCAGCCTGATATTCCGCTTCGGCAATGGTGTTTTTAAAAATAGTATTCAGGTTAGCAACCTGAGACCGTAGTACGTCATGGAAGCGCACTACCACAGGTAACTGCACACCTTCTTGCAGAATTTCATCGATTACCGCTTTAAAATCGATGCGCACGGACGGGTCCGAAGGATTCGGCACCACGTGCACATTACCGTTGTCACCGATCTTAAAATAACCACCGCCCCAGCGCGATACGCCGTAGATGCGTTCAGCTTCTTCGATCGACCAGTCTGACGAGAGTCCAACCATGATGTACCTTATATAAATCGCCTGTCCGCAGGGCAAAAAATGCGTACAGAATATTGCTTAAAAATTGTCGCGTATTATAACGACCTTTACTTGCAGTGCTATGACAATTTCACTGTTTTTCAATACGAAAAAAAGCCCGTTATCGATTCACTTTTGCAAATAAACCGAAAGTCATTGACTATTTTTTACCCGCCACCGTAACATGGTTAAAACGATAAGTCTTTGAATCTGGCATAGAAGTCGGTACACAGGCAGTGCAGAACGTTAGTTGACCGACAAAGGAGTACGACAATGCAACGGATAATTGGTGAGTTCACCGTAGAACTGACTCCTCAGCAAGATGAAAAAGCCTTGGGCCGCATGTTGCTCAGCAAAGCCTATAACGGCGACCTAAGCGGGAATAGTTTTGGCCAAATGTTGAGTGTGCGCACGGATGAACCTGGCTCTGCTGGCTATGTAGCCATGGAGACAGTGACCGCCTCATTGGCCGGCAAGAACGGGACGTTCTCTCTACAGCACTCGGGTATCATGAGCCGCGGCGAACAACAGTTGACGATTGTCGTCGTGCCTGACTCCGCGACCGGCGAATTAACGGGATTGTATGGCAATATGCAAATTCAGAATGTCGACGGAAAACACTTCTACGACTTCGAATACGCTTTTGCAAAGTAGTAGTGCTTGCCGCTAGTCCAGCGACACCTAGTCATTATAAAACCGACATTTCCAGGCTACCGACTGGTACAGCCAACTTCGCTGAGAGACTAGCCCACTGGCGTAGCAACGCGAATCCTTCTACACTCAAAAAATAACAATAACGACACAATCACTATGCCTATTAACACTGCGACCAATCCGGCAACAGGGTACATAGCTATTGATCAGGGCACCACGTCCTCGCGGGCTATCCTGTTTGATGTACACTTTGCAATCATTCACATTGCGCAACAGCCCTTTGACCAACATTACCCCAAAAACGGCTGGGTTGAGCACGACCCAGAAGCCATTTGGCAAACCGTACAAGCCGTTACGCAGGAGGCATTAAGCGCCGCGCACTCTAAGGGAATGCAAGTGAAGCACATCGGTATCGTTAACCAGCGCGAAACTACGCTGGTCTGGCACCGTGAAACCGGCAAATGTGTTTACCCGGCCATTGTATGGCAAGACCGGCGCACCCGGGATATCTGCAAAGGTCTGAAACCGCACGAGCAGATGGTTCAGTCAAAAACCGGGCTGCGGCTAGACCCGTATTTCTCGGCCACCAAAATCAGCTGGATCCTCGATAATGTGCCAGGCGCGAGAGAGCAGGCCGAGCAAGGCGAGTTGCTCTTTGGCACCGTTGACAGCTTTTTGATTTGGCGGTTAACAGAAGGGCGAG
>CETO01086628.1_pt1 | contig 12738 bp, 9 predicted proteins | sample 531351 | NCBI WGS metagenome assembly CETO01 (sample SAMEA2622678, study PRJEB7988) | marine metagenome | isolation source: saline water (ENVO:00002010), including | reverse complement strand
CCTCCTCGGATGTGTCCCGGGAAGGCGTTCAGCGCGACTTGTTGCCTCTGATTGAAGGCAGCACCGTAAGCACCAAATACGGTTCCATTCGGACTGACCACATTCTGTTCATTGCCTCTGGCGCCTTCCACCTGTCCAAGCCCTCTGACCTGATTCCGGAACTGCAGGGCCGCCTGCCGATTCGCGTGGAGCTGCAGGCGCTGACGCCGGACGACTTCAAGCGCATTCTGACCGAACCGGATGCCTCGCTGGTGCAGCAGTATGAAGCGCTGATGGGCACCGAAGGTGTGAAACTGACCTTCGCCGACGATGCCATCGCCCGCATTGCGGAAGTGGCTTACAAGGTGAACGAAACCACCGAGAATATCGGTGCGCGCCGCCTGCATACCGTGCTTGAGCGCTTGCTGGAAAGTCTGTCCTACGACGCTGGCGACCAGGTCACCGATACCTTTGAGGTGACCGCGGACTACGTTGACGAGAAGCTCGGCGAGCTGTCTGAAGACGAAGACCTGAGCCGCTACATTCTCTGATTCGCGGTTTCCTGAAATGCCAACAAAAAAGCCGGAGGGGATGACCTCTCCGGCTTTTTCATGCCCGTATCGGCAACATCAGTACTTATTCTGCCTTTGAGAACAGGTGCGTGACGGTACTGAAGCCGCTCGCAATCCGGTTCTTCTCGCCCTGCTTCTTGCGACCTTTGGCCACATACAGGGGCAGCATTTCACCATACAGGCTGGTACTGATGGTTCTCTGCTCATCCTCAAGACGATCCCGGCGCAGCGTAATGCCGTACTTGCGCAGTTTGGGCTCCAATTCATCTGCCCGCCGGAGCAGATCTCGGCGGGTCATCTGATAGGCGTGCTCACACACCATCCGGCGACTCTGGAAGCTGAACACATTTGAGAAAAACAGCTTGGCATCATCCCGGGTAGGTTCAAACAGCAGTATGTCCTTATCCGGATAATCACGGGTATATTGAGCAATACCCGACTGCATACGGGAATAAACCATGGTCCGGAACATCTGGGACAACAGATTCGGCATTCCGGAACGGGTGAGCTCTCCCGGCTTCATGGTCCCCGCGCGCACCGCAGCACTGGCATCGATGGGCACCTGGGGATTGACCGCCAACACCAGATCCGCGCCATCTTCAAAAGCGACCGAGGCATGCAACCCCTTTCGCAGCGTACCGTCCACGTAAAAACGACCATCAATCTCGACCGGCACGTACAGCCCCGGAGATGAAGTACTGGCTTGAACCGCCCGGGATATGGGGACATGATCGTACCCGGGCGCACCAAAGCAGACCGCTTCCGTGCTCTCCACGTCTGCAGCAACCACATACAGACTGCGCTTGAGCTGACGAAAATCATTCGTGCGGCCAAGCATGGTGAAGGCGCGCTTCAGGTACTCGTGCAACCCCTCGTTATCGAAAAGTCCGGCCGGTGCCGCCTGGGCCAGAATGGTCATGGCTTCCAGCAGGCTCTGGTCGTAAGGGTTGTTCACAAACCGGCTGACCGCCGTTGAAAGCAAGCCCGGAACGGCGAGCAGCCGGCGCCCGATCTCACGCAAAGCCGGACGATAGAAAACCTCAGGGTGAAACGGGTGAACCTCAGCTTCGTTCCTTACGAAGATGCGGCAAAGCTGGGCTGTGGTCATCTGGTTTGCCAGATTGGCAACCACAAAAGAGCCGGCATTTACGCCGACATAGACATCGATATTATTGAAATCCAGACCATCCAGGGCTTCGTCCAGAGCCCGCAGGGCACCGATCTCGTAAATACCACCCAGAGGCCCGCCGCCGCCAAGGGCGAGGCCAATTCTCGGTGCTGGCTTGAGCTCGGTCGCTGTCTTCATTGCCTGTCCTTATCGGATACTGCTGCAGGATTTCAGTTATCCAACAACCTAACAAGGGAATTTAGAGTGCGCACACTATAACCCTCACAATGCTCAGGAAACGGCCTGTTCTGCCAGCGCTGCCGACGAGGTACGGGCTGGACGCAAGTAGCGACCAAAACCGGCATTGCGTAACGCCAGATCAACACAGCTCTTGATGACATGGGGCGAATCCAGCAACAGCACATCCTCCAACAGTTGGATGGCCCATTCCCGTCCCACGCTGCGGATCACGGATTTCACTTTCGGCAGACTCGCTGCGTTCATCGACAGGGAATCATAGCCCATGGCCATCAGTAACAGCGCGCCGCCCGGATCACCCGCCAGTTCGCCACAGATACCCACTGGCTTGCCCACCGAATGGGCATCCTGAGCCACCCGCACCAGCGCCTGCAGCACCGCCGGATGATAGGAGTGATACAGCTGCGCCACCCTCGGGTTATTGCGATCTACCGCCAACAGGTATTGAGTCAGATCGTTGGAGCCCACGGACAGGAAATCCACCCGCTCCGCCAGCTCACGAATCTGGTAAACCGCGGCCGGGATTTCCACCATCACACCCACCTTGGGCATATGGATGTCGTACCCTTCTTCACGAACTTCGTGATAGACCCGATAGATCAGGTGCAGGGACTCCTCCACCTCCGAAATATTGCTGATCATCGGCAACATGATCTGCAGGTTGTTCAGACCCTCACTGGCCTTGAGCATGGCCCGCACCTGTACCAGGAAGATCTCAGGATGGTCCAGCGTTACCCGGATACCGCGCCAGCCGAGGAACGGGTTTTCTTCCTGTATGGGAAAATAGGTCAGTGCCTTGTCACCGCCAATATCGAGGGTTCGCATGGTCACCGGATTGGGAGCAAAGGCCTCCAGCTGTTCCCGGTAGTATTCCCGCTGCTCCTGCTCTGACGGGAAGCGATCCTTGATCATGAACGGCACTTCGGTGCGGTACAGGCCAATGCCCTCGGCACCATGGGAAAGAGAGCGCACCACGTCGGTCATCAAACCGGTATTCACCAGCAGCGAGACCCGATGACCATCAGTGGTCTCACAGGGCTTGTCACGCAGCGCTTCAAGGCCCCGAACCAGTTCGTCTTCTTCGTCGCAGATGGCCTGGAAAAAGGCTCTAAGATCCGCCGAGGGAGACGCGAAAATCTGCCCTTCGAAACCATCTACCACCAGTTCCCGGCTATCGAGCTGGTTAACCGGGATGTCTACCAGCCCCATCACCGTGGGCACACCCATAGCCCTGGCCAGGATGGCAACATGGGAGTTGCTCGATCCCTTAACCGAGACCAGTCCAACCAATTGACCTTTGGGCACTTCACCGAGCATGGCCGGCGTCAGCTCTTCACTCACCAGCACGGTGCGCTCGGGATACTCCAGATGCTTCTGCTCACCTTCCTGCAGGTGTGAGAGTAATCGGCGGCCCAGATCACGGATGTCGACTGCGCGTTCTTGCAGGTACAGGTCGTCCATCATCTCGAAATGACGAACATACTGCTGAACCACCTGTTTCAAGGCACCCTGAGCCCAGACGCCTTCCCGGATTCGATTCGCCACCTCACCCGGTAGCGCCTCATCTCCCAGCATCCGCAGGTAAACATCGAACAACGCCTGCTCTTCCGGCCGGAGCTGGGAAGCAAGGCGGTTGGCAACGCGCTCGATATCTTCCCGCACCGCCGAAACAGCTGAACGAAAGAGTTCCAGCTCCTGATCGATGTCTTCGGTCGGCTTTTCCGGAACCACGTCCAGATCGGCGGCAGGATAAACCACCACGCCCGTTCCAATGGCGACACCCGGCGCTCCGGGAACGCCGCTGAAACTGACATCGCGCGCTTCCTCACCCGTCAGCGACAAACCACTGATGGCCCCTGTCGCCTCGCTGTGGGCAATCACACCTGCCAATTGAGCTGAAACTGTGACCAGAAAAGCTTCTTCACCTTCATCGAAGCAACGGGAACTCTCCCGCTGCTGAACCACCAGCACGCCCAGTACCCGGCGATGGTGAATGATCGGCACCCCCAGAAACGAGCGAAAGCGCTCCTCACCGGTTTCCGGGAAGTAACGGTAGCGCGGGTGGGATGGTGCATCCTCAAGATTGATGGGTTCCTCACGGGAACCGACAAGCCCCACCAGACCCTCGGAGTAGGCCAGGCTGACCTGACCCACGGAGTCTTTGTACAGGCCTTCGGTGGCCATCAGGATATAGCGATTGGAGGCGGGATCCAGCAGATAAACCGAGCAGACCTCTGTGCCCATGGCCTTTTGCACCCGCGATACAATGATTTCCAACGCCTCCTGGAGATCGCGGGCGCTGTTTACCTCTTGTACAAGACTTCGCAGGATGCTCAGCATGGAGTCAGTCCGTCATTTCTGATGTTCCTTCATACGCCGTGGGTTCTCGGCCCGGTGCCACTGCTCCATGTTATGAAACAGTCTTGGGGCCAGCTCCCTCAACGCGCGTCTGTATACTTCTCGTTTAAATGAAACCACCTGCCCCAACGGATACCAGTAGCTCACCCACTGCCAGCCGTCGAATTCCGGTGAATCCGTGCCATCCACGCGTACGTGCGCGTCTGGCGATAACATCCTCAGCAGGAACCATTTCTGTTTTTGCCCCACGCATACGGGGTGCGAGTTATGGCGTACCATCCTCCTCGGAAGCCGGTAACGCAGCCAGCCTCGGGTGCAGCTGATGATTTCCACATCGCTGGCACACAGGCCGATTTCCTCTCCAAGCTCCCGGTAGAGTGCATCCTCGGGGGTTTCGTTGTGCTTGATCCCACCCTGAGGAAACTGCCAGGAGTCCTGCCCTATTCGCCTTGCCCAGAGAACTTCTCCCCTGTGGTTGGCCAGAATGATTCCGACGTTGGGTCTGAAACCGTCTGAGTCGATCACGGCACAGTCCTCGTAGTAGTCGGCTGCCGGTTATTTTTTAACCGGCGAAAATTGTCCAAGTTGCTCTCATTCTTACAGAAACCCAAGACTTCGGCAAACGGAGCTGTTGGCGGCACGTTACTGGCGTGCCGTGGTAGACTGTCGCCTTTGCCATAAGGCCTGTACGGATGGGAGGGGAAGGCTTGACGCTCGCGATTTTTGATCTGGATAACACTTTGCTGGCCGGGGACAGCGACCATGCATGGGGCGAATTCCTGGTGGAAGAGGGCATGGTGGATGCGGAGGAGTACAAGCGGGCCAACGACCGCTTCTATCAGGAATATCTGAATGGAGAGCTGGATGTTTTCCATTACCAGCGCTTTGTCCTGGCCCCCCTCACCCGCCACAATCTGGAAGAGCTTGAAGGCTGGCGGGCTGCTTTCATGGCCAAGAAGGTGCAGCCGATGATGCTGGACAAGGCGGTGAAGTTACTCGCGGATCATCGCGAGCGGGGCCATACGCTGATGATCATTACGGCAACCAGCCGTTTTATTACCGAACCTATCGCCGAAATGCTGGGAGTGGATCATTTGATTGCCACTGAGCCAGAGCTGGTGAACGGGAAATTCACGGGTGAAGTGGCGGGCACACCGAGTTTTCAGGAGGGCAAGGTGGAGCGGCTGAATGACTGGCTGACTGCCCACGGTGAGAGCCTCGAAGGTGCCTGGTTCTACAGCGACTCCCACAATGATTTGCCGCTGTTGCGGAAGGTGGACAATCCCGTGGCGGTGGACCCGGACCCTACCCTGGAGAAAACGGCAATTGAGAATGGCTGGGCGGTGATGTCTTTGCGGGATTGATCTGGGCTGGTGCTACCGGACCGGCCTGGGGCAGGGAGGGTTCTTCCGGGATACGCTGTGAATACATCCATGTACGCTCGACAAAATCATCCATGATTTTGACGATCCCGGAAGAACCCTCCCTACCCAAGGCCTAAGCTTTTATCGGGTCTGGCAACTCACAGAAATCCAGTCAACGACCGCACAAAGCAGGACTTGATATAGTCCGTCTCCGGAATGCCCGGTACGATCGGATGATCCGGCGCCTGGTGACCCTGTTCCAGCAACTGCACAAACCGGTCGATCTTGCGGCCGCTGCTACGAATAATATCGATCAGCTTTTCCTGGGAAAGGTGCATGGAACAGGAGGCCGACACCAGTAGTCCGTCACGCTCCAGCAGCCGGAGCCCCAATTGATTCAACCGGGCATAGGCCTGCTCACCGGCTTTCTGGTCCCGGCGGCGCGGGATCAAGGCAGGAGGGTCCAGCACCACGATGTCGAATTTTTCCTTTTCGTCCGCCAGGGCTTTCAGGGCATCAAAGGCATCGCCTTCAATGGTATCCACGTTTTCCAGCCCATTCAGTTTGGCGTTGTGGTGTACCGCATCTACAGCGGCTGAGGATGCATCCACACAGGTCACTTGGGATGCGCCAGCGCAAGCGGCCTGAATGCCCCAACCGCCCACGTAACTGAATACATCGAGAACTTTTTTGCCGGGCGCGTAGGCCTGCAGGCGCTGGCGATTCATGCGGTGGTCATAGAACCAGCCGGTTTTCTGGCCGCCCGCCAAGGGCACTTCAAAGCGGGCGCCGTTTTCTTCCACCAGCACAGTGTCGGCTTCCGGACCGTGGGCAAACTCCACGTAAGTATCCAGCCCTTCTACTTTGCGCATTTTGCCATCGTTCTTCAGCACGATGATGCGGGCATGAGCCAGGCGCTGGACGGCACGTACGATGGCGTCTTTCATCTGTTCCATGCCGGCCGTGGAGATCTGCACTACGACGACATCATCAAACCGGTCTACCACCAGGCCAGACAGACCATCGCTGTCGCCAAATACCCAACGATAGAAGGGCTTATCGAACAATCGTTCCCGCAGACTCAGTGCCGCCTCCATGCGATCGGTCAGCCGCTTGGGCGTCATGCCGTGAGCGGCATCACGACTGATCAACCGGCCGCAGATCAGGGCATGGGGGTTCACAAACGCCACCCCCATCGGTTTGTCGTTCGATGCCCGAACCTGCACCTGCGCGCCGGGCTGAAACTCCGTCAGCGGGCTGCGGCGGGTATCCACCTCGTTGCTGTACACCCACAAATGACCGGCCCGGAGACGACGTTCTGCGCCTTTGCGCAGGTAGAGAACGGGAAAATCCATCAACAGTTATTCCTCAGCGGCCACATGTTCAGCGTAGGCAGCCGCATCCATGAGGCCTTCCAGCTCGCCTTCGTCGGCCAGCTTTACCTTGAACATCCAGCCATCTCCGTAGGGGTCTTCGTTCACAATTTCCGGCTCGTCTTCGAGCTTTTCGTTGATCTCAATGACCTCGCCGGTTACCGGACTGAATACGTCTGAGGCGGATTTCACGGATTCCGCCACGCCAGCTTCTTCGCCGCCGTTTACGGTTGCGCCCATTTCCGGCACGCCGATGTAGACCACGTCGCCCAGCTGCTCCTGGGCGAAATCGGTGATGCCCACGGTGGCTGTGCCGTCGGCATCCACGCGCACCCACTGGTGAGTTTCGATGTACTTCAGATCAGAAGGGATTTCACTCATGATTTGTGTGTCCTGTAATAATTTTCCGCGCAGTTTAACCGAAGAGATTAGTTCCAGCGAATGCTGCGGGCCAGCTTCACGAACGCGTTCAGGTAATCCACCGCCTCGTCCCGCTCCCGGAAACCCAGAAAAATCTGTTTTGGCATACCCTTCTGCCCCAGTTTCAGGGCTCTGATGGGCATAGTGCGGGCATATTCATCCACCAGCCAGCGTGGTAGCGCACTTACCCCGCGCCCGGCGGCAACCATCTGCAACATGATATCGGTGGTTTCAATGGTCTTGTGGCGGGCCGGTGCGGTATGAGCGGGCAGGAAAAACCGTGTGAAGATGTCCAGACGCTCCACGGCTACCGGATAAGTGATCAGGGTTTCTTTTTCTAGATGATGGGGTTCTACCCATTTTTCACCGGCCAGTGAATGATCATCCGGTACTACCAACACCTGCTCGTAATCAAACACAGGAGCAAAACTCACGCCTGGCTTATGCAACGGGTCAGGGGTGACGAGCAAGTCGATGTCATGACCAAACAGCGCACCCATGCCACCGAACTGAAACTCCTGTTTCACATCTACATCGACGTCTGGCCACTGCTGCAAGTAAGGACCTACTACTTTCAAAAGCCATTGATAGCAGGGATGACACTCCATACCCACTCGCAAGCTGCCGCGCTGGCCCCGGGCAATCTGGTGAATCTGCATCTCAGCGTGTTCAAACTGCGGCAGCAACCGGTTGGCCAATGCCAGCAACTGAACGCCAGCTTGGGTAAAACGCAACTGGCGCCCCTCGCGGAGCCAGACCGACGTACCCAGTTGTTGCTCCAGCTTACGAATAGCGTGGGACAGCGCCGACTGGGTGAGGTGCAGCTGTTCCGCTGCCGCCGTCAGGGAGCCCTGGCGCTCCACAGCTCGCACAATCTCCAGGTGGTGCCGTTCGACCATGCCCTCTCCGTGAATTATTTTCATGATTCGGTGAAATAATACCATTTTTATTCATGGAAAAGCCCACCTAATCTTGAGGACTCAGTCAACACACAGGATTCAAGGATTCGATCATGGCAACCACACACAACCTCGGCTTCCCACGTATCGGTAGTCAGCGGGAACTGAAATTTGCACTGGAGGATTACTGGGGCGGCCGGCAAAACGAACAGGACCTGGCCATCACGGCGGCCGATCTGCGCAGGCGCCACTGGCAGCAACAGGCCGGGCTGGATTACGTGCCGGTGGGCGATTTTTCCCTTTACGACCAGGTGCTGGATATGTCCGTCACTCTGGGAAACCTCCCCATCCGGGCCGCCAGCAAAGAATGCTCGGAGCTGGACGCTTACTTCCGTGCCGCACGTGGCCGGGGTGCCAATGATAGCCCCTGCTGCGCCACTGCCGCTGGCGAGATGACCAAGTGGTTTGACACCAACTACCACTATATTGTGCCGGAGCTGACAGCTGACACTCACTTTGAACTCAATCCGGAACGACTGTTAACACAACTGTCCGAAGCACGGAAACAGGGACTCAACGCAAAACCCGTGATTATTGGCCCGGTGACCTATCTCTGGCTGGGAAAAAGCTCGGATGGAAGCAATCCTCTGGATTTGCTGGAGCGCCTGCTACCGGTGTACTCCCAACTCCTGGAAGCCCTGGCGGATGCCGGTGCGGAATGGGTTCAGATTGACGAACCTGCGCTGGTCACGGATCTGGACGCCAACTGGCGTTATGCCTTTAACCTGGCTTACCACCAGCTCAAAGCGAACCGCCCGAAACTGCTATTAGCCACCTATTTCGGCGAGCTCAGGGACAATCTTCAACTGGCGTGCGAATTGCCCGTTGCAGGCCTGCACATTGATGCTATCAGCGCCCCGGCTGAAGTCAGTCGCGTGGCGGACTGGCTACCTAGCCACAAGGTGCTTTCGCTCGGGGTGGTCAATGGTCGCAACATCTGGAAATCGGATCTGAACAGCACTCTGGGCTGGTTGGAGCCCCTGAACGAAAAACTGGGCCAACGTCTGTGGCTGGCACCGTCCTGCTCGCTCCTGCATGTCCCTGTCGACCTCTCCCGGGAACAGGAGCTTGATAGCGACATCCGCAACTGGCTGGCGTTTGCGGTTCAGAAACTCGACGAACTGCAGATTCTTGCCAGAGCACTGAACGAGGGCCGCAGCAGCGTGCGCGCCGAGCTGGCAGACAATCAATTGGCCATTGATAGCCGCCGAAACTCCCATCGCGTGACCAATCCGGAGGTTCGAAAGGCCGTTGCAGCCGCCACATCTGAGCTTGGCAATCGCCAGAGCCCCTACCCTCAGCGAATCGCCCGCCAGCGGGAGAGACTAAACCTGCCCGCCTTCCCGACCACGACTATCGGATCTTTCCCACAAACCCGCGAGATTCGACAGGCGCGGCTGCAATTCCGTAAGGGCGAGCTGAGCGAACAGGCTTACATCGAACAAATGCGAGCAGAAATTGTTCGCTGCGTGGAAGCGCAGGAAAAGCTCGGACTGGATGTTCTGGTACACGGCGAACCGGAACGTAACGACATGGTGGAATACTTTGGCGAGCAACTGGACGGCTATGCCTTCACGCGCTTCGGCTGGGTTCAGTCTTACGGTTCGCGCTGCGTGAAACCGCCGATTCTGTTTGGCGATATCCGCCGACCCCAGGCCATGACCGTGGAATGGATCCGCTATGCCCAGTCGCTGACGGACAAACCAGTGAAAGGGATGCTGACCGGCCCGGTGACGATTCTGAACTGGTCTTTCGTGCGGGATGATCAGCCTCGCAAGGATTCCTGCCTGCAACTGGCCCTGGCGATTCGCGAGGAGGTTCAGGATCTGGAACAAGCCGGCGTGAACATCATCCAGATCGACGAAGCCGCTCTGCGCGAGGGCCTGCCGCTGAGACAGTCGGACTGGGCAACGTATCTGGAGTGGGCGATCAACAGCTTCCGCATCGCCGCCAACGGCGTGGATGACAGCACCCAGATCCATACCCATATGTGCTACTCGGAGTTCAACGACATCATCGAAGCCATTGCCCGTATGGATGCCGATGTCATCACCATCGAGACCTCACGGTCAGACATGGAACTGCTGGATGCTTTCCGGAGCTTTGAATACCCCAACGACATTGGACCGGGCGTATACGACATTCATTCGCCCAACATTCCGGACAAGGAACACATCATCAACCTGATGACTCTGGCGGCTGAACGTATCCCCGCAGAACGGCTGTGGATTAACCCGGACTGCGGCCTGAAAACGCGGAAATGGGAAGAAGTGACGCCGGCACTGGAAACCATGGTGGCGGCAGCGAGGGAGCTCAGAAACTAGATTTTACAAACTGCAATCTGCGGGTGCGGCCAGGAAAACGCACCCGCAGATTTAGCGGTGCGACTACCACTTGTCGAGCTGCAGGCCATGCTCTTCCAGGTAATCGCCATGCTCTTCCAGATAAGATGCTGTGGCACTGGCAAAGTCATCGGGGTCACCATCAACCTCAGTGGCTGATACACGCATCACCTCCACTGCGTTACTTCGCTGGCTCATCATCCACATTACGACCTGGCCGCCGGGGGCCAGCCCAAGTACCAGTGAGCTCCGAGGCCTCAAGCCGGTTGTTCCGTCCGGATATGAGTGTGCGGCTGGCTTACGCATCTTGTCTTGAAGACCCTCCGGAACACGAATCAACGAGAAATAGAATTTTTGCTCTGCAAATGAAAACCAATGAAGGGCGATCAGACTGGGGAAGGGATTCATCTCCCCACCTGAGCCCACTGGACCGCCAGCACCACTCCAACAACAACCTACCTGCCCACCCAGGGGTGCTCGCCAACTCCGTACGCCCGGCTTCTCAAGATGTGCATTTATCAACCACGCATCATAACGGTCTGGTGCTGCAGCACGGATACTCCAATGCTGATTTTCCTTTATGGAAGAGGCACATCCGGCGAGAGCGAGGCTGAATACAACAACAATCATTCTCATCAATGACTCCATAATTCAAACCTTTCAACGATTCGGATAGATTGTGCGTTGGCCAGATGCCTCTGGAGCATTGGGACTAAAATTTCGTCCGAAGCGCAGTGTTGCTGTCGCTCCAAACAGCCCGGTTTTGAGCGGGTTATAGTGGGCGGAATAGTGAGTATACCGTTGCCGGATCAAATCCCGTTGATCAGGTGCTAGGGAGACCTTCTCAGCACCGGCAGTAATTTGCGCCAGCATATCTTCCGCAATAGACACCAGCTCCCTTGGCACTCGTGTTTCTTCGCTGCTATCGAAATCGAAAAATGGCACCCCAGCCTTCGACGCGAGCCCATGCATTATTTGCAAAGGAACTCTGGAGTACCCTCCAAGTATCTGTCGAACCATCCGCAGGGCAAGCTCAACTCGACCGTCAGGCGCTGGATGAGAAGATATTTCCTTATAGACGCTGAGCTCTGCCGGGCCATCATCTTTCAGACTTCGAGGTAAAGGAGCATGTTCGCCCGATTTTGGCACGGGCAGACTGTAACGGCCCACCCATCCTTCGGACCGTTTATTCACCATCAATGCCTCAAGGCTGTCCCACTCTATAGTTTGTTCCGGCCATCGGTTCCGCTCAGATGGAATCAAATGGAAGGGGCTGACTAACACATCTTCACGCTGACTACCTGGATATCCACCACCGATGTCCGAGTGCGCGCCAGGCAAACTGATTTCCGTGAAGTTTGCAGGCAATGCTCCGTCTTCATCTCTCAGACTATTCAAAGCAAAGTTTTCTCGGCATTCATCTTCAGCCACCAAATGCACCGCTTGTTGAACATTCGATGGGTCTAGGTAAACATTCACTGGAGCATTTCGTTCGTTATCAGGCCGAAAATCTAATGCCGCAGGATTAATAACTGCTGCGACAGTATCGAACAAACCAACAAAGCGTATAGAAATACTTTCTGGCCAAGCTAGACGCTCTTTTACAAACGCTCGGCCGAGCGCACCTCCAGCTCCACGAGTTATCTCATACGCAATATGCCTCGCGGCTGCAGCACCACGACTAAATCCAAACAAATCAAAAGTGACTGATGTGATAGTGCTGCCCAGCTCTCTGGATCCGATCTGCAACGCGATTTCTTTGCATGCCCGCTCAGTCTGACTAACGATTCCCGTCTCGCCCATACCCGAGACGGATCCCACCAATGAATCAGCCTGGCCCGTTTTGGTCCCTATCCCTGGCGTGTAGACCCAAAACCTGTGATGGCTTCCGTTGTGGCCAGCTTTCACGGAAGTTCCGTATAAATCCCGTAGCTTCGCCACATTACTCGGCGCATTGGCATAACTCCCACCCATTGCCAGAGACAATCGATACTCACACTCCTCC
>CETO01088634.1_pt1 | contig 12788 bp, 14 predicted proteins | sample 531351 | NCBI WGS metagenome assembly CETO01 (sample SAMEA2622678, study PRJEB7988) | marine metagenome | isolation source: saline water (ENVO:00002010), including | reverse complement strand
CTGCTAAACAGCAGGCCACAAGATCCCAGATGATGTCGCGCTCCAGACTATTTAGCTCTGGTGCTACACCACATTCGCCGCCTACAGCAACTTTTTTATCAGAAGAAAATGAATCAGTGATAGATTTAACTTAACTTAAAATCATCCATATTGAATGGCTATTTAGTATGAATGATTTGCAATAGTGATTTGAAAATTTTAGGGTTGCCAGCCACGATATCACCTGAATTTAGATAATCATCATGACCTTTAAAATCACTCACAAGCCCGCCAGCTTCACGGATAATTAAAGAAGCTGCGGCAATATCCCAAATTTTTAAATTAGTTTCGACAAAACCATCAAGCCTACCACATGCCACATAAGCTAAATCAAGTGCCGCTGAGCCAGTACGGCGCATGCCAGCACATTTGCCTATCAGTTGTTCTTGGATGGTTTGATGGCGCTTTAATTGCACCATAGCATGCTTAGAAAGCCCCATGCCTAGCAAGGCTTGTGATAATGAAAATTGTTTAGACACACGAATACGCCTATCATTAAGTTGTGCGCCTCGACCGCGGCTTGCTGCAAAACATTCATGACGAATAGGGTCGTAAACTACGGCATGCTCAAGACGATTTTTTACCCTAACGGCAATGGCCACGGCATAAAATGGAAAACCATGTAAAAAATTATTCGTGCCATCAAGTGGGTCAATTATCCATGTAGTGTCAGAATCAGTATGCATAACACCACTTTCTTCAGCAATAATGCCATGTTCAGGATAGGCTTTATGAATATTTTTGATGATAATTTGCTCAGCTTTCACATCTACTTCGGTAAAAAAATCATGATCATTTTTAGCGGTGATATTAAGTTTATCTAGCTGATCAACATAGCGTCTAATGATGTCGCCAGCCTGTCTGGCAGCGTTGATGGCAATATTTAGAAGAGGTTGCATAATAAGTGACTCTCAAAGCAGCAAAGCGCCAGATTTTAACATATTATTTTTGTACACAGAGCATACATTATTGAAAATTAAATAAAAAATACGGCATTTCTCTGTATAAACTCCCACAATTGCCCTGGTATCATATTTCTGTGTAAATGAAGTAAGTTACAATATTTTATAATTTTGTTATATTTATGACAAAATTGAGTAATTATCTATTATAATTTGGCCAAAATGAATTTATCAAATATAAAAATTGTGTTAGTAGCAACTTCTCACCCTGGTAACATTGGTTCTAGTGCGCGAGCCATGAAAACAATGGGATTAAACAATTTGAGCTTGGTTATGCCTAAATTGTTTCCAGATAAGCACGCAACAGAATTAGCCTCTGGGGCAGATGATCTTTTAAACCATGCCCAGATTTGTACTTCTTTGGAGCAATCTTTAACAGAGTGTCAGTTAGTGATTGGTACAAGTGCCCGTCCCAGAGATTTAGCCCTGCCAGGTTTAACGCCTAAAACGTGTGCTGATATGTTAAAATATTTATCAAGTAACACCAAGGTGGCCATTGTTTTTGGTCGTGAGCGCACAGGTTTAACGAATGAGGAGCTATTACATTGTCATTATCATCTTATCATTCCAAGTAATGCTGATTATGCGTCACTTAATCTCGCACAAGCAGTACAAATTGTGGCTTATGAATTACGCATGGCTATTGCAAATCAGGTCAGTGATACACGAGCTATACCTGAAAATTTAGCCAATTATGATGAACTTGCGCATGGCTATGCCCATTTATGGCATATTCTTGAACATGTGGATTTTTTAAAGCCTACCAATGCCGCTAAAGTCAAACAACGCATCAAGCGCTTGTTTAACCGCGTGTTGTTAACCAAACAGGAAATACAGATGTTGCGTGGTATTTTAACGCAAATTGATAAAAAGATTGTAACTGATGAGTAAATTACCTATCTATTTAGATTATATGGCCACCACACCAATTGACCCCTTGGTCTTAGAGGAAATGTTGCCTTTTATGCAAACGCAGGCAGGATTTGGTAATGCTGCATCAGTCACGCATGCCTATGGTATTGCGGCTCTAAAAGCCGTCGAAACTGCACGTGCAACATTTGCGCAAACCATTGGTGCGACTCCTGAAAGTATCATATTTACCTCAGGTGCCACAGAAGCCACTAATCTTGCCTTAATAGGAGCCAGTCGCTTTTATCAGCGCAAAGGGCGCCATATTATTACCCTTGCGACTGAACATAAATCAGTGCTTGCAACATGCGAATATTTAACGCGCGAGGGTTTTTCAGTCACCTACTTAATGCCCAAGCCTAATGGGTTATTAGATTTAGAAACATTAAAAGCAGCATTAACGCCTGAAACAATCCTAGTTTCTATTATGCATGTTAATAATGAGATAGGCGTTATCCAAGATATCAACGCCATTGGTGCGTTACTAGCTTCTAAAGGTATTTTGTTTCATGTTGATGCAGCGCAAAGTGCTGGCAAATTGGCAATCAATTTAACTAATTTGAACGTACACTTAATGTCTTTTTCAGCACATAAAAATTACGGACCAAAAGGAGTAGGGGCGTTATATGTACGTCAAAGACCACGTGTTCGCTTAGAAGCTTTAAGCTTTGGCGGTATGCAGGAACGCGGTCTTCGTGCCGGTACTCAGCCTGTTCATCAAATTGTTGGCATGAGTGCCGCATTTGTGTTGAGCGAGCAATTAAGAGAGCAAGAGCAAGCGCGTTTATTGGCGTTGCGGCAATATTTATGGCACAACATTCGTGTGCTACCTAACATTCAATTAAATGGCGATGAAAAAATAAGAGTAGCCAATAACCTTAATGTCAGTTTTACGCATGTTGATGCCAGTAAATTATTACCGGCACTCTCTGAGTTAGCAATCTCTAATGCCTCAGCCTGTTCGGCTGCAAGCCAGCATCCGTCTTACGTATTAAAAGCATTAGGTTTAAAAGATAAGCAGGCTTTTAGTGCGCTTCGTATATCATTAGGTCGTTTTACGACCGAAGAAGATATCGATAACACGATATCTATTATGTTAAAGCGCTTACCAAGCTTAATGTCAAACTAGGGATTTTATAATAAATCTACTAGAGTATTTTTGAAGGAGAAGGTAATGAGTGATGTGATGGTAAAAAAGGCAGACAGTTGTGAGTTAATTTTAACCGATGCGGCAAAAGCTCATTTATTGGCGCATCTTAGCAAGCAACCTAAATGCTTGGGTGTACGTTTTTCTGTTAAAAAAACTGGTTGCTCGGGTTTATCTTATGTGGTTGATTATGTCAGTGAAGTTGATACAAGTGATATAGCTATATCGCTTACAAATGACTATAAGATGTATATTAAAAAAACCAGTTATCCTTTTTTAAAAGGCATGACGGTTGATTATATTCAGCAAGGTTTAAATTATAAATTTGTGTTTCACAATCCTAATCAAACCGGGCAATGTGGTTGTGGTGAAAGTTTTACGGTTACGGCATTACCTGATGATTAAACTTTCGTACACCAAATAATAACCTGACCTACGTTTTCTGGCTTGTTCGCTGCATCTATAAAATATAATAGATATATACAAATAATGTATTTTTAAAACAAGTTGCAAAACGTAGGCATGGAAGTAAATTGAACCAAAACATCCAATACATCGCGCTTGATCCTCTTTTTCCAAGCATCCTACAATAGTTTTTTATTTACACAAAAAAAGAAATTATTAACTATTAAGATTTAATTTAAATAAAAATACTTGATATCTGTGCTTTTTTTTCTTAAGCTTGCCTTAATAAATGAATATCTATAAAACAATGTTTACATTGTTTGTTTTGTTTGTTAGTATATAACCCATGATGCGCTACTAATGTAAATTTTGTCGCGTTAATTTTTTATTTATATATGTTATGGAGAGAGTAATGAGTGCAGTTATGCAAGACATCGAACAAGTTAACGAAGCATTAAGTCAGCAAATTGTGAATGCTGTAAAAGGTTACTTGAGTGCGGTGGGCAGCAAAGAAGCAAATTTAAATCTATATCAATTGATAGTTGAAGAAGTAGAAGCGCCATTGTTTCGCACTGTAATGGAATTAACGCGTTACAATCAATCAAAAGCTGCCAGAGTTTTAGGCGTAAGCCGTGGCACGTTAAGAACAAAATTAAAACGCTATTTTGATGATGAATTTATTGGCACCAGAGACTAGTCTGTTCCAATTTATAAAAAAGCACTTTTAGTGCTCTGCCTAAAAGTGCTTTTTTATTAGGCTTTTAATCAGAGTTCTGTTAAAATAGCGCCCGAGTTAAAGCCAGTTGGACAATCGCTTTTTTAAATTAAAAAAGAGGAAAGTCCGGGCTCTACAGGGCAAAGCGCCAGGTAACGCCTGGGAAGTGTGAACTTACGGAAAGTGCCACAGAAAATAAACCGCCTAAAAAAATAGGTAAGGGTGAAATGGTGCGGTAAGAGCGCACCGCGCGATTGGTAACAATCGTGGCAGGGTAAACCCCGCTTAGAGCAAGACCAAATAGAAACTTATGTTTACGAACATGCATGGCCCATGCAAAGTTTGGGTAGGTCGCTTGAGGTCTATGGTGACATAGACTCTAGATGAATGATTGTCCACGACAGAACCCGGCTTATAGACTGGCTTTACTTTTTTATATTGTCACTTGATTATCATGCAGTAGATCATTACCATTTTTTATTTAAATATTCATCGTTAGCCAAACAATTAAAGCAAAATTCAAATGCTTTGGTACAGGCATAGGACCATACTATGATTTTATGTATTGATGTAGGGAACTCACATTTATATGGTGGTGTATTTGCTAATAATGATATTTTGTTGCGTTTTCGACATACCTCAGCGGTTAGTACCTCCGATGAGCTGGGTATTTTTTTAAAAAGTGTTTTGCGGGAAAATCATTGCGCGCCTGAATCTATCAAAAAAATTGCCATATGTTCGGTGGTGCCGCAACTTGACTACTCATTGCGTTCGGCTTGTTTAAAATATTTTTCGATTGAACCTTTTTTCTTACAAGCAGGTGTTAAAACCGGTCTTAATATTCTTTATCGTAATCCAGGGGAAGTAGGAGCTGATCGTATTGCCAATGCCATTGCTGCGGTTAATTTATTTCCAAATGAACATATTATCATTATTGATTTTGGTACGGCCACGACGTTTTGTGCGGTTAGCGCGCAAAAAGTTTATCGCGGCGGTGCGATTTTACCAGGCATTCGTTTATCAGCAGATGCTTTATCTCTCAATACAGCCAAATTGCCTAATATTGAAATTATTAAACCCGAGCAGGTAGTTGGACGTTCAACTTCTGAAAATATTCAATCGGGTATTTTTTTTGGCGCATTAGGCGCTTGTCGCGAAATCATTCATCGTATCAAACAAGAATCATTCGTAGATGAGAAGGTAACTGTTTTAGTCACAGGTGGTTTTGCAGCGCTTTTTGATAAGCAAAATTTATATGACCATATGGTGCCTGATTTAGTGTTGCAGGGTGTGCGTCATGCCGCTTTATTAAATTCTTAAGTGAAAGGCTTATTTATGACAGCGATTACCCATCAAGCTGTGCTGCTGAAAGAGGCCATTGATAGTCTAGCCATTGATGCCTCCTCAACCTATATTGATGGTACATTTGGACGAGGTGGTCATAGTCAAGCCATTTTAGCATGTCTTAATAAACAAGGCCGGCTATGGGCTTTTGATAAAGATGATACAGCCATTCAATATGCCAAAGAAAATTTTGGCCATGATGCGCGTTTTCATATTGTAAAAAATTCTTTCGCGCATCTTGTAGAAATATGTGAACATCAATCACTGGTTGGTCAGGTTGCAGGTGTGTTATTAGATGTTGGCGTATCTTCACCACAACTTGATGATGCTATGCGTGGTTTTAGCTTTATGCAAGACGGACCGCTTGATATGCGTATGGATACAAGCCAAGTACTTAGCGCCCAAACTTTTATTGAACAAGCTTCAGTGGCAGAAATGGTTCAAATTTTTAGAGAATATGGCGAAGAGCGTTATGCTTATCGCATCGCTTTGGCCATTGCTGATTTTAGGCAACACACCCCCATTACCACCACAGGCATGTTAGCTCAGATTATCAAACTTGCTCATCCACGCTGGGAAAAGCATAAACATCCTGCTACGCGCGTATTTCAAGCCATACGCATCCACATCAATGAGGAATTGGCTGCACTTCAAGCTGGGCTTAAAGCTGCTTTACATGTATTAAAACCAGGTGGACGCTTGGTAGTGATTAGTTTTCACTCACTTGAAGATAGAATCGTTAAACAATTTATGCGTTCTGAAGCCAAAGCTTTGGACCTGCCTAAATACATACCTGTAAAGAGTACAGATATGCCACCACCAAGCTTGCGAATCATCGGTAAAGCCATTAAGGCGAGTGCGCGTGAATTGGCGGGAAACATCAGGGCGCGAAGTGCGGTGATGCGTGTAGGAGAAAAGCACCGATGAATCATGCGGCTAAAATTATTCATGAACATAGTTTTTTCAGTGGCCAGTTATTGAAGGTTCGTTTATCACGACTTTGTCGATTGCTTATCGTGCTTGTGGTTACGACTTTAGTTAGTGCAGTTGCTGTGGTGTACGTTACCTATAACCATCGTTTAAATTTTAGCCATCTACAGCAGTTATATCATCAAGCCCAAAAGATACAAATTCAACGCGGTAAATTGTTGCTTGAGCAAGCAAGCCTTGCCACCCCTAAACGCATCGAAGCGCTTGCTCGGGCAAAATTACAGATGCATTTGCCGCGTATCAAGCATTTTTGCGTTTTACACGAAAAACATGCATAAAAAAAAGAATAAAAGTCATCAATTTCGTTTAAGCATTGTATTTTTGTGTTTTTTTAGTGTGCTGATGATTTTAGGATGGCGAATAACCGATTTAATGATTTGGCATCGTGCTTTTTTAAAAGGACAGGGCGAGGCTCGCAGCCTTCGCACCCAAACCATTCCAGCTTATCGGGGCATGATAACAGACCGTCATGGTCTTCCCCTTGCAATAAGCACACCCGTAACGGCTATATGGGTCGATCCACGATCATTTGACCCAACCATTGGGCAATTAAAACAATTGGCGCACTTATTGCACTGGCCGGTGCAAAAACTTAAATCCTATACGGTGAATGCGCCTAATAAACGTGAATTTGTTTACTTAAAACGTCAATTAACGCCTGACATTGCGCAAAGATTCGCTGATTTACATATCAAAGGACTTAATTTTCAGCAAGAATTTAAGCGTTTTTATCCAGAGCGTGAAAGCATGGCTCAACTGCTGGGTTTTACCAATATTGATGATAAAGGTATCGAAGGGCTGGAGCTTGCTTATCAAGACTGGCTTGCTGGCGTTTCGGGCAAAAAGAAAATATTAAAAGATCGTACCGGGCGTATCATCAAAGAATTAGGGGTGGTTAAACCACCGCATGCCGGACACGATTTAAGATTGAGTGTTGATAATCGTATTCAATATTTTGCCTATCAAGAATTACAAAAAACGGTTAAGAAATTTGCGGCCAAAGCAGGTTCTGTGGTGGTTTTAGATAGCCAAACAGGCGAGATATTGGCAGTTGCTAATTATCCATCATTTAACCCCAATGCAAGAAGCGCCTATACCAAAGCATGTTATCGCAATAAAGCCATTACCGATGTTTTTGAACCAGGTTCAGTTATCAAACCCTTTACGATTGCCAGTGCTTTGAGTACTGGCTTAATTACACCTACTACGGTTTTTGATACTAATCCGAGCTGGATGATGGTTAATCACCGCACCATTCGCGATGTGAGAAATTATGGGGTGCTGGATGTGACAGGTATTTTGCAACATTCAAGTAATGTTGGTGTGACTAAAATGACTCTAATGAGCCCGCCTAATCAGCTCATTGATTTATTACATCGCAGTGGTTTTGGCGAGCGTACCGATTCTAACTATCCTGGTGAAGCTGACGGTATGATAGTTAAAGTCCGTGATGCTAATCCATTTGTACTAGCAACACTTAGTTTTGGTTATGGCATGTCAACCACGGCTTTACAGCTTGCTCAAGCTTATGCAATTTTTGCCAACGATGGTCAGTTAATACCAGTGAGTTTACTATATCGCCATCAGGCACTACATAAAAAAACAGTGATGCCTAAGAAAACAGCCCATCAAGTATTGGCTATGCTAGAAGCGGTATTAGCACAAGAAGGTACCGGTAAATCAGCTCGTATAGCAGGATATCGTGTCGCTGGAAAAACAGGGACGGTGCGACTTGCTGGCAAAAAAGGTTATGAAAAGAATCGTCATAGCGGCAGTTTTGTTGGCATAGCGCCTGTGTCTAAGCCTCGCCTTGTGGTCGTTGTTATGATTCATGAACCCCGCCAAGGTGGCTACTATGGTGCGATTGTTGCAGGTCCGCTTTTTGCCAAAGTCATGGCGCATTCGCTGCGCTTACTTAATATTTTGCCAGACAAGTTGCCAGAAAATATTTAAGCCTTAAATAATAAACATGCTATGCTCAAATGCTGTGTATTTTAAGTAACAAGCATGATGCAACTAAAAGAATTATTAAAACCCTGGCATGAGCATCTCGATGCGCTAGAGGTTATAAAAGGACTTGCGTGTGATAGTCGCCAAGTGCAGCCTGGATTTTTGTTTTTAGCTTATCCTGGGGTTCAAAATGATGGTCGTTTATTTATTGATGATGCCATTCAAGCTGGGGCAATTGCGGTGGTCTATGACCCAGAAAATGCTGTAGTTACAGCTGAGGCTATTCAGGTAAAAGCCTACCCAATTGCCCATCTAGCGCAGCAAATTGCGCTGCTTGCCAGTCGTTTTTATCATTATCCTACTCGCGCATTAAAAGTCATTGGCGTTACCGGCACCAACGGTAAAACCACCATCAGTTATCAGCTGACCCAAGCTTATCGTGCTTTAAAGAAATCATGTGCTTATATTGGTACGCTTGGTTTTGATGCCGCGGGTTGTATGGAAATATTAACCAATACCACACCCAGCCCGTTGGTTTTGCAAGAATTGCTTGCACGATGCGTTACGCAGCATATTCAATATATCAATATGGAAGTTTCATCGCATGCGCTCGTGCAAAAGCGAGTTGAGGCCATTGATTTTGAGCAGGCTATTTTTACCAACTTAACGCTTGACCATCTTGATTATCATCAAACCATGGCGCACTACGCCAAAGCCAAAAGTCTATTATTTAAAATGCCTACCCTTAAATGGGCCATTATCAATGAAGATGATAAGTATGCTTCTTTAATGAAAGACCAATTACAGCCTCATGTGCGTTGTTTGACCTATGGTTTTAGTAAACAAAGTCAGCTGCGGGCGGTATCTTATACCATGGATTTAGCGGGTACCTCACTTAAAATGACCCAAGCTTTAAAAACTTTCAATGTACGTTTAAAAACAATTGGGGAGTTTAACATCTACAACACACTTGCAATCACCGCAAGTTTGATAGCCTCAGGCTTTAGTGTTGAGCAAATATTACCTGTATTAGAAACGCTTAATGCCGCACCAGGTCGTATGGAAATTGTGCATCACCAACCCTATGTTATTGTTGATTTTGCTCATACACCTGATGCGCTAGAAAATGTGTTAAAAACATTGGTAGCCCTAAAAAAGGGGCAGGTGATTGTGGTGTTTGGCTGTGGAGGAGGACGTGATAAGACAAAACGCGCGTTAATGGGGCAAATTGCTGCAACTTATGCTGATAAAATCATTATCACCAGTGATAATCCAAGACTTGATGACCCTCAAAGTATCATTGATGATATCAAAACAGGTATCCCGGCCACTTGTGCTATTCAAACGTTTGTAAGCCGTCAAAAAGCCATTGAATACGCTCTTAAAGTGGCTCAAAAAAATGACACCGTATTAATTGCTGGTAAAGGTCATGAAGCTTATCAAATCATCGGCACGACACGCTATGATTTTTCAGACCAAGCGGTGGTTAAAGCAGCCTTTAAGGCGGCTCAGCCTCAGTGAATACCTTAGCGAGCGGTTTATTAAAATAGCGCTCTAAGTCATGACGTTTGTGGGATTGACGAAGCCCTATAAAAGCTGTTTTTAAATCAGCTGCAGCTTTTAAAATATTTGTTTCCAATAAGGGGTGGTAACAAGCAAGAACATTATTTTGCCATAGAGCATCTGTATTGATTGGTTTAATTGGATAAACAGGTGAAAAGTTAGGAGCCGTTAAATTATATAAAGCATGTAGCTTTTGACTAAGCAAAGCTTGAGCGTTAAATTTTGCTTGCCAAGTGTGACCGGCAATATGGGGGGTGCATAACGTGGCATATTTTACAATGTCATCAAGAATGTAAGGCTCATTAGCAAACACATCCGTACAATAAAAAAGAGGGGTTTTAAGTGCGAGAAGAGCGGACTCGCAGACTACATGACCTCTAGAGGCATTAATTAAAGCTGTGTTGGGTTTAAGTTGTTGTAATGCGCTTAGATTTAATAAATTTCGACTAGGAAAAAACGCATCATTATGCAAATTAGGATGCACACAAATCATCTCGCAGGCTAAAATTTGTTCGAAACTAGTATTTTCAAAGGATGGGTCATGATAAGCCCTAATAGGGTCATAATAGTAAACCTTAAGTCCTAATGTTTTAAAATAACTACCCACCATGCAACCAACATGACCTGCCCCAATGATGCCCACAGTTTTTGTTTTGAAAGCATGTTGCTGCGATAAGTAAGCAAAACATGCCAACACATAATCAGCCACAGCGCGTGCATTACAGCCCTTAGCATCAAGCAACGTGATATTAAAGCGCTGTAAATCTTGTTGATTGATGTGATCAGTGCCACTACTGGCCGTGGCTACAACTTTAAGCTTGGCTTGTTTTATAAGCGCGTGATTAACCTTTAGCGTTGAGCGACAAAGCAAAATGTCATGATCTTTTAACAATGTTGCAACTGTATGGTTATCGTGAAAAAAAGTTATGTCAAAGGCGGGCTTGAATAATTCTGATACATAAGGCAGGGAGGCATCGGCAAGAAGCTTCATAGATTAAAAAGCACACGCAAAATATTGATTGCCCAATTAATAGGTACGCCAATAAGAGTATTTAGGCTACCGGTAAAAAGTAAAATTAAAAGAATATAAAAGCCGTAAGGTTCAATCTTTTGATAAATGATGGCCTGTTGGGAAGGTAGAAATACGCTAAGAATTTTGCTGCCGTCAAGTGGTGGAATGGGCAAAAGGTTGAAGAAAAATAATAATAAATTAATGACCATGCCTGCTCGAGCCGTTAAAAGTACAAAAAGCCCTATGGTTGTATTGGAGCTAAATGACAAACCTAGTTTAAATAACAATGTCCAACCAATCGCCATGAGTAGATTGGCCATAGGTCCGGCCAGAGTGACCCAGGCAATATCTTGGGGGCGGCGCAGGTTTCGGCTATTAATAGGTACAGGTTTTGCCCAACCAAAGACAAAATTAAAGTGACTTAACAAAAGTACCAGCAAAGGGATGATAAGAGTGCCAACTAAATCAAAGTGATGTAAGGGGTTGAAACTTACCCGACCCAGCATTTTAGCGGTGCCATCACCAAAATAATTTGCCACATAACCATGAGCGGCTTCATGTAGCGTGATGGCAAAAATAACCGGTAAAATCCAGACAGCTATTTGTTGAATGGTAGATAATTCAATCATGCATTAAATATGCAGTTTAATTTAAATTACGGCATTTTAACGACTTTTTTTGCTTTAGTCATCCCTTAAGATTAACATCAAGCCTTTCCATCAAGGCCACAAAATCATGACGCGCCCAAATTATTTAGCCAAGCTAACAAGTTTTAAGCTAACACTATGTTATACCCTGGTACTTATCATCAGTTATTGCTATTTGGATAAACCGCTTGCGCAATATTTTCACGATAGAAATTTAGAGCAAGCATTTTTACCGCTTACATGGTTAACACATCTTGGTGAGATAGCCATTTATACTATTGGCTTATTTTTCATGGCGCTTTTATTTCGTTACCGTCATCAGCCACTGTGGGAAGCACGTTGTTGGTTTTTATGGGTATATATGGTCTTTAGTAATACACTATGTTTAATTTTAAAAATAAGTTTAGGTCGAGCACGTCCAATTTTATGGTTTGAGCATCAGTGGTATGGTTTTTATGGCATGCAAGCATCGCCGAATTTCTGGTCTTGTCCCTCAGGACATACCACCTGCATCATGGCATGGGCTATAGGTTTAAGTTTTATTTTTCCACGCTATGCAAAAATGTGTATTGTAGGTGGTTTGATGGTGGCATCTTCCCGTATTTTACTTGTGCATCATTTTTTAAGTGATGTGTTGAGTGCATTATATTTAACACTTATTACATTACGTATTCTTGTTATCATCATGCAGCAACAATCACTTGAAAATTATCCATTCACCCGCTGGATACCATGGGCTTTGTGGCGAAAAATACTAGGCGCTTAAAAATAATCGCGGGTCTGCCTTGAACTTATGAATTGGTTTCTGGCAAGATGCATATTCAAATCGGATTTTGGTGAAAAATATGAAAGCTTTAGTGGCAGTAAAGCGCGTGATTGATCCTTATGTAAAAATTCGTCTCAAGCCCGATAACTCAGATGTGGAAACTCAGGGCGTTAAAATGGCGATGAACCCTTTCGATGAAATTGCCCTTGAGCAAGCTTTGCGTTGGCGCGAACAAGCTATCGTTTCTGAGATAGTTTTAGTCAGTGTTGGCCATAAAATTGTACAAGAGACGCTAAGACATGGACTGGCAATGGGCGCAGATAAAGCCATTTTAGTTGA
>CETO01088816.1_pt1 | contig 12823 bp, 11 predicted proteins | sample 531351 | NCBI WGS metagenome assembly CETO01 (sample SAMEA2622678, study PRJEB7988) | marine metagenome | isolation source: saline water (ENVO:00002010), including | reverse complement strand
AAGCCATAAAAACTTATATACGTACCATGAAACTTATGGGATGTACTTATTTTCTTGCTACCAATGCCTCAGGCTCTCTTCGCCAAGAAGTTGCCCCAGGTTCTTTGATGCTTATTACAGATCATATCAACATGCAACCCTTTAATCCTTTGATTGGCGCAAATGATGATGAATTTGGTCCTCGTTTTTTTGCACTTGATAATGCTTACGATGCCACAATGCGCCATACTTTTATGCAAATTGCCAAAGCACGCGGTATTACTTTACATCAAGGTGTTTATTTAGCCGTTCATGGACCCAATTATGAAACTGCAGCTGAAATTCGTGCGTTCCGAATGTTAGGCGCAGATGCTGTTGGCATGTCAACCGTACCTGAAGTTTTAGTGGCTAACCATTGTGGCATGAAAGTTGCCGTACTTGCCACCATTACCAATTATGCGACTGGCTTAAATCAAGAAGCACATGATCATCATCAGGTGGTAGCCACAGCTACTAAAGCCTGTGGCGAATTAACCGAATTAATTACCGACTTTATTAAGCAACTTAATTTAAGCGAAAATGAGTGCTATCCACATCCATAAACCATACACGCCATTGCTCTTAAATGCGGCCAAGTAGGTGTCTGATTTACAGGTATAGAGAATATGATACTGGTAAATAATGCATCCTATGGCCGCAAGCCAAAATCCATAAAACATCTTATTTGCTTGTATCATGCTGGCAATAAACAGCCATAAAAAATGCATAAAGCTTAATAATATTATCGTGATAAATTTATCATAGCGCCCAAATAAAATGGCACTTGATTTAACCCCGGCAATAAGGTCATCAGGTTTATCTACCATGGCGTATTCTGTATCATAAGCCAGCACCCATAGAATATTAATGAGCATCAGCAGACTTAAGGTCAGCGACCAAATTGAGGCGTTACGTGCTGCAAAAGCCATAGGCATTCCCATAGAAAAGCTTAAACTTAATATAAGTTGCGGACATGAAATAAAACGTTTAGCCAAAGGATAAAGCATCGATAATATTAAGGCATACAGCGCAAATTGCAGGCAATCTTTGGGCAGCAATAATAATATTACAAGAGCCAAGCTTAACAGCAAAATTAGTAAACCAGTTGCTTGCTTGAAACTGATTTCTTGCGTTACAAGCGGCCTTAATTTAGTTCTTTCGACCAAGCCGTCTATGTTTCTATCAGTGATATCATTTATCACGCATCCAGCACTTCGCATAATCAATGTACCTATTAAAAACAAAAGCACGGTCATAATAGGTGGTGGGGTGGCGCATGCGAGCCATAAAGCCCATGCGGTCGGCGCCCATAAAAGATAAAATCCGATGGGCTTGTCCAGGCGCATTAAACGGCAATAGGCTAGAAAGTTTAAATGTTTCACCTCATATCCTTAATAGTTGAGCAATTTTCAATTCGAGTATGCCCAAGTCGATTAACAATAATGGCTCGGCATACATGCGTTTTCAGATGCTTCAGAATAAAGTGACCACTTAACGAAGCTTGCCGGATGTCTCTGGCAAAAATCAAGCGTTTGGCTGTTTGAAACCCATGCCAACTAAGCGATATATTATGACCTTGCCAGCGCCACTCATGTAAAATATCAGCTTTGAAGTTGGATATATTTTTTATAAGCCTTATGCCTTTAGACCAATCATTTGGTGAAATGGGTTGTAAATAAAGTACATTTTGCGCGTTATAACTCATGATTTTGGCATATCGTATGATGTTAACAAGGTCGTTTTGTCGCGTTTCTAGATTTTTTTGCTGCCAAAATGGCGTAAAAGTATAGACGGTGATGCTTAGTAAAAGCAGCGTTATAGCAAGTACGGCTAATAATTCAATCAAACTAAATCCTAAGGCTTTTATGCTCATTGATTTAAAAACGCTTTGACTTCTTGCCAGTCTGTGTATGCCTTTTTTTTATCTTGTGGGTTTCTCAATAAATAAGCAGGATGGTAACTTACCAGACACGGTATTGAGTGATAATGATGCATGATACTGCGCAGCTTGGCTAATGGTTGAGTTTGGTTGGTAAGAAAATGTGCAGAAAAACGCCCTAATGCTAATAACAATTTAGGTGCAACTTGTTTGATTTGTTCATCTAGATAGGGAGCACATGAGTTTATTTCACCTATGTGCGGGTTACGATTTTCTGGTGGCCGGCACTTAATAAGATTGGTGATATAAATATCTTGCTCATCAAAATTCATGCTTGTTAAAATACTATTGAGCAATTGACCCGCTTTACCTACAAAAGGTAAACCTTGCTTGTCTTCATTAAAACCTGGCGCCTCACCAATTATCATAAGCGATGCTTGCGGATTTCCTCGAGCAAATACAGTTTGGGTGCGTGAAGTATGAAGCTTGCATAATGTGCATTTGGCAACTTTTTTGGCAAGACAAGCCAAATCATCCTGATCTCTTTTTACCCACACATCAATATCCATTTTTTTAAGATAATACGCATGACGTTCATTCATGATGTTAATGATTGCAAAATAGTTTGTAGGGTTGTATGTGGTGTAGGTGATTGCGTAATACTGCGCCCCATGACCAAATAATCACTGCCATAAGCGACTGCTTGTTGGGGGGTGGCAATTCGGCATTGATCTTGCTTGGCATCCTCGGCAAGTCTTATACCAGGCGTAATCGTTAAAAATGACTCACCAAAACGTGCTTTAATAGCAGGTACCTCAGCTGCGGCACATACGACACCATCAAGCTTGGCATCAAAAGCCATTTGAGTAAGATGTAAAACATGTTTATCTAAGGCATTGCTAATACCGATGTCTTGTAAATTTTTACCACTCATACTGGTTAATACCGTCACGGCAATAAGTAAAGGTGGATGGGTGCAGCCGGCAAGGCTTGCTTTGGCCGCCTGCATCATAGCCATACCACCACTGGCATGGACATTTATCATCTGCACACCTAATTGAGCTGCAGCAAGACATGCCTTAGCCACGGTGTTAGGAATATCATGAAATTTTAAATCAAGGAAAATAAAAAATTGTTGACGCACAAGTTGTGTAACAAAATCCACTCCTAATCGTGTAAACATTTCACTACCAATTTTAAGTGCACATAAGGCAGGGTCTAATTGATTAATTAAATGCCAAGCTTGCTGTGCATTATCAAAATCTAATGCAATGATAAGTTTTTTAAACATAATCGGTTAATTTCAATCTAGCTAAATTATGTTTTACCGCCTGAATGACTTTATCTTGGTCGTCAGGCGTTAAATAAGGAGACATAGGTAAACTAATGACCTGGGCACTTGCAAGTTCTGCACACGGAAAAGACCCACGTTGATAACCCAAATAGCTTAGAGCTTCTTGTAAATGTAGTGGTGTAGGATAATGAATGGCTGTGGGTATGCCTAAATCATGTAATGCTTGAGCTAATAAATCACGCTGTTTCACTTCAATGGTAAATTGGGCAAAAACACTGGTATTTTCAGGCTTTATTAAAGGCAATTTCACCACATCTTTTAGGGCGTGATAATAACGCTCACCAATTTCATGACGCAACTTAATTTCTGCTGGAAATAAAGCTAATTTTTGTAACAAAATAGCTGCTTGTATGGTATCCATACGCCCATTGATGCCAATACGTTGATGACAATAGCGTTGATTTTGACCATGAATACGAATATGAGACAGTTTTTGCGCCAGAGTGTCATCATCGGTAAAACAGGCGCCTGAATCGCCATACCCTCCTAAAGGTTTAGAAGGAAAAAAACTGGTACAAGCAAGCGTTGACAACCCGCATGAGCGATGACCAAAATGTGTGGCACCAAAACTTTGAGCGGCGTCTTCAATCACGGGAATATCAAAACGATTCGCAATATGATTAATCGCCGTAATATCGGCACACTGACCATAAAGGCTTACCGGCATGATAGCTTTCGTACGATCGGTAATGGCTGAAACTAATTGACTTGGATCAAGGTTATAAGTTTCCGGTTGAATATCAACAAATACTGGCTTAGCTTGGCAAAGCGCAATAACTTCTGCAGTTGCAAAAAAACTAAAAGGTGTGGTAATAATTTCATCACCAGGCTCAATATCAAGCGCGAGTAAAGCCATTAATAAAGCATCAGTACCACTGGCACAAGCAATGGCATGACGTACACCCACAAAATCAGCCAGTTGTTTTTCCAATTCAGTTATTTCAGGCCCCATAATATATTGACCATGCTGTAAAACGTTTTCTATGCTAGTAAGTACAGCTTTATCTATTAATGAATACTGCTTTTTTAGGTCGATAAATTGCATATTATTTCTCGATAAACGGTGTTGTAATGCTCAAGATTGATAACCATATTACTTTATTGAATATATATTATGCAATAACAATGAAATGCTTAATATAAACCCTATCTTTCAATTCAGCGATGTATTATTTGTTTGATTTAAAAGTTGTGCTTTTTCGCTGTGGCGTAATTGTTTTTTTAAATGGCGCATACGAATTTTTAAACGTACATAACGATAGAGTAAAATCAATAGACCACTTAAAACACCCATACCAAAAGTCAGCATGACCAGCAGCGATAAAGGTAATTTTACGGTCGTTAGGTATAAATTAACATCAATCAAATCGGCGTTTAAAATACTAAAACTAATTCCCACAACAATTAATATTAAATAACAAATGATCATCAAGATGCGCATACTTCTCAATCCCTTAAATTTTAATTATAAAAAAAGCGTAGTATTTCTACGCTTTTCTATAGTCAAATAAGCTAGCTTATTCAGCGTCTTTGTTCGCCATCTTTTCTTTCAGTAAATCACCTAACGTAGTCGTACTGTTAGCTGTATCATGACCTCTGGTATATTTTTTGATGACTTCAGCTTGCTCATGAGCGTCTTTGGCTTTAACTGATAATGAAATGGTACGATTTTTCTTATCAATATTAACTATTTTCGCTTCAATATCGTCGCCTTCATTGACCATGGTTGTGGCATCATCCACTTTATCTTCAGATAATTCGTTGACACGAATGGTGGCAAGAATATCTTGGGCTAATTTTACCGTGACCAATTTAGCTTCAACTGCGGTGATTTGGCCTGTGACGATAGCACCTTTAGGATGTTCCTCAACAAATGTTGTAAAACTATCCCCTTCAAGCTGTTTAAGGCCAAGAGAAATACGCTCTCTTTCAGGATCAATTGCCAAAATAACGGCTTCTAAATCCTGACCTTTCTTAAATTGCTTGACCGCTTCTTCACCTGCATTCGTCCATGAAATATCAGATAGATGCACCAATCCGTCTATCTCACCATCCAAACCGATAAAAATACCAAAATCTGTGATTGAGCGAATCTTACCACTTACTTTTTGACCTTTACTATGGCTTTGAGCAAATTGATGCCAAGGATTGCCCACACATTGTTTCATACCCAATGAAATACGTCGACGTTCTTCATCGATTTCTAAAACCATAACCTCAACAGCGTCGCCTAAATTTACAACCTTGCTTGGATGAACATTTTTGTTTGTCCAATCCATTTCAGACATATGAACTAACCCTTCGACCCCTTCTTCAATTTCAACAAAGCAGCCATAGTCAGTAATATTGGTAACCTTACCTTGTAATTTTTTACCTAAGGGGTAACGGTCAACTAAGTCAACCCAGGGGTCATTACCTAATTGTTTCATACCAAGTGATACACGGTTACGTTCACTATCAAAACTTAATACTTTCACTTTAACATCTTGGCCTACGGTGAGTAATTCACTAGGATGTTTGACACGTTTCCAAGAAATATCGGTAATATGTAATAAACCATCAATACCACCTAAATCAATGAATGCGCCATAATCGGTTAGATTTTTAACAATACCTTGTAAAATTTGACCATCATGGAGTGACTCAAGAAGTGCTTGTCGGTCCGCACTACTTTCTTCTTCAACCACAGCTCGACGTGACACTACGATGTTATTGCGTTTTAAATCCATTTTAATGACTTTAAAGTCTAATTCTTTGCCTTCAAGATAGGATGGATCACGCACTGGTCGCACATCAACTAAAGAACCTGGTAAAAAGGCTCTAATGGAACCAATTTCTACCGTAAAACCACCTTTTACTTTACCAGAAATAAGGCCTGTAACTGTTTCATTATTTTCATGGGATTTTGAAAGTTTACGCCATGCTTCTTGACGTTTAGCTTTTTCGCGTGATAATAAAGTTTCACCATAGCCATCTTCTACCGAATCAAGCGCTACTTCAACAGTGTCACCAACGCTTACTTCTAACTCACCCTGTTTATCTTTAAATTCATCTAAGGAGATAATACCTTCAGATTTTAAACCCGCATTAAGGGTCACATAATCGTGATCGATACCGATGACTTTAGCCGTGATAATGGCACCAGGATAAAATTGGGCGCCTAGGATACTTTGCTCGAACAACTCTTTGAAACTTTCAGACATGTCTATAAACTCAAGTTAGTAGAAATTTAGAGAAACAACATCCTATTGGTTCTCCCCCTAATGATCATTTAATGTAATAAATTCATCATTTTTTTATTAATTTTAAAACATTATTGAATACTTGTACAACATCTAAACCAGTTGTATCAATAAACACAGCATCCTTAGCCGGTTTCAGTGGAGCATGTCGACGTTCTGTATCACGTTTATCACGTACTGCCAACTCATCAATAACCTCGGCGAGGCTAACATTTATTTGTTTTTCTTTCAACTGAAAATAACGCCGCTTAGCACGTATTTCAGGGGACGCTGATAAAAAAAGCTTTAAGGAAGCTTCAGGAAAAACTACCGTTCCCATATCACGTCCGTCAGTGACTAATCCCGGTAACTGCGCAAATGTACGTTGCCTGGCCAGTAAAGCCTGGCGAACTTCGGGATATGTAGCGATTTTAGATGCATTTTGCCCGCACTGCTCGGTTCTGATTTTATCGGTTATTTCCTCGGCGTCTAAATCGATTTTTAAACATAAGTCATGGTTATTAAGCACAAAGCGCACTTTAAGGTTTTTGGCAAAATCTGCCAAAGCTTTGGCATCCGTAAAATCAATAGCAGCTTTATTTGCCGCATGGGCTAATACGCGGTAAATCGCGCCACTATCAAGCACATGCCAACCTAAATGGCGCGCCAACATATGACATAACGTGCCTTTACCTGTACCGCTTGGCCCATCGATGGTGATAACTGGTACTAATTGGTTATTCATGATGATATTTACCTTGGATATTCAAGCCCACAGCGTGCGCTTTATCAAGAAAATCAGGAAAAGAAGTCGCAACATTTTGACATTGATTGATGTAAACCTTTGCTTGAGCTTTCGCACCAGCAATGGCAAAGGCCATGGCGATACGATGATCGTTAAAGCTATCAACCTCGCCTCCAGTGAAATCACCACCATGAATAACCACGCCATCTTGATGGTCTGTAATCTCAATACCCAAACACCGCAATCCTGTCACCATTGCCTGAATCCTATCACTTTCTTTATGCCTTAATTCTTCGGCTTTTTTTAAAGTGGTGCGCCCTTTCGCACAGGCTGCTGCAATAAAAATAATCGGAAATTCATCAATGGCAAGTGATACCAATGTTGGCGAAATATCAATACCCTTTAAAGCCGCTGATCGAACGTTGATATCTGCCACAGGCTCTAAATGTTCGTTATCCACGTGGGTTAATACAATGTTAGCGCCCATAGCTTGGAGAATTTGAATTACCCCAGTTCGAGTGGGATTAATGCCTACACGTTTAATGGTGATGTTTGAGTCAGGTAAAATTGTGGCTGCTACCATAAAAAAAGCAGCTGAGGATAAATCTCCGGGAATATGGATGGTGGTTGCTTGGCATTCATGTAAATTATTAATGGTTATGCGATTATCTTGGCATTTTATTGGATACGAAAAAGCTTGCAACATAAGCTCAGTATGATTACGTGTGGTTTGAAGCTCGGTAAGAACCGTCTCATGTTGCGCATACATCCCAGCTAATAAAAGGCATGATTTTATCTGAGCGCTGGCTATGGGTAATGTATACTCAATACCGATTAATTGGGGCGCTTTTGTTATACAAATGGGTGGACAGGTTAACGTAGTTGTTATGTTGGCTTTCATTTGTTGTAAAGGCGCACTAATACGCGCCATAGGCCTTTTAGATAGACTATCATCACCTATTAACATTGAATCAAACGGTTGTGCGGCCAGTAAACCGGCTAATAAACGCATGCTTGTACCTGAATTGCCGCAATCAATAGGACGCGAAGGTGCACACAAACGATGCTTGCCTTGTCCATAAATGGTTAAAAATTGCGGTGATGAATCATCAATGTTGACGCCCATAAGTTGCATTGCTTGAATGGTTGCGCGGCAATCTTCACTATCTAGGTAACCATAAATCGTGGTTTTACCTTGTGCAATACTCCCTAAAATAACGGCACGATGCGACATTGATTTATCGCCAGGCACAAAAATATCACCTGATACTAAAGGTACCGGCTGGCTTATAAATTGATAATTACTCATTGCTTATGCCCTTTTAACTGCGCAAATGTTTGCATAAAATCAAGTAACTTTTTCACGCTTGAAAGTGGCATGGCATTATAGATGCTCGCTCGTATACCGCCAACAAAACGGTGTCCTTTTAAACCATATAATCCTTTTTTTTCAGCCATTAAGACAAATGTCTGCTCTAACTCATGAGAAGGTAACCCGAAACAGACATTAACCTGGGAACGATATTTAGGTAAAACTTTACAATAATAAAAATTGGAAGCATCAATATAGTCATACAATAATTTTGCTTTTATTTGATTGTGCTGATAAACAGCTGCCACACCACCATGGGCTTTTAACCACTGCAGCATTTTTAAAGCCACATAACAATTAAACGTTGGCGGTGTACCATACAATGAATGAGCTTGCTCGTGTGTTTGATAGCTAAGATAAGTGGGTAACATATTATAAACACTTTTTTTTAAAAAACTGTGACGCGCAAGCACCAACGTCAAACCTGCATTAGCAATATTTTTTTGCACACCCGCAAAAATAAAGTCAAATTGATTGACCTTAAGGGGCTCAGTTAATAAACATGAAGTCATATCAGCAATGATAGGCAAATCAACTTGAGGTATCTGAGTCAGACGATTGCCATTAATGGTTTCATTAGGGGTAAGGTATAAATAGGCTGTATGCGGTTTAATACATTTGTTATCGATATGGGGTACTTGATTAAATTGATTTTCCTCACTTGAAGCCAACACATACGCTTGCTTGAGTTTTGCGGCCTCTTCTAAAGCTAACTTTGACCAAATACCTGAAACCACATAGGCACCCCTAGAAACATCATCTAAAAAATTCAGCGGAATCATGCTAAATTGCAAACGCGCTGGGGCGCCAAGCCATAAAATGACATAGTCAGAGGGAATATCAAGGAGCTCGCGCAATAACACATTTAATTCTGTGAAAATCGTTTGAAATAATGCACTCCGGTGATTGATTTCAAGAATAGATAAACCTGATTGCTGATAATTAAGTAACTCTTGCTGAATGGTTTGCAACACTGCCGTTGGCAACATGGCAGGACCTGCACCAAAATTAATCGCCTCAGTCATCGATATTTGTATCGGTATGTTGTATCGTTTTTTCAGAGTCCATAAACGTAGAGTCATCGAAAGTCTCATCAGTTAGCTCGCTCACACGCTGCATACCAACAACAAATTCCTCTTGATGAACGTTGATAAGTCGCACGCCTTGGGTATTGCGCCCAATAACCGATAAATCACTAGCTTTAAAACGTACTAATGTGCCTTTGTTAGTGATAAGCATCACGCCATCCTCATCATTGACCTGCAAGGCTTGCACAACTTTACCATTACGCTCATTGACTTGAATCGATATCACACCTTGGCCGCCTCGACCTGAAACTCGATACGCTTCAACATCGGTGCGCTTGCCGTATCCTTTTGCTGTGGCAGTTAAAATGCTTCCTTGAGTTTCAGCCACCACCAAAGAAATAACCGCTTGATTAGCTTGTAAACGTATGCCGCGCACGCCACGCGCAGTGCGTCCGGTAGCTCTTACTTTGTTTTCGGCAAAACGCACCACTTTGCCCTCGTCACTAAAAAGCATGATGTCTTTGTAGCCATCGGTCATACTAACGCCAACTAATTGATCATCATCTTCTAAATCAATGGCGATGATACCATTGGCGCGTGGTCGACTAAATGCTGGCAACGAGACTTTTTTCACCGTGCCTTTTTTAGTCGCCATAAAAACAAAGTTATCTTCAAGATATTCACGCACTGGCAGCATCGCATGAATGGTTTCATGCTCAGCTAATGGTAAAACATTGACAATAGGCTTACCACGAGATATGCGGCTTGCCAATGGTAGCTGATAAGCTTTAAGCCAATATAATTTACCTAAATTTGAAAAACAAAGCAGCGTATCATGGGTGCTGGCGATGATAAGATGCGCGATAAAATCCTCATCTTTAACGTTGGTTGCTGATTTACCCTTGCCACCACGTCGTTGTGCTTGATACATAGAAATAGGCTGATATTTAACATATCCGGCATGCGATAAGGTCACCACCACATCTTCTTCGGTAATTAAATCTTCGGTCGTTAAATCTTCCTGGGAAGCAATAATTTGCGTGCGTCTTATGTCACCAAACTGTGCCTTAATTTCCTCTAGCTCTTGGCGAATAATCTCCATAAGTTTGCTGGTAGATGATAATATGGCCAATAACTCTTGGATAATGCCTAGTAAATCTTTAAATTCAGCTAAAATTTTATCTTGCTCAAGAGCCGTTAGACGATGCAATTTGAGTTCTAAGATGGCTTGGGCTTGAGTAAGCGTTAAATGATAACCATCTGTACTTAGCCCACCTTTATCAATTAATTGGGTATCTATAGTTACATGTTCACAGGCTTGCTCAAGCATTTGTTGCACGATACCAGGTGGCCATGCACGCGCTAACAGCGCTTCTTTCGCCGCTTGAGGTGTGGTTGATTGCTTGATTAATTGAATCATCTCATCGATGTTGGCCAGTGCCACGCCCAAACCTTCTAGGATATGCGCACGACTTCTTGCTTTTTTTAATTCAAAAATGGTACGGCGCGTGACCACTTCCCGACGATGTTTGATAAAATAGGTTAAAATTTGTTTTAAATTAAGGGTTTGTGGTTGACCATCGACTAAGGCTACCATGTTAATACCAAATACATTTTGCATTTGGGTATGCGCATATAAATTATTTAACACAACCTCAGCGACTTCACCACGCTTTAGTTCAATAACAATACGCATGCCTTGTTTATCCGATTCATCTCTTAAGGCAGAAATGCCTTCCAGCTTCTTATCACGCACAAGTTCGGCAATTTTTTCAATCAAGCGCGCTTTATTAACTTGATAAGGTAGCTCAGTCACGATGATGGCTTGGCGGTTAGAGGAAGCATCTGTTTCAATATCTGTTTTTGCACGGATAAGTACTTTGCCACGACCTGTATGATACGCTTTTACGATACCCGCACGACCATTGATAATCGCGGCTGTAGGAAAATCGGGGGCAGGTATATGGTCAATTAATGCTTCAATGGATAAATCAGGATTTTCTATTAACGCCAAACATGCATTAACAACTTCCGTTAAATTATGTGGTGGAATGTTGGTCGCCATACCAACAGCGATGCCAGATGAACCATTGACTAGAAGGTTTGGAATACGTGAGGGAAGTACTGCTGGTGCATATTCCGTTTCATCGTAATTAGGTAGAAAATCTACGGTATCTTTATCTAAATCAGCCAAGAGCATGTGCGCGATACGCGACATTCTGATTTCGGTATAGCGCATGGCTGCGGCCTTATCACCGTCAACGGAGCCAAAGTTTCCTTGACCATCAACAAGCATATAACGCATTGAAAAAGGTTGCGCCATGCGCACAATGGTATCGTATACGGCTGTGTCACCATGAGGATGATATTTACCAATCACATCCCCCACGACACGCGCTGATTTTTTATAAACTTTATTCCAATCATTGTGCAACTCGTGCATAGCATAAAGCACGCGTCGATGGACTGGTTTTAAACCATCTCTAACATCAGGTAGCGCACGTCCAACAATAACACTCATCGAATAATCTAGGTACGATTGCTTTAATTCATCTTCAATACTAACGGAGATAACTTCTTTGGCTGAATAAACCATAATTAGATAATGTCCTTATATAAAAGGAAAGTCTGCTCAAATTTAGCGGTCAAGATTAGCATATTATTGGTATTATTTGAATCAAATCCTTCTAAAATAACCGTTTTCAGCCCTTAAAATTTTATGTATTTAATAAAAAGTGATTACTGCAAAAAATTAGATTTAACGTTATACTTCTTGGCAATTGCTTAAAGCATTGCGCTTTTGACGGGAGAAAAAATGACAAAAAAGTTTGCGACTCTAACCATTGATGGCTCTAAAACCATCGACTTACCTATTTATAGCCCAAGCCTTGGCACGGATGTTCTTGACATCGCGCCACTTAAAAGTATGGATTTATTTACCTTTGACCCAGGATTTGTATCGACTGCTTCTTGTGAGTCAAAAATTACTTTTATTGATGGCGATAACGGCACATTGCTTTATCGTGGTTATCCTATTGAACAATTAGCTGACAAAAAAGATTTTCTTGAGGTAAGTTTTTTATTACTTAATGGTAATTTGCCCACCCAAGATGAAAAAACTTCTTTTAATGCCATGATTAACAATCATTCTATGGTGCATCAGCAGATGTATAATTTTTTGAATGGTTTTCGTCGTGATGCCCACC
>CETO01015478.1_pt1 | contig 12873 bp, 10 predicted proteins | sample 531351 | NCBI WGS metagenome assembly CETO01 (sample SAMEA2622678, study PRJEB7988) | marine metagenome | isolation source: saline water (ENVO:00002010), including | reverse complement strand
GTATTTTGTTCTGGCTTTGATTGGTATTTTCCGCTTTGCGCTGCATGCCCGGCCAGAGCGGCCATCTGGCCACCGGAAGAACCGCCGCCTATGGCAATTTTGTTCGGGTTAATCGAAAAGTCTTCAGCCCGTTGCCGTAACCAGCTGATTGCATCACTGATATCCGTCATCCCCGCCGGATAGCGTGCTTCAACCGACAGCCTGTATTCCGGCGTCATCACTACGTAGCCTCGCTGAGCCAATAGATTAGCCAATGGATAAAAGTGTGACTTATTCCCGGAGCGCCATCCGCCGCCGTGAACCAGTACCACCGCCTGACCGTTTTGATTCTCAACCGACGGGTAGAAAAAATCAGCATGCAGATCGCGCCCGTCAACACGTTTGTACGGTCTTTCAAAGGCAATACTCTGGCCTGCCCGGAAGGTTTGAACCGGCCATTCCAATTCAGGATGGCTTGCTTTGTAGCGAGCAAAGCGCTCCCCCGGAGAGTAACTGTCATCCACGGTGATGTCTTTAGCCAGTGACGCAACCGACACCAACGCAGCCATCACTAACACCAGGATATGTCGGTATTTCATGCTCTGATAACTCACTATAAACCCTCTCTGTGCATTGGCAGGAACCGCACATAGTCGTAACGCGCGCTAGCACCCGATTCACCTACGGCAAACACCCCGGTTTTGGCACCAACCCAACGGCCACGACGGGCCTTAAACTGCTCACCTGCGACGGTGAAAGCCTCATTCTCGCTAAAGCGGTAAGCAAATACCGCCGTGGCATCGGAGGCCAGAATGTATCTGATTTCTATGCTGCCATGGTTAACTTCACCGTAATCGTGAACACTTTCGTTACACCCTGTTCGGGCACCACGACATTGCACATACACCAGATGCGGGGCGTTGTTGATGGTTTTAATGCCGAGCCAGGCATAGTCTTCGCCAAATAGCAGTAAGCCGGTTTCAATATCCGCTTGTGCTGTTGGTACCCTCAGTTTGCTGCGAACCTGAAAAGTCTGTGCCGGCAGTTTTTGCAGCATCAGATTAGGTGTCATCCACAAATTATTGCCGGTGTCCGGCACTTTCGACATGGCCTTCAGAATAAGCTGGCCTTTACTAACTTCCAGCCAGTGTGGTTTGAAATTGCCATTCCACTGCCACTGAAGACCCACAGTATTATCGGTAAATTCATCGGTAGCTGGCTGTGGCATTAAGCGGCCAGGCACTGTGCTAACCGGCTTAAGATAGGTATAAACCGGCTCTCCGCTGCCATCATTATTGTCGTCACGACCTATCACCGGCCAGTCATTTAACCATGTCACCGGCTGTAAATGAACGATACGCCCATAGGCTTTGCGGGACTGAAAGTGAATAAACCAGTCTTCACCACTACTGGTAGTGACCCAACTGCCCTGATGCGGGCCGTTAATTAACGTATTGCCCTGGGCCATCACCGTTTTATGTTCATAAGGACCATAGACATCCCGCGAACGGAATACCGCCTGCCAGCCGGTTTCTACACCACCGGCCGGGGCGAAAATGTAGTAATAGCCATTACGCTGGTAAAACTTTGGCCCTTCAAGGGTTCGGTATCCCGGTAACTGATGACCGTCCACAATAGTAGTGTACGCCGGATTTACCCAGGATGTGTCCGGGGCCATTTCATGCAGACTGAGTACATTGTTAAACCCTGCCCGGCTTTTTGCCCAGGCGTGTAACAGATAGGCCTTACCGTTTTCGTCCCACAGCGGTGTCGGGTCGATAATACCTTTGCCAGGCAGAATAAGCCGTGGCTCACTCCAGGTGCCAGCCGGATCGTTGGCAGTCACCACGTAAATACCAAAGTCCGGATCGGGATAAAAGATCCAGTATTTGCCAGCGTGATAGCGAAAGTTAGGCGCCCACACGCCGTTGCCATGCTGCGGCTTATCGTAATGGGCCTGAGGAACCTGCTGAGGCAGGGCATAGTTGATCAGCGTCCAGTTTACTAAATCTGTGGAATGCAGCACCGGTAGCCCCGGCGAAGCATTAAAACTCGACGCCGTCATATAATAGTGACCGTCTACTGCCACCACATCCGGATCGGAATAATCAATATGCAGTATGGGATTTTTATAAAAGCCATTGCCCAGATCGCTGATGTGCAAACGGTTATCCACACGTTGCGGCAACAAATCTTGATGCTGACCGCTGCACCCTGCAACAATACACAGAGGCAGCGTTAGCGCGCAGAGCCGGGCAATTCGGCGCATGGATTATTTACCCAGTTCCAGTGCAGCCAGAATGAAAGGGCCTACGCCTTTGGCATCATTCGGGCGAATTGGCTCGCTCATGTAGTACTCAAAACTACCATCGCGATAAGGGTTACCGCCCAGGCCGGCTACCGCGCACACCTGATTCAGGGTGATGACGTTGGTGGCCGGATCCACAGAAATCATTTGATCCACCAGCCCGGCAAAGCCTCTTTCTGCATGGGCGCGATAAGACTCAGGTAAAACGCCTAAATTCACCCCACGAGCCATGGCATAGGTCAGCATGGCCGTGCCGGAGGCTTCCAGGTAGTTTTCTTCACGATCGCCTAAATCGGTTACCTGATACCAGGCACCGGTTGGGTGCTGATATTTTACAACCTGCGCCATGAATTTCTCAAAGCGGGCGGCCAGCCAGGCACGTTTGGAGTTTTGCACCGGCACAATATCCATCACGTCGACCATTGCCATGGCATACCAGCCAAGGGCTCGTGACCAGTGATGAGGTGACAAACCAGTCGCTTTGTCTGACCACTTCTGATCCCGTGATTCATCCCAACCATGACGTGGCAGGCCGGTTTTCGGGTCGTACAGGTGTTTTTCGATTAATTCGAACTGTAAAAACACATCATCGAGTTGCTCAGGATTTCTGGCGCGCATGATGTACTCTGCATAGAAAGGGGCCCCCATATACAGCCCATCGAGCCACATCTGACTCGGATAGCGCTTTTTATGCCAGAAGCCACCTTCGCTGGTACGCGGATGTTCATTTAGCTGGGCACGCAGCTTGTCTGCAGCCAGCATATATTTCTCATCACCAGTCTGATCATACAAAAAGAACAGCACTTTACCGGCATTGAGCATGTCGATATTAAATTTTTCTCTTTTATAGGTGTCGATATTACCCTGCTCATCAATAAGCTCGTCGTAATATCCCTTTAGGTAATCAAAATAACGCTTGTCACCGGTTTTTTCGTAAACCCGGGCGAACCCCAACAGATTTAAACCGTGAACATAATCCCAGGTAGGCTCTTTATCCCAGTCCATCATCCAGGCCTGGGGGAAGCGAACCATTTCTGATTCCACCATGCGTTGATACCAAGGCTTGGTGTTGTCCAGAGTGTCAGTTTGCGCCGCTGCCGCTGTTGTTATAAACAGCAAAGCAATCAGCGCTGTCCTCATCACCTGTCTTCTCATTTTCGACCCCTGTTGTAAAAATGTAAATAATTTATGCTACCGGTAGCATTTTAGTAATTTTAGCAATGTTGTCAACATGTAAACACTATACCAAATATGGTTAATAATGCAGTGCTTTCGCTACAAAAGTAACATAAGCCGTTAATCTTTAGTATAAATGCATAGTGAGCCAGACCATACAGAGTAAGGATTGAGTGTTTCTAATGTGAAACAGCGGCGGCGAAAAAGATGAATTCTTAAAAATTTTGTGAATGAGGGTTGCCACCGGTAGCATTTATATCTATATTGTTAAGCGATTGTTAACCAAAATTCATAATAACAACAGGTTTAACAGAAACGAACTACGTACCCATGCACACAACATGTTCAGCAGATACTGACCGAATAAACAGGCTGCGGAACAGGTTAATAAAAAACGTGAGGAAGCCACGAATGAAATTTGCCAAGAGTTTTACTAAAGCGCCATTAAGTCTGGCAGTCGCCTGCGCTCTGATGACACCTGCAGTTTTACAAGCGCAGGAAAGTGAGGATATGGTTGAAGTGATTGAGGTACGTGCCTCAAGCTTTGCTGACAGTCTGCAAAAGGCCCTGATCACCAAACGCGCCTCAGCCGGCGCCGTTGATACCATTCTCGCTGAAGACATTGCCGACTTTCCGGATCAGAACCTTGCCGAGTCACTTCAACGTATCCCCGGGATCGCCATCAGCCGTGATGCCGGTCAGGGGCGTGAAATTACCGTTCGTGGTCTTAACTCCAGCTTTACCCGTGTACAGCTAAATGGCATGCAGGCGCAGTCACTGTCTGCCGGTCCTGGCGGTGTGCGTAAAAGCCGTGCATTCGACTTCAATGTATTTGCTTCTGAATTATTCAGCCAGTTGACCGTACATAAAACCTCTTCTGCCGAAATTGAAGAAGGCACTCTGGGCGCTACCGTGGACCTGACCACCGGCCGTCCGTTCGACTTTAAAGACAATGTAACCGCTTTGAATGTACAAGGCACTTATAACGACCAGTCTGAAGAAACCGATCCCAGACTTTCAGCATTAACCAGTTACACCAACGATGACCGCACTTTTGGTTTTCTGGTTTCAGCGTCGTTTTCGTCTCAGCTAATAAGCAACATCGGTGCTGACACCGGTCGTTGGGAAGATGACAGCTTCTGTACCGATGATTCCTGCCTGGGTACCCAAAGTGAAGATTTAAGCAGCTACTGGCATCCCCGTTTCCCACGTTTTGCCGATAAGAGCCACGAGCTGGACCGTACCGGCCTGACCGCGTCAATACAATTTGCCCCGACCGAAGATACCACGGTTACCGTAGATGCCTTATACGCCAAAATTGAAGCCCAACGCCTGGAGCCGTTTATGCAGGCTATCTCTCTGGCACGGACTAACTCCCTGGGTGTTGGTCAGACTTACCTGACCGATTACACCATTGATGGTAACGATAGCATTGTGGCAGCAACCGCTCACGATGTAGACGTGCGCTCGGAAAACTTTGAATCTAACTGGGAATCAGAATTTACTCAGTTCAGCGTGGATGTCGTACACCATATTAATGACGACCTCAAACTGCACCTGTTAGCCGGTACCTCTGAGTCGGTGCTGGATAATCGTGAAACTACCATTATTTACGAGCACTTCAGTGAGAATGACTCGCGCCGCATGCTCGATTACGCCGAAAGCAGCTCTGCAGTCACCTTTGATTACAGCAATCCAATGAGTCCGACCATTGGCTACAGCTTTGATACCACGGATCCGGCCAACTGGGAATTATCAGAGTACCGCGACCGTTTGTATGATGCAGAATCCAGCTACGACAACGCACGCCTTGATTTTGCCTACATCCTGAATGATTCTGTCACCCTGAAAGGTGGTGTTACCTACAAAGATTACATGTATGAAATTGCCGGTTCACGGGCCGACGGCACCTTTGCCAATGCCGATGCGGCCGACGGCACCGTAGATAACGTCGCTTTTGGTATCAGCAATGTAGTCACCGCTGCAGACGGTAATGTAGTGAGTGCCGGAGGTCAGTCGTTCTTTATGGCCGACAATGCCCAACTGCCGCAGTTTTTGGCCAGCGGCGGCTGGAGCTATGCGCCTCGCGGTGGTGACACCTATGCGGTTGGCGAAGAAAACATGAGTTACTTTATTCAGGCTGACTTCTTCTTCCCGGTCGGCGATATGGACCTGCGCGGTAACGCTGGTGTGCGCTATGCGACGACCGATGTTGAATCTACGGGTCTGGTAAACGGTGACCCAACCACAGTGAAGAACGATTACAGCGATACGCTGCCATCGGTTAACCTGGCCCTTGATCTCACCGAAGACGTGGTTCTACGTGCTTCTTATGCCGATGTAATGTCTCGTCCTGGCCTGAGCACTTTGTCGCCGGGTGGTAGTGTGGATCCATTTAACCTGGCGGTCAGCTATGGTAACCCGTTTATCGAACCCTTCCGGGCTACCAATTACGACCTGTCTGCAGAGTACTATTTTGCTGAAGGCGCATTACTGTCTTTTGCTTACTTTATCAAAGACATTGAGTCGTTCCCGACTAACGAAACCAGCACCCTTAACTGGCAGCAAATTGGCTTACCAGACAGCGTACTGGGTGGTCAGGCTGATATCGTCAATAACGCCGATTTTGAAGTGCGTCGCCCGGTTAATGGTGGCGGTGGTAAGCTCGATGGCTATGAAGTGCAGTACCAACAAACAATGGATTTCCTGCCCGGACCTGAGTGGGTGAAAAAATTCGGTGTGTTGGCTAACATGACATTCGTTGATGCCGACGTAAACCTCACCGGTCAGTCAGACAGATCGTCTAACTTCACGGTTTACTGGGAAAATGACCTGTTTAGTGCCCGCGTTTCCATGGCTAAACGCAGTGAATTTACCACCTCATTCCAGAGTGATCCAAACAAACAACGCTATGTGGATGGCACGACACACATTGATTTCTCGGCCAGTTACAACGTGTCAGAAAACCTTAAAGTGTCGATTGAAGGGATTAACCTGACCGATGAGCCGATTGTCGCCCTGGTTTCACCGAATATTGGTGGACGCTTGTGGAACGTGACCCAAACCGGTCGTCAGTTCTTCATCGGTGCCAGCTACAGAATGTAACGATTTTACAGTGTGCCCAAGGATCATTTGATCCGCTGTTGGACCGGGTTGGGAAACAGGTGTTAAGAACCAATTTAACACGTGCTCCCAACCCCGGCCCTCAGGCCATTTTTTACAAATGGCCTTTTTTTTATTTTTTAAGGAGAAAAGATGAAACGCGTTTTATTTGCGCTGATACTCTCGGCTTTTTGCTCTCATTCTCTTGCCTGGGATCCAACCCGTGTAGCGCTGCATCTGGTGGGCGACTCCACGATGTCTGACAAACCCAATCTGGCTTATCCCGAACGTGGCTGGGGCCAGTTGCTGCCTCAGTACATGAACGAAGAACTGGAAATTGTAAATCACGCTGCCAATGGCCGCAGTACCCGCCGTTTTATTAATGAAGGGCGTTGGGCACTGGTGTTATCTGAGCTCAAAGAAGGCGATTACGTGTTAATTCAGTTTGGCCATAACGACCAGAAAAAGGACGATCCGGCCCGCTACGCCTCGGTAGATAAAGACTATCCGGCGTTTTTACGTCAGTACATTAAAGAAGTACGTGAGCACAAAGCCATTCCGATGATCGCCAGCTCTATTTGCCGACGCCACTTTGATGAAGAAGGTAACCTGCAACGTAAACTCATCGATTACGCGAGCGCTGCCAGACAAGTGGCTAAATCAGAAGGGGTTGAGTTTTTCGACCTCAACGAACAAACCTGTGGATTCTTAAAATCCATCGGTGAACCGGAAAGTCGCCAGTATTTTATTCAGGTACCGCCGGATTTATACACCCGCTATCCGGATGGCAAAACCGACAATACTCATTTAAATGTGGTCGGCGCATCCAAGGTAGCGCAGTTTTTTATTCGCGATTTGCGAGAGCGCAATCACCCATTAGCGAACTACGTTTACCGCGATTCATTGTAATTCCAATCTGCATAGAAGCTTACCCGCGAAAGCAGGTATATCAGGCCAGCAGTAGGTCAAAGCTGGCCTGGTATTCAGGGATTCAACTCAAACTCGTTTGCGCGAATAAACAACACATCCCCGGGCGTAAAATCACCGTTAATGACCTGCATCACATAGTCGCTGAATTGCTCACAGGTCATCATATTATTGTTAGGCAAATCAAAGTAATCGCGGAATTTGGTATCAATGGCGCCGGGGCATAAACAAATAGAGTTATAACCATCGGCGGCGAGGCTTTTCGATAAGGTGATCACCCCGGCCTTAGACGCGCAGTAAGACGACCAGTCCTTGTAAGCATTAAACCCGGCCGTTGATGACACTTGAATTAACTGCGTGGAATCAGAAGCAGTAAGCGCATACTTACATACATAATAAGTCCCCACCAGATTCACCTGAATATCATTGACCCACAACGCACTGTCAGACTCCAGAATACGCTTAGGATGAATACAACCGGCATTGTTGATCACAATATCATAGGGGGCTGAAAGTCTGGCAAAGTACCCTTTAACAGAGTCTTCGCCGGTGACGTCGAGCTCACTGCGCCCTGGAGTATCGATATGAAACTGATCGCCGTATTGCAGCTTAAAACTCTGCGCCCAGTCTCCGCTGCCGCCGGTAATTAAAATTCGCTTCATGATCTTTTAATCTCCGGATTTTCATGTTTATCGGCGGTACTTTTGAGCTTATTGTATTGCTCGGTAATTTGTTGCTTTAACCGGGTGGTACTCACGCCCTCACCATACGGGAAGTAATAAACTTCCACGCCTAAATCGCGCAGATAGTCATACTTTCCTCGCCAGTCATCACCTACCACAAAAACATCGATATTCAGATCTTTCACCCGCTCAGTGTGATCCAGAGAGCGCTGGGGGATTACCATATTGGGATATTTTAACGCAGAAATAATCGCCGCCCGCTCTTCATAAGGCACAGCAGGGGGATTTTTATACGTACAGACAAGTTCATCAGTGCTCACGCCTACAATTAACGTTCCACCGAACCCCGCGCCATATTCAATCATTTTAAGGTGGTTACTGTGAAATAAATCAAAGGTGCCGGATACATAGACTATTGGTTTCATTTTTATTATTCCTGCAAAGCGATGCATTCAGGATAACATTGTTTTAGCGGGGTTACAGTGATAACCGTTGCCTGAATGCCTGGGCCTGACGACGTGAGGGCACCAGAATACGCCCGTTTTGCATGCGTACCTGCCATTGGCCACTCAGGGGGACTTCGATGTCTTCGATAAAGGCCAGGTTGATAATTTCTGAACGATTGATGCGGAAAAACTCGGCTTCGGGTAAGCGTGCTTCGATATGCGAAATGGCTTTATTCAACATGGGTTTATGCTGTTCAAAATAGACCCGCGTGTAATTACCAACCGATTCAAACAGCTGCACCTGCTTCAGCCTTATCAACCAGCATTGTTCGCCGTCTTTTAAAAACAACTGACTGTCGCCATGCAGTCTGGACTCGCTGGTAACAGCCTCTTGCGCCGCAAGTTGCGCTTCAGCTTTAGCCAGGGCTTTGGTTAAACGCGGTAACGTGATTGGTTTAAGTAAATAATCCAGCGCATCTACCTCAAAGGAGCGCACGGCATATTCGTCAAAGGCGGTGGTAAACACCACTTTCGGCAATACCTCAAGTTGCTCGAGTAAATCAAAGCCGGTGCCGCCGGGTAAATCGATATCCAGCAGAATAAGATCAGGCTGCAAGTCGTTAATAAGCGCTGTGGCATTTTCCACCGTGTCGGCCTGCCCCACGAGGGTAACATCGGGCAGTTGCGAAAGCTGCTCGCACAACTCCAGTCTCGCCAGTCGACTGTCTTCTACTATGACTACCCGCATGGTTTATCCTTATACGGTATTTGTACCCTTGCCACGACCTTGTCTTGTTGTTGACTCAGCGTAAACGCCTGCTGCTCTGCATAAAGTATTGCAAGCCGCTGGCGAATATTATCAACACCGATGCCACCCTCTCCGGCCTTCAGTGACCCCGGGTTGCCCACTTCAATCAGCAGGCATTGCCCGGCTAGCCGGATAGATACGGTTACGACGCCACCCTGTACCTGCCTGGCGATACCATGCTTAATGGCATTCTCCACCAGTAATTGCAGCATTAATCGCGGCACGGGGCAATCCTGGCAAACTTTATCGTCCACCGTTACCTGGTAGGCCAGCCGGGATTCATACTGCATTTTCATCAGGCTCACGTATGTCTCAACAATGGCCAGTTCGGCACACAGCGATGAAGTTTCCCCGGCATCACTTTGCAAATTATACCTTAGCATATCAGCCAGATTGGCCAGCATATCCCGGGCCTTCGCGGCATCTTCTAAAATCAGCGCACGAATATTATTGATGCAGTTAAACATAAAGTGCGGATTCAGTTGGCTTAGCAACGCGTTTAACTGCGCTTGTTGCAGGTTTTGCTGCAAATCTTCCTGAGACGTTTCCAGCTCATCCACTTTACGTTGCCGGGTGATAAAAAAGTACAGGCCACTCCAGATAAGCAAAACCGCCCAAACCACCAGCAGATTGTTAATAAACAGCAAATCCAGTGCGCCACTAGCCTGATGGATAATCGGGTTGTTGATGACCACCAGGGTGCCGAGCATCAGACTCGTTGCGCCGGCCGCACCAAGCAGGGACGCTGTCACAACGCCGGCAACCACTTTCAACAAGGGTAACCGCTGCCACCGGCGATACCAGATGCGCAAACAATGTGAGGCGGCCATAGCAAAGGTATACAGGATAAAAACAGCGATAAATAACGGATAACTAACAACCCCTGCGGCCACTTTTAACAGTGAGTCGATGGCGTAGAATAATCCCCAACCGGTAACCTGGAGCAGCCAGTATTGTTTCACGCTAATCTCCCACCCGTTGCTGGATCCACTCACTGATGATAGCCAACGCCTGCGGCGCAAAGGTCTGATTTATCCTACCATACTCGTCCGGCAGACCAGACTCTGCTGGCTGAAATAGATGATTGAGATCTGGCAGTGTTTTCAGCGTCACATCCTGATTACCGCTGTTAGCAAAAATGGCCTTCATACTACCGATATTACTGACAGCAGCCACCTGTAAATCCTTTTCGCCGTTCAACGCAAGGACTGGCATAGTCAGCTTTGGCAGTACTTGTTTTGGCTGATAGGTGAAGAAACTCCGGCCCCAATCATTAGCCACTGCTTTTACGTACTGTTGAGCAGTGGCCTTATCATAGCCCTTGCTAAGCAAATTCTGTTCAATGGCTTGAGGACTGTCTCCGGCAATCACCTGCCCGGCAAAAACACGCATTGCCTGGTAGATACTTTCGCCGTTAGGTAATCCATACGCCTCTGCCATGTCCCGCTGTTGTTCAGCCCATAACGTGGTGCCATCCACGCCTAATCCGGCCAGCAACACTACAAATGCAACCTGCGGCTGACGAGCAGCAAACAGTGGGGCTGTCATCCCCCCCTCACTATGGCCAATCAAACCAATCTTCTGTGGCACTATTTCATCCCGGGTGAGTAAATACTGGAAAGCGGATTCTACGTCGGTGCTGAAATCATCAATGGTTGACCCGGCAAAGGTACCGCCGCTTTGAGCGGTGCCGCGATCATCAAACCGCAATACGGCAACGCCGGCCTTCGTCAGGTGATCGGCAATCACCAGAAAAGGCTTATGACCCATCAGGGATTCATCACGATCCTGAGGGCCCGAGCCGGATACCAGAATGGCAGCCGGAAAAGGGCCTTTGCCGTTTGGCAGAGTTAGCGTTGCAGCAAACTCAAATGCCCCGGAAGTATGTGGGAAGCTGACCTCTTCAACGGTATAGGGAAATGGCGCTTCTGGGTGCTGAGGTCGTGCCGCCGCTTGTTTGGCTTTTTCCTTTCCTTCTTCGCTCTGGCGGGCCAGAGTCAGCGCAAACGACTTGCCGCTTTGAGTGAATGTCCCTACCAGCTCGCCGTTTTCCAACGCCGCCTCATAAGCAGCGCCGATGGCAGCAAACTTCACCTTTATGCGGGTATCAGTGATTTTCTCGGCCCTGCCCGGGATGCCAAACGCCCCCTGATTCGGGCTATCCAGACTAACCTGCCAGTCGGGTTCGCTGCCCCCGATATGCAATACCAAAGGCAGCGATACGCCAGGCTGAATATTGAGTTCGCCGTGCCAGTCACCCGCGGTATCCATGGCCGCGCTGCTATTTGCCAGAAGTAATCCGGCAACCAAACCAGTAATCCATTTAAGCATGAAATGTCTCCTTAAGGGTTATGCTATGGGACACAGAATGCCTGAATAAATCAAGTCCGGTGGAATAAATGACTAACGGTAATAACGACGGATAAATGGTAAATAGCGGGGCTGGGCGGTAAGCCAGCAGGGCAACGTTACCCTGCTGCTCTATTGATTAAAGGGGGGTTACGGCTTTACTTAAGGTGTCGGCCGGAATAATAGCGCCGGGATGCTGAATAACCGTACCGGCCACCATGGCACCAAAGCTGGCAGACTCAGTTACGTTTTTACCGGATAACCGCGCTGCAAGGTAGCCACCGTTAAACGCATCGCCCGCGGCGGTGGTATCCACAACGTTAGTTACCGTTTGCACCGGAACGATAAACTGGCCTTCGAGATTGACAATATGTACGCCTACTGCGCCGTTTTTCATCACCACTTCGCCAATGCCAAATGGGGCAAGATGGGCGAGCACATCATCGGCATTGGTATGGCCATATAATGCCAGGTGATCATCACCGCCCGGGAACGCAATGTCAGCAACCTGATAACTTTTATCCATCCACTCCTGAGCTTCCTGCTGATCACGCCACAGGCGCGGGCGGTAGTTAGGGTCAAAGACAATTCGGCAACCATTGCTGCTCAGGGTATTAATCATTTCAAACAGCTTCTCGCGCTGAGCAACATCTAAAATGGCCACCGAAATGCCTGAGAAATAAAACATCTCAATATTGTCCGGTGCCTGAGCCATCACATTGAGGGTTTGTGTGGCGGCCGAGCCATCGCGCCAGTAGGCAAAGGTACGCTCACCGTACTTATCGGTACGCACCATGTACAAGCCCAGATTACGCTTACTACAGCGGTAAACATGGTCGGTATTAATTTGCTCATCACCCATGGCAAAGAGCAGTTCATTACTTAAAAAGTCTTCGCCAATGGCGGTCAGATAACTCACCGACAAGCCCGGCGCATTGCGCTTTAAGTACACGGCGGTGTTGTAGGTGTCACCGGCAAAACTCTTCTTTAGCTCAGTGGCACTGGTTGACACCAGTTCCACCATGCATTCTCCAAAAATGACGACTCGTTTCACGCGGCATCCTTAGTAAATTGTTGTTGCGCCAGCGCACAGGC
>CETO01088465.1_pt1 | contig 12952 bp, 16 predicted proteins | sample 531351 | NCBI WGS metagenome assembly CETO01 (sample SAMEA2622678, study PRJEB7988) | marine metagenome | isolation source: saline water (ENVO:00002010), including | reverse complement strand
TATGCTATAAAAATACATATATTCATCATAATGGGGGATGATATGTCAAATCGTCAATTTGCTGAACGTTTAAATCAAGAGCTTGATATTATGGAAATGCCGCCAGCCATTACTGAACGAACCAACGCTTTAGCAAGATTATTAAAAATCACGAAATTTGAAGCTGGATTACTCATAAATGGCAGCATCCCTAACAACGATTTACTTACGCGGGTAGCAGGCGAGCTTGAAGTTAATCCTGAATGGCTTACAGGCAAAAGCATTAAGCGGGTTATTAATCCCGATAATGTTAATTAGTGAACCTGGCTCGTATCATCCTTGAAAACGATGGTGCGAGCCTTTGGGTTTGGCATTTTTTTCGATAAATTCAATAATCTTATGCGCAATATCAACATTTGTTGCTTTTTCAATACCTTCTAAACCAGGTGAGGAGTTAATTTCTAATACCAATGGCCCATGATTAGAACGAATTAAATCAACACCCGCCACTTTTAATCCCATGGTTTTAGCCGCACTGATGGCAATGGCACGTTCTTGTGGTGATAAACTCACCTTTAATGCTTTACCACCTTGATGAACGTTGGCACGAAATTCACCCTCTTTGGCTTGACGCTTCATTGCAGCAACTACTTTATCGCCTACCACAAAACACCTAATATCAGTGCCCCGGGACTCTTCAATAAACTCTTGAACCAAAATATTGGCCGACATTTCTTTAAAAGCATTGATAATACTAACCGCCGATTGATGGCTATCAGCAAGAATTACCCCTTTGCCTTGGGTACCTTCTAATAATTTAATAACCAACGGCGCGCCATTAACCAATTGAATCAAACTTTCCGTATCATCAGGCGATTGCGCGAAGCTTGTCAGTGGCATTGGGATGCCTTTGCGCGCTAATAATTGTAGCGAGCGAAATTTATCACGCGAGCGAGAAATAGCAATGGATTCATTGACAGCATACATACCTATGGCTTCCATTTGCCTTAATACAGCCGTACCATAATACGTAATTGATGCTCCTATGCGTGGAATGACTGCATCAAATTTAGGCAAAACTTGCCCGCCACGATAATAAACAGTGGGAGAGGAAGCCGCAACATTCATATAACAATAAAGCGGATTAATGATACTAACTTGATGTCCGGCAGCCTCTCCGGCTGTTTTTAACCGCTGATGAGAATATAACTGAGGATTGGTTGCTAAAATAACAATGTTCATGAAAGACCGTTTCCTAGGGTAAATATAATTAAGTAGCACATATCTAATCAATTCGTTTAATGACGATATTTTTACCAAGCGACTAATTCATAATCCCGCGCAAGTTTAGCTGAATCATGAGGTGCCGTGAAAAAAGCGATGAGTTTACCATCAGGGTTAATAAGCATAATGGCGCCTGTATGCTGGATATCATAATTATTAGGTTGACCTTTCAAAGCAACACTTGCATAAGCAATGCCCATTTTTTGAGTCATGGCTTTAATTTGGTCATCCTTGCCTCGAGCGGCATAAAAGCTTGGGTGAAACGCTTTAACATACTTACTTAATCGCGCTTTGGTATCACGTTTGGGGTCAATGCTAATAAAAACGACATGTGGTAGTGGGTAGTGTTTTTTTGCTTCGAGCAGATGATAGGTTTTGGCAAGTTTTGCCATAGTAGTTGGACAAACATAGCCACAGTGCGTAAAACCAAAAAAAATTATCGTCCACTTACCATGTAACGCACGGTTATTAAACGGCTTATTGTCCATGCCTTCAAGATTAAAAGGAGGAATTTCACGCGGCATACTCAAAAGCGTGCCATGAAATTCTTGCCGCTTTTTAAGTTCGTGACGTTTAACTTGATTAAACATATACATGCCACTGGTTAGTGCTAAAATCGCTAGTAACAAACCTATCCAAAATAGCGGATGGATAATTAATTTCCTCACATCAATTCCTCAATAAATCGTTTGATAATGATCAAATAATAAAAATGTAAACAACACCATAAGATAAATAATCGAATAACGAAACGTCTGCATGGCAACGCGTGTATCTTGCGACCAATACAACTTTAACGCCCAATATAAAAAACGTATGCCTAATATTAAAGCACCAAATAAATAAAGTACGCCACTCATGCCAATAATAAAAGGCATCAATGTGACCAATTGTAACAAAATGGTGTAAAGCAGGATGGTCAACTTGGTAAATTTCACACCATGGGTTACTGGTAGCATAGGAATATTGGCACGCTTATAATCATTTAAACGATAAATGGCAAGCGCCCAAAAATGCGGAGGCGTCCAAGTAAAAACAATTAATACTAACAATAAAGCTTGTGGATCTAATTGATTAGTTACAGCAGTCCAACCAAGTAGTGGCGGTGCGGCCCCAGCTAGCCCACCTATTACAATATTTTGCGGCGTGGCGCGTTTGAGATAACCTGTATAAATCCCTGCATACCCTATCAAAGATAGAAAAGTTAACAGCGCGGTTAATATGTTAACCCATATAGCCAAAATACTTAACCCAACCAAACCAAGTCCAACAGAAAAACCAAGCGCTTGTTTAATCGAAATGCGCCCTTTGGCTACTGGTCTTTTTTGGGTACGTGTCATCAATGCATCAATGCGTTTATCCACCAAGTGATTTATGACCGCCGCACTGCTTGCACTTAACCCAATTCCCACAATACTTGTAAGAAACAATGTGAGTGAAATTGTTTGATAAGTCGCTAGAAACATACCTACAAGCGCTGTTAAAAGCATTAAAGCCACAACGCGTGGCTTACAAAGTTCAAGATAATCTAGCACAAGGTTCGAAGACACCAAATTCGCCCTAGACACTGTGCTTTCTTCCGATATACACCATGCTTAGCAGGGTCGCCATGAGCAAAGCGGCAACGCCATTATGCGCCACAGCAACACTTAAGGGTAATAAGTACACCACATTCATAATACCCAAAGTTAATTGTATGATAAGTAAGCATAAAGCCAAACATGTAGCATGCTTTAATGAGCGTGATACATCCACGCGTCTTAATAAAAACACGCTTAAACCACTTAGATAAAGTGTCACCACCAGCGCACCTAATCGATGCATAAATTGGATGGTTATACGAATTGAGCTATCTAGTATGCCGCCTTGATAATTAATTCCAAGCGGTGAGAATAAATAAAATCCTTTCGAGAAATCTAAAGTAGGCCACCATTGTCCATTGCATTTAGGAAAACCAATACAAGCCAAACCTGCATAATTAGCGCTTACCCATCCACCTAAAGCGATTTGTCCAAACAACAAAATTGCGCCTAAAATTATCCATTTATTAAACCAGGTAGTTCGTGTTGAAAACACACATATCTGCTCAATAAATTGTAAACGTAACAAACATAGTCCACTAAAAATAAGTATGCCACCTAATAAATGGGACATGACCACAATCGGTAAAAGTTTTAGCGTTACAGTCCACATACCAAGTGCCGCTTGAAAACACACTAGTATCACCAATGCCTGCGCTAAATAAATGGTTGTACGTGCTAATAAATGACGACGCATAAGCGCCCAAACGCCAACAAAAAAAATACCAAAAGCAAGTGTACCGGCAATATAGCGGTGCGCCATCTCAGTCCAAGCTTTTTTAACGGTATTATAGGATTCTATATGTTGATTTAAATCGCTTGGCACAAGCTTGCCATAACAACCCGGCCAATCAGGACAACCCAAGCCTGCGTCTGTTAAACGGGTGTACGCTCCGAGCATCACAACCATCCATGCTAAAATTATCAAGGCACTGATAAGATGAGGTATGCAACTTTTTTTCATTATAAATTAACCATTTTTTGTTGTATTTGATTGTAATAATTGTTTTAAGTCATGAAAAATATCAGGTGCAGGTGCATTGAAACGATACTTTAAAACTAAATAGTTATCAGGACTGCTGATAAAAGTTGCGGGTTCACGCGTTAAACACGAGCTGCTACCAAATTGCGTATTAACATCATGGTCAGTTAATATTTGCTTTATATTTTGAGGTAAAGCTGCTGCACTTTTTAACCAGAGTACTTGGTTAACTTGATACATACGACGGCCTAGCGCCAATCGAATGCGGCTAATCTTATCAATTTGCGCGCGACATATTTCATCGCATTTGTTTGGATACCAAACGATTAATTGCCATTTTTTATTCTTAATATATTGAGGCAACAAACACGCGGGTTGAATCAATTCACCTCTATTTGTATGTGCTGCATTAAGCCATTTTGGGTAATTAAAAAGCGCATAGGCTGCCAATCCTGGTAATATAAAGATAATACCTAACACGGCAAGTATGATGTATGGGCGTTTATTCATACGTTTTTTTATTAGTTCCTAAATACATGATTAATACAACTAACGCCAGTCCAAACCACTGCAAAGCATAAGCTTGATGACGTTCTGGGGGCATCGAGACAACTGCCCAATCCCGTTTATATCCATAAGCGCTTGTTTTAGCTAAACGAAGTACAAAGGGATAAACAGGTAGATTTAATTTTTGGGCGATTAACGCAGGCTTAATGCGTTCAAGCACAATCAAACGGCTAGATTTTTGCTCAATTTCAACACCTAATACCCATGATTTGGCTGCAGGATAATAAACATAACCTGATAAATCAATGACTCCTTGAGGAATTTTTATTAAAGGCATTTGTTGGCGCGTAATATTTGCTGGGATAAAGCCTCTATCAACCAATAAAATTTGACCATTACTCAAGCGCAAAGCGTTTATCACATCATAACCAAACCGATGATTGTTATGCTGATTATCTAACAAAAACTGTATGTTTAGAAATTGACCTTGAACGCTAATAGCTTGATATTGCTTGGGCTTGAACGCCTCAGGTGACCAATATACTGGCAGTTGATTTTTAGCCCTTTGTGCCTTTTCTAGCATATTAGTTTTTTCAGTTGCTCGATGTAATTGCCAAAAACCCAGAGCTACGAGAATACTTATCAAGCTTATGGTTAAAATATTTTTCCGCCAAGAAAATGAAATGTATTGCCGCCAAAACATCATATGAATAACTACCTTTGAGTACGATACTTTTCTACACCTTATATCCGTTTTATGCTAAATTAATTTTTCTTACTTTCTACCTGTATTTTTTATGCTTACCAAGTTAATTGTTATCACAGTGATGTTCATGATAATCGGCATACTTGCCAGCGGTTTGCTCTTTTTAGTGAAAGACAAAGGACATACAAATCGAACCCTTAAAGCATTAACCTGGCGTATTGGTCTATCTTTGATGTTATTTATTTTTTTATTTGTGGCTTTTAGTTTCGGATGGATTCAACCGCATGCGGTATAAAAGGAAAGCACTAACGCTTTCCTTTTAGCTATTTTTAACCGGTAATTGCCGCAGTGGGTGGTGTACCATGACCAAATAAGCTCATGACCAATAACACTAAGAAAACGACTAAAAATAAGAAAAACAATACGCGCGCAATATTAGTTGCGGTAGAGGCGACCCCTCTAAACCCAAATGCTGCAGCAACTATCGCAATCACTAAAAAAACTAACGCCCATTCTAACATAACCTACTCCTGTAAGAAATAATTGGGTTTACATAGTAGTCTGTTTTAAAAGAGTTTGTAAAATACTTTTAAAGTAAATTGTAATAACATGAAATTGTTGGGTAAAAATTTAAAGGATTAAACTGATATGAATATTTATAATACGAAACAAAGCTTTGGGTTGATTGCCATCTTATTTCATTGGTTTATTGCCTTTTTAGTGATTGGTTTATTAAGCGTTGGGTTTTACATGCATAATTTGCCGCAAAGTTTATTTAAAACCCAGATTGTCGGTTTTCATAAATCAATCGGAATTTTGGTTTTAACACTCACGGTATGTCGCCTTTTATGGCGCTTAGTCTCCGTCATTCCAAGTTTAGCAAGCTTGCCCTTATGGGAGAAATTATCGGCAAAGCTTATGCATTGGTTACTTTATCTGGGAACGTTATGCATGCCTTTAAGCGGCTGGCTTATGACTTCTAGTGCTGGTCGACCCCTTTTATTTTTTAATACTTTCACCGTGCCTTCTTTAGTAGAAACTAATTCTTTTTATCGTCATTTTTTTCGAGCTTGCCATCATTGGTTGGCGTATGGTTTGCTTTTTTTAATAAGTGTGCATACGCTTGCCGCCCTTAAACATCATTTTTTTAATCGAGATACTATCTTAAAGCGTATGTTAAAAGGCTGAAGTACATGATAAAGACCCAAGAAATTCCCTATCAAGATGATGAAACACTATGTCATGGCTTTATGGCTTATGATGATCAGTGGCATACTCCTCGGCCAGCTGTATTGTTGGCGCATGATTGGCATGGGCGCGGCTTACAGATTTGCAACATAGCTAAATATATGGCCAAACTTGGTTTTGTTGGTTTTGCGCTTGATATGTATGGTCAAGCGCAATTAGGGTTTGATACTGCTGCACGCCAAGCACTTATTCGCCCTTTCAAAGAAGACCGCCGCCTTTTGTTAAAACGGATAACTAGCGCTTTTCAAACCTTACAAAATTTAAACTTAGTGAATGCGCATTTAATAGCAGCTATGGGTTTTTGTTTTGGCGGCATGTGTGTATTGGATTTAGCACGCAGCCATGCTGTATTACAAAGTGTGATAAGTATTCATGGCATCTTAACGCCTCCACCTTTTAATGATAGCTTAACGCTTAATACCAAAATTCTTATCCTGCATGGCTACCAAGATTGTTTGGTGCCACCACAACAGGTTCGTGCGTTTGCAAAAGAGATGGCGGATAAAAAAGTTGACTACCAAATTCAGCAATTTGGTCTTGCTAAACATGGATTTTCTAACCCCCTTGTCTGTGATAAAGCACTGGATTTCTATTATGATGCCGGCTCATCTAGGCGCGCTTGGGATGCAGCGTACTATTTTTTAGTATCTAATGGCTTTGATTCAAACAATCTTTCGACATTCTAAAATCTCATTGCTATATTATGATGATTTTTTATTATCCTGGTTTTAGATATAATGCGTTTTTTATGGACAATATTTAGTTTTTTAGTTATCACAACCGTCAATGCTAGCTTGCCTCCACCCAAATTAATCGTGCAATTGGTCATTGATCAATTGCGTGGTGATTTTATATCTCGCTATCAAACGCATTTTGATGCCCAGGGTTTTAATTATCTAATAACGCACGGCATAAGTTTCGATAATGCCAGGCACCCACACGCTAATACCGTCACCTGTACAGGGCATGCAACCATTGCCACAGGAAGCTATCCTGCCTATCACGGCATCATTGCTAATCGTTGGTATGATCGTCAAAAAAAAGCGCTTACTTACTGCGTAGCCGACCATAAGTTTGCGATTTTACCCACACTTCAAACTACAAAAAAACTTGCAGGACGCTCGCCACGTTATTTAGCTGTCTCAACATTTAGTGATGAACTGGTCTTAGCGCAAAAAGGACGCGCTTTTGCAGTATCACTCAAAGATCGTGCAGCCATTACGCTTGCCGGTCATGCAGGCAAAGCATTGTGGTTTGATAAACTAAATGGTGGTTTTGTTAGTAGCACTTTTTATTATCATACGTACCCCCAATGGGTGGATAATTGGAATATGCATCATCTCCATATGCCCTACTTGCATTGGACACTTAGCCTACCTATATCAAACTATTTTTACCAGCAGGCACCAAAAATTCATCATCGTTTTCCTGCTTTTGGTTTTGATTTTCCGCATAAAGCCACGCCTTATGACCCACGTTATTATAAGTATTTTTCAATGATGCCTGATGCAGATGAAATAACTGCCAATTTTGCCATTGATTTACTTGCTCACGAGCATTTGGGTCAGCAAAAGAATCAAACAGATTATCTGGCTATTAGTTTTTCAACGGTTGATGCCATCGGCCATCAATTTGGCCCTAATAGTCTAGAAGCTGAAGATAATTTGAGGCGACTTGATAAAACCATTGCTCGCCTGTTAAGAGCGATTAACCAACAAGTAGGCTTAGATAATACTCTGATAATTCTAACTGCCGATCACGGCATTAAAGATAGTCATCTTTACCTTGCGCAACATCATATGCCACAAGCACCATCGCTTGATATCGCTCAATTAACAACAAAATCACAAGCTTTTTTAAAACAAAAATTTCATCTACCTACCAAAAACTTAATCACTATTCACGAGCCTTTTGTATATATCAATCATGCTCTACTAAATAAGCAATCACGCTATTCTTTAACACAAATCACCGATGCTTTGTGTCAATTTTTGACCGAACAGTCGACTATCTTTGCTGCTTTTAATATGGCCAAAACCAACACGTACCACACTTGGCTTGAAACCAAAGTCAACCGTATGTTTTTCCCTTATCGTACCGGCGATATTTATTTAGTGATGCCACCTTATCAAACACCTTACCCAATGAATAATCGCGTTAATCATGGTAGCCCGTGGAATTATGATGCTTTTGTGCCGCTTATTTTTAGTCATCCGTCTTTTAATAATCAACACTGTGCTCTACCTGTTAAAACAACAGATATCGCCATAACTTTGACAACTTTATTGCATATCAACCCAACTTCTGCTTCTGTCGGTCATCCGCTACAAGCAGTATTAGGCAATTATTCTAAAGAGTTACTTGCGTTATCGAATTAATCTAAGGATAATCTTGCTAAAGTAATTACTATAAAGGTTATAAATGGATCAATTAGTTGAGTTTATTGGCAACCATCTAGCATTGTTTGCAGCATTAATCGGCGTATTGGGGCTAATATTTATTCAAGAAAAATTAGCCCAAAAGAATAAAGCCACTGAGATTAGTCCTCAACAAGCTGTCACTTTGATGAACCAAGAAAAAGCGGTGGTTATCGATTTACGCGAACCTTTGGCTTTTAAAGCGGGTCATATTTTGCAAGCGCATAACCTTACAAGCGATAAATTATTAACTCGTATATCCAAATACAAAGCACATAAAATTATTTTAGTGTGCGCCCAAGGACAAACTGCAAAAACTCAAGCCCACCTGCTGCGTCAGCAAAATTTTGAAAATATTTATGTGTTGGCCGGCGGTATGAGTGCTTGGCAGCAAGCAAACTTACCCATTATCAAAGGAAATTAACCTCATGCCTCATGTCATAATGTATACCACCGAATATTGTCCTTATTGTGAACGTGCCAGACAATTACTCAATCATAAGAATATTGCATTTGACGAGATTCGCGTTGATAATGACCCTCAAAAGCGCGAAGAGATGATATCAAAAAGTCAGCGGCACACAGTTCCGCAAATCTTTATCAACGGAAAAGCCATTGGTGGCTGCGACGATTTATATGCTCTTGAAGCGTCCGGTAAATTAGACACATTAAGACTAACAGAGGAATAATAAGATATGACGGATAACACGCCCACTGATGCAAATCCTGATACGCAATTTATGATTCAGCGTTTATATGTCAAGGATTTATCCTATGAAGCACCTAACACACCCGCAGCTTTTCAACAGCAGTGGCAACCTGAATTGGCACTGGATATTAATACTACCCATAACATGATTGAAAAAAATGTGTATGAAGTAGTGCTACATGTGACTGCTACCGTTAAAAATCAACAGGCTGTGGCATTTTTATGTGAAATTAAACAAGCGGGTATTTTTACCATTCAAAACGCTCCAGCCACGCAGCTTGACCATCTTTTAGGAAGTTTTTGCCCAAGCATATTATATCCTTATGCACGTGAAGCCATAACCGCTGAGGTTATTCGTGGTAGCTTCCCACAACTTGTTTTAGCGCCAGTGAATTTTGATGCATTGTATAATCAACAACTCGCAGAGAAACAAAAAGTCGCGCAATCTGAAGAAGAAACTTTGACTCACTGATGTCATTGGTTTAGGGCGCGTTCATATGCCCTAAACCATCCATTTAGAGGAAAAAGTATGTCGATTGCTATATTAGGGGCCGGCTCATGGGGAACAGCCGTTGCCATTCATTTGGCTCATCATAAAACACCTGTATTGTTATGGACCCATAATGCACAAGAAGCTAAAAAAATTCAGCATACACGGGTAAATAAGCGTTACCTGCCTGATATTATGCTGCCAAGTGCACTTGAGGTTACTCATGATTTAGCTCGATGTTTAAATCACGCTTCAATTGTTATTATGGCTGTGCCATCTCATGCTTTTACTAGTGTGCTAGAGCGCATTGATTACCCGCCTTGTGCAGGCCTTGCATGGTTAACCAAAGGGCTTGAACCACAAACACATCAATTTTTAAGTGATATTGTTGCCCATAAATGGGGTTATGATTATCCGATGGCAATTATTTCAGGTCCCTCATTTGCTGCGGAAGTAGCGTGTTTCTTGCCTACAGCCCTAACACTTGCCAGCAATCAACTTTCTTTTGCCCACAAACTACAACATTTTTTGCATCAAGGTCATTTTCGTGTCTATACCAGCCAAGATTTGATCGGTGTCCAGCTTGCCGGGGCCGTTAAAAATGTGCTCGCTATTGCCTGTGGTATCAGTGATGGTTTAAATTTTGGTGCAAATGCTAAAGCCGCTTTAATTACGCGAGGTTTAGCTGAAATGCGCCGTTTAGGTATTGCTCTGGGCGCTACAGATGAGACTTTTTCAGGCTTAGCTGGCTTGGGTGATTTGGTATTAACCTGTACAGATAATCAATCACGCAATCGCCGTTTTGGTTTACAACTTGGTCAGGGCGTTTTAGCAGACGTTGCTAAACAATCTATTTCACAAGTGATAGAAGGCATACATAATGCCAAACAAGTATGCGCCCTTGCAACCCAATATAATATTGACATGCCTATCTGCCGCGAGGTAGCCGCACTATTATTTGAGGGCGCTTCCTTGCAGCAAATCCTTACAAACTTGATGTCTCGAACCACCAAAACTGAATAATAATATAGATATTTCTTAAGCTTTTGACTTGGTATGAGGCTGATAGTGCCACTGTTGCCAGGCGGCAAAATCATGCTCACCAATGCTTTGATGACTAATTTTTTTCAAAACGGTATAGGCAAAATTATGATTATCCGGCTGTTTTAGTTTTAATAATTTAATTAACTGAGATTTAGCGCGTTGGGCTAGAATTGCTTTATTTTTATCCGACTCAGCCGCAATAGAAAGCACATATAAAGCTTTATTTCTATCACTGGTTGAAGATGAATCTAGATAATCAATAAATGGTTTTAAATTTACATCGTAATATTTCGCTTTTTTCATTGTATCGGCGATAACAAGCATGGCGGAATTACGTGTTTCTTCGTTTTCATCATAAACAGCAGGCATTACTAACTTTATAATGTCATGCGGTTTAGTCATATGGCTTGTCAATAATACCGCTGCTTCACGTCTTACCGGATCGTCATCCTGCTGGATGGTATGTTTGATGAGGTTTTTGTGCTGTACGGCTGCTTGGTTAAATATAGCTAAATAAGGCTTGAGCTTAGGATGCTCAAAATTTGACAAACAATGATATACCGGACAGTTGCTTTTTTTAAGCATAGCTTTATCTCCTGTAAACATTGCTTCAAGTACCAGCTCTTTGTGTTCAGTCATTTTGTCAACCACATCAAAAGAGCGAGTAGTGCGCATAGGTTGAGCTCTTGGCACAGGTCTTTTATGCACAAATTTCATGCGATTTTTATCTTTTTTTTGCACCACATCGAGTGTGTTAAAAATTTTATCTGGGTCATTAAATATAGATGTATTAATATCAGCATACAAAAAGCCATATTTCTTTTTAATCGTTGCCAGCAAATTTAATTTATTTTGTATGTAATGATTAAATTTTTCTTCATCTGTTGATTTGTTTTTGCTAATTGCTATAACCTCTTTGCCTAATTGATCAATTTGCTGGCCATATTGTGCAATAATTTGTTGCGCAATAGCCGGAGGCGCACCGTATACATCGACATAGTCATGATAATCATAAGGCGTTTTAGCCCAACATATATGACTTAATGCCAAATTAAACATTAATAATAAACAAATTTTCATGGTGTATCCTTATATTTCAGTTGATTTAAATGAACATGTTGTTGCATATTTTGCTCATACAAAAGCGCTGTTTGCCTGTCATACATGGACAGCCTATGAGCATTATTGGTTGGTTGGTATATAAAATTGCGTGATGTTTGTTGTATAAATTGTACAAAAGTATCAAGCAATTTAAATTCAGGGTTATACTCATCTATCCATAAAAACTGCCCCTGTTCGTTAACTTCTAAAAACACATACTCACCTTCTGGCGTTTTAATAAAATCAAAACAACCAAAAACAATACCCAGTTGTCGCATAAAAATTCTGATTTTGTTTTGTATTGCTAAGGGCAGCACATAAGGTTCAATGGCCATTTCTTTAAAAGGAATACGTCGCCAATCCATTTGCCCTAAAGCATGGGCTTGTGAATATAATTTTGTTGCAACCAAATGGTCACCAAAACAGGTGATACGTAATTCATATGCTTTGGGTATTTCTACTTGAAATAGACCTGCTGATAAGGCTAATGTAGTTTTATCAGGTAGTGAATGTATGGTAATTGGCGCAGTATATACCGCTTTTATCGTTTGTTGCTCTGGCCAAAAATAAGTACAAAGCGGTTTGTAGATAATTTTTTCCTTAGCATGATGGGTTACAAAATGCTGAATTCTAGTTGCATCATTCGAGCAAAGCGTAATAGGTATACTCAAGCCACATGATGCGGCTAATTTTAATTGTAATAATTTAGAATTAGCGCGATCTGCCGCTTTTTTAGGATTTATCCACCAGGATTTTTCTGATAATAAATGCACCAATGACTCGTAAAAAAGATGGCTTTCTTTTAGTAAAAAAAGATAATCATCAGGATGTACACTATCTTTTGCTATAAACGGTTTGCGCGCTCGTCGCCACCAAATTGCCTCAAAATCATTAGGGTACGCCTG
>CETO01088841.1_pt1 | contig 13095 bp, 9 predicted proteins | sample 531351 | NCBI WGS metagenome assembly CETO01 (sample SAMEA2622678, study PRJEB7988) | marine metagenome | isolation source: saline water (ENVO:00002010), including | reverse complement strand
CGGTGAAAGCCCCTCGCTACCCGGCGCAGGAACTCTACGGCATCGTGCCGCAGGATCTCCGTCAGCCATTTGATGTGCGCGAAGTCATTGCCCGTATTGTGGATGACTCTGACTTTGACGAATTCAAAGCACGCTATGGCACCACACTGGTGTGCGGCTTTGCTCGCTTGCATGGCATGCCGGTCGGTATTGTGGCTAACAACGGTATTCTGTTTAGTGAGTCCGCACAAAAAGGCGCACATTTCATTGAATTGTGCTGTCAACGCAAGATCCCGCTTATCTTCCTGCAAAACATCACTGGTTTTATGGTGGGTAAACAATACGAAGCCGACGGTATTGCCAAACACGGGGCCAAAATGGTGAACGCTGTAGCCTGCGCAAACGTGCCGAAACTCACCGTGTTAATCGGTGGCAGCTTTGGTGCGGGTAACTATGGTATGTGTGGCCGCGCGTATGACCCGCGCTTTATGTTCATGTGGCCCAATGCCCGTATTTCCGTAATGGGCGGCGAGCAAGCTGCAGGTGTGCTGGCGCAAGTGAAAAAAGAGCAAAAGCTGCGTGCAGGTGAAACCTGGTCGCAGGAAGAAGAGCAAGCCGTTAAGCAACCAGTCATCGACAATTACGAACGTCAGGGTCACCCCTATTACGCGTCTGCCCGCTTATGGGACGACGGTGTTATTGATCCGGCCCAAACGCGCAATGTGTTGGCGCTAGCATTAAGTGCCAGCCTGAATAAACCCATTGAAGACACCCAGTTTGGCGTGTTCAGGATGTAAGGACAGATCATGACTCAAGATATTCTGTACGAGCTAGACCACCTGGGTGTGGCAAGAATTACGCTGAACCGCCCGGAGAAACACAACGCCTTCGACGATACCATGATCGCCGAGCTGACCCGCTGTTTCGAAAAAGCCGGCAGCGATCCTGCCGTGCGTGCCGTGGTATTGGCCAGCAACGGCAAAAACTTCTGTGCAGGCGCAGATGCAGGCTGGATGCAGCGAATGGCCGGATACAGCGAGGCACAAAACTGCACTGATGCAATGCAACTCGCCACCATGCTACAAACCCTTTACCGCCTGCCCAAGCCTACCATTGCACGTGTTCAAGGTGCAGCCTTTGGCGGCGCTGTTGGGCTAATTGCGTGTTGTGACATGGCGGTGGCCTGCAAGATGAGTAAGTTCTGTTTAAGTGAAGTAAAGCTGGGTCTTATTCCAGCCACCATTAGTCCTTATGTCATTGAAGCAATGGGCAAACGTGTCGCCAAGCGCTATTTCCAAACCGCTGAAGTTTTTTCAGCCCGACGAGCGCGCCGGCTTGGCTTGGTAAGCGAAGCAGTCAGTGAAGACCAGTTGGACGATGAGGTCAATGCATTGTTGACCGCCCTGCTCCGCAATGGCCCTACTGCTATCGCTGAAGCTAAAGCGCTGATAGAGCACGTTGCTGGCGCCCCCATTGACGAATCGGTTATGCAAAACACCAGTGACTGGATTGCGCGGATCCGCGTCTCAGAAGAGGGCCAGGAAGGGCTCAACGCCTTTTTGGAAAAACGCCAGCCGGCCTGGATTAAGGAGTCTGAAAAATGATTCATAAATTACTGATCGCCAACCGTGGTGAAATTGCCTGTCGCGTTATGCGCACAGCAAAAGCCATGCACATTCCTACTGTGGCGGTATATTCTGACGCTGATAGCAACGCCATGCACACTGCGATGGCAGACGAAGCCATCGCCATTGGTCCGGCGCCGGCCACGCAAAGTTATCTGGTGCAGGATAAAATTATCGAAGCAGCCAAAGCTACCGGCGCCAATGCCATTCACCCTGGCTATGGTTTCTTGTCGGAAAATGCCGGTTTTGCGCGCCGCTGTGAAGCCGAGGGTATTATTTTTGTGGGCCCTCCGGCCAGTGCCATCGAGGCCATGGGTTCAAAATCCAAAGCCAAGCAGATTATGGAGCAGGCGGGCGTGCCGTTAGTACCCGGTTATCACGGCGACAATCAGGATGAGCAAACCTTATTAAATGCCGCACGCGAGATTGGCTTTCCGGTAATGCTAAAAGCGGCTGCCGGTGGCGGCGGGAAAGGCATGCGCCAGGTCATGGAAGAAGCCGATTTTGACGCTGCACTAGCCGCCGCAAAACGCGAAGCGAAAGCCAGTTTTGGTGACGACACCATGCTGGTGGAAAAATTCCTGACCCAGCCGCGTCATGTTGAGATTCAGGTATTTTGCGATAGCCACGGCAATGGCGTTTACCTGTTTGAGCGTGATTGTTCAGTGCAGCGTCGTCACCAAAAAATCATTGAGGAAGCCCCTGCCCCTGGCTTGTCAGATGAAGTCAGAAAGCAAATGGGTGAAAGTGCACTGGACGCCGCTAAAGCCATTGGCTACGTGGGCGCAGGTACGGTGGAGTTTTTGCTGGACGTTGATGCTTTCTACTTTATGGAAATGAATACCCGACTCCAGGTAGAACACCCGGTCACAGAATACATTACCGGCGAAGATTTGGTCGCCTGGCAATTGAGTGTAGCGCAGGGTAATACGTTGCCGAAATCACAGGAGCAGCTGACCTGCCACGGTCACGCTTTTGAAGTACGCGTATATGCCGAAGATCCCGACAATGGGTTCTTACCTTCTACCGGCACGCTGAGCCACTTGCAGTTTCCGCAGGTGTCGGAATCGGTGCGGATAGATACCGGCTTTCAGCAAGGCGATACCGTGTCGGTACACTATGACCCCATGATTGCAAAAGTCATCACCTGGGGTAAAGATCGCGAAGAAGCACGCCAACGTATGCTGGCTTGCCTGAAAGACACCCATGTGGTCGGTGTTACCACCAACATTGGCTATGTTAACCGCGTAATGCAGCACCCGGCGTTTGCAAATGCTGAGTTAACCACCCACTTTATACCGCATCACGAGGCGGACCTGACCGCACCGGCTATGCCTGATACATTGTTACCAGTAATGGCCTTACGGTTGCTACTGAGTCAGCAGTCAGTAGTGCATGCAGACCTGTCACACTGGCGTATGAATCACCCGCATAAGCAACAACTCAATCTTGAGTGTATGGGCAAGCATTACGCATTAACCGTAACCACACAGCCGCAGCAATTCTGTATTGACTATGAAGGTCAGCAGTGGCTGGTCAACGGAACCTGGCAGGACGGGATGTTACAGGCAGAGGTGAATGGCTATCGCAGTCAGCACCGCATGGCCTGTGTCGATGAAACAGCCAATCAATGGGTGCTATTCAATGGCGCGGAAACACGTCATTTCGCGCAGGTACATGCCGATATGGGTGAACATGACGACAGCCACGACGGCGGTTGCATTGCACCAATGAATGGAACTATCGTCAAGCTGTTAGTAGACACCAATACCCCGGTCAAAAAAGGCACGCCATTGCTGGTAATGGAAGCGATGAAGATGGAACACAACGTCACCGCCCCTGCCGATGGTCAGGTAGGTGAGTTTTACTTCAGCGCCGGCGACATGGTTGACGGTGGTGCATCATTGCTGGAGTTTATTGCCGATGACGCCTAATTACCCAACCCAAGTAAGCATTCTGGAAGTGGGCCCGAGGGACGGTTTGCAAAACGAAGCGCAAACCATTCCTTTACAGGCAAAAACCGACTTTATTCACGCCCTGGCCAAAGCCGGACTCACCCGCATTGAGGCCGGTAGCTTTGTGTCACCCAAATGGGTGCCGCAAATGGCGGATTCCGCAGAGGTGTTTAAAGGTATCTCACGCCTACCCGGAGTTACCTACAGCGCCCTAACGCCCAATGATAAAGGCATGCAGGCAGCGCTTGAATCTGGGGTTGATGAAGTGGCTATTTTTGCCGCCGCTTCAGAGGCCTTTTCTATGCGCAATATTAACTGCAGCATTGCGGAAAGCCTTAAGCGCTTTGAAACGGTAATGCAAATGGCAAACGACAACGGCATGAAAGTCCGGGGTTATTTGTCCTGCGTTATGGGCTGTCCCTATGAGGGGGAGATATTGCCCGATAAAGTTGCTGAAGTCACAAAAACACTGCTGGACATGGGCTGCTACGAGGTGTCGCTGGGAGACACCATTGGTGTAGGTACCCCGGGGCACACCCACCGCTTATTCGATACCCTGCTTGAGGACATTGACGTAAGTAAACTCGCTGCTCATTTCCACGACACCTATGGTCAGGCACTGGCCAACCTGGTGGTTGCATTGCAATACGGTGTGAGCACCATTGACAGTGCAGCAGGCGGATTAGGCGGCTGTCCTTACGCCGCGGGTGCAAGTGGCAATGTGGCTACCGAAGACGTGGTGTACATGCTAAATGGCATGGGCATTGAGACGGGTGTTAACCTCAACGCGGTTCTCGCTGCTTCCAATGCCATGTTTGGTCACCTGGAGCGCCAGGCCACGTCCCGGACCTACACAGCAATGCTGGCGAAGTGTAACCGCAGTTATTAACGTCGTATTGGGTCGGTAAACTGCCCTACATTGGTGTTATTTTTCAGGCGGCAGGATCAGTGTTAACAGCATGCCTGCCGTCAAAGCACCCGACATGATCGCGACAATATTAAGGTCTGTCGTTGCCGACAACATTGCATATAAAGCGCCAAACCCCAGCAAAATAATGCCAATCGCGGTATTGCTGAACGCCACCAGTTCGGTGCGCTGCTGTCCTTCCTTGACATCCAGACTGTAAGTTTTTCTGCCTGTCCTCACCCCGGTATGCGCCACTGCCAGTACAAAAAAGCTGAAACCTGCGGTGTAAACATTGTGTTCGGGTAGCCAGTTCAACAAAGCACATGCCAGTAACGCGAGTCCACCAGCCAACTGCAAAGTGAGGCGAGCGCTTTTGTCGGCCACACTGCCCCAGATAAACGACGACAGCATGGTCGCCAGCGCCTGAGCGGCCAGAAAATAAGGCAGTAATTGCATTGCATCCTGCTCACTTTGCACCATAAAATAAGGTGCAAGTAATGCACTGTGAACAAACAGTCCGCGCACTAAAATAAACCGATAAACAGTGCTGTCGAATCGCCAGTTAAACCCGCTGGAACCATCTTCTTCAGTTTCTACGCGGGTGTGGTTGGCGTTAAGAATGACCAGTCCGACGGTAAAGGCACCCGCGGCAAACAATGTGATCCCCAACGCGACCTTATTGCCCAAGTCCTCTCCCATGAAAGTGAGCGGCACCGCTATAGCCAGGGTCAGAATACCGGAGATGGTAGACGCAATGCCAAGCAACTTGCCTCTTTCTCCCTGTTCGACAATGTCTGCCTGAATATCTTTCGTACTAAGTGAACACGCTGACCGTCCGAGACTCAGCAGCACCAACGCAGCTAACATACACCAGCCCGCTGTTGCCCCTTCAAGGAATAATGCAGCAGCCGCGATGCCAAGCACTGAAAGAATCTGAACATGCATACCGACACGCCAAACACGGTGCCTGGCTGGCAATCGCCTCAGCAACACACCCAACGGTGCCTGGGGGAGCAATGCGCCAGACTCGCGAATAGGTACTAACCATCCCAGCATCCAGGCAGGTGCACCGGCCGCTAGTAATAAAGCAGGTAACGTGGTTTTCGCCGAGATCAGCAGATCTGCGAGCTTACTGGCACTGAGTGAAGCAATGAGTTTGCGTTGACGAGCATTCATTAGTTTTTCTGTTTAAAACGGAATGGGCTTAATTAAAGTACTACATTTCATACAGATACGCTTTACGTTACGAATAAGATCGTCTTAATAATCGAGCTTGTTCACCCTATGAGGCGGTAAAGTTGTTTTCAGCAAGTACTTTAATATTTTCTAAACTGACGTCGAGGTCGCGGCCTAATTTGTCGTCAAAGGTGAGTAATTTATAGCGGTCGATGATATTAAGTCCAACGTCGCCATGGCTACTCCAAATCACGCGGGTTTTGTTGTCGAACACTTCAAGGCGTATCTCACCGGTTGCCTCAATACCGTGGGTCACATTTTGCATTGAATAGGTCAGCTTTCGATTGAATTGTAGAGCGCTAATCTCGATAGAGCCAATCCCTAATACCTCACTCTGCCACTGAACCCGCATACCAATAGCACGATCGGGTCCGTCATAGGAGTAAATAGCGGCAGCATCACGCTGGCCCCAACTGCTCCACTGCTGCCATTTTCGCAGGTCAACGAGCATGGGGTAAATGTCGCCAGGGGCCGCTTCGACTTCAATTGAACGCTCAATACGGTATTCGCTGGGTAAAATAACGCCGACCAGACCAACGAAGACCAGTATGATGATGATGTTTAACGCTGCTTTGCTCCCCGGCATAGCGTCCCCTGTTTGTAACGACCCAGAGGAATTATAACATCAATTTAACAATTTGAGAGATTTACTGCTTTTTTAGACTTTAACAGCTGAAAAATGTAATTAATGACTTTCTGCGCATCTGCATCACAGAGCCACTCACATTCAAATCCTGTACTTTCCTGCCAAATTTGCCCGGCATTCGGTGTACGAACAGAAGCAAGACATTTGCCTTTCGACACGGTTAACGCATCAGGTGCCACGCCAAGCACACACGTTGCCAGTACATCCCACATAAAGTAAGTAAATTCATAGGCAGGTATCGCAGTTACCGTTGCCGCCCAGCACTGTCCGGCCAACTCCGACAACGGTGTGCCGATTTCTGATAATGCTTGCAGGAAATCCCAACTAACCGGCAACCGATTAGTGGCGTCTAAGGGGACTAGCAACAACGGCAACTCCGCAGCCAGCAAATCGTATGTAGCCTGAGGATGCCAGTAAGCATTCCATTCCGCCGTGCCATTGTGATCGTGCATGGCCACATTACCACGCACGTCTATCGCACCGCCCATCCACACAACCCTGGCAATGTTTTGTTTTAATGCCGTTGTTTGTTGTACAGCGGCAGCCAGATTAGATGCCGGCCCAGTCATCAGTACCGTTACTGGTTCGCTACTGGACTCGATAACTTGCTTCATTAGTGCGTGTGCGGGCTCTGATACACATTGCAATTGATCAGCTGTGCTTCGCAAAAACGCAGGCAATGCCCGACAAAAACGAGGCTGGGCACGCCAGTCTGCCGGAAAAGGATTCGGTCCGATTATGTCCCCTACCGCTACCTTCACGTCTGTAGCATTAAACATATGCAAAATTTTAAGGGTGGATTCCAGGGCGTCATCGGGGTAACAGTCAGCCGGGGTTATGCACACCGCTTTTAGCTCAATATGCGGCATACAGAGCAATAAAATTAGCGACAACAAATCGTCGATTCCACCGTCGTGGTCAAAAATAACAGGTTGTTTAGGCATGATATGTATTCAAACTGAAAAAGAAGAAAAATGGCAGTTTGCCAATCGGGTCTTGCCGGTACATTACAATAATTCAGGCAGAATGCCAGCATATTTAAATCTTTGTAAATACTGGCTTGAGCAATATTTATACTCAGCGTAAGATAGTGAAAAGTAATACAATTTACAGTGCATTGTTTCAGTACTGAACATTGCCAACCTCAGGTACTCACCCGACCACTTGGATGATTGCCGACTGTGCGTGTCAGAAGGAGAATAGAATGGCCGACAACAGCTCTCGTTATATCAGTAACCTAACCCGAGATACTTATGCTCTCATCCTCGCAGGAGGACGAGGTTCACGATTACATGAGCTGACTACCTGGCGTGCCAAACCTGCACTCTATTTTGGTGGTAAATTCCGTATTATCGACTTCCCGCTGTCTAATTGCATTAACTCTGGTATTCGGCGCATTGGCGTTATCACTCAGTACAAGTCTCACTCACTTATCCGTCACCTGGTTCGGGGTTGGGGTCACTTCAAAAAGGAACTGGGTGAATCAGTTGAAATTCTACCTGCATCACAGCGTTTTTCTGAAAACTGGTACGAAGGAACAGCCGATGCGGTATTCCAGAACATCGATATTATTCGTGAAGAATTACCTAAGTACGTAATGATCCTGTCGGGCGACCATATTTACCGCATGGACTATGGTGACCTGCTGGCAAGACACGTTGAAACCGGCGCTAAAATGACCGTGTGCTGTATGAAGGTACCACTGCAGGAAGCCGCAGGTGCATTTGGTGTCATGTCGGTGGATGAAGATCTGCGCATTAAGGGCTTTACCGAAAAACCAGAATCGCCAGACCCTGTGCCGGGCGAGCCGGATATGTGTCTGGCGTCTATGGGTAACTATGTGTTTGAAACCGAGTTTCTGTTTGAACAACTACGTCGCGACGCGGAAACATCAGGCTCTGAACGTGATTTCGGTAAAGACATCATTCCAAGCATTATTCAGGACCACGATGTGTACGCCTACCCTTTCCAAAGCAACGACAACGAACACGTTTACTGGCGTGATGTGGGTACCCTGGATTCATTCTGGGAAGCCAATATGGAAATGGTTACCCCTGTTCCTGCCCTGAACCTGTACGATCGTAAATGGCCTATCTGGACCTATCAGGAGCAATTGCCACCGGCGAAATTCGTGTGGGAAGATCAGGACCGTCGTGGTGAAGCCATCAACTCCGTCGTCTCTGGTGGCTGTATCATTTCTGGTTCAACCCTGCGACGCTCGCTGTGTTTCTCAAACGTTCGCGTGCATTCTTATGGGCTGATTGAAGAAGCGGTGTTATTACCGGATGTCGAGATTAAGCGCCATTGCCGTCTACGCAAAGTCATTATCGACCGCGGGTGCGTGATCCCGGAAGGCATGGTAATTGGTTATGACCACGATGAAGACCGCCGCAGAGGATTCCGGGTCTCGCCCAAAGGCGTAGTGCTGGTTACCCGTGAAATGCTGGGCCAACCGGTTGGTGGTGCGATGATTCCGCAAGACTAATTTGACGGTGTTATTTTGTAAACGGGCAACACTGGTTGCCCGTTTTTCGTTTAGTGAGCTGACGCTACAGCATCTAGGTCTTTTTCCAAACGAAACGCGGTCCACGCAAACGCCAATACAGACAATGCAAAAGGAACCGCCAGGTATTTGAACGCCAGTAACAACGCCCCCATTTCACCCAACTCTGCCATATTGGACTCACTGACCAGACCAACAAAAGTAGGCCCTCCGCCAAGTGCAATTAAATTCAGCACAAAAAAGCATACCGCGGTAGACATAGCACGGCATTGGGCCGGAGCCAGCGACTGCACCATAGCGAAGCACGGGCCAAAATAGGTGCCAGACGTTACCAGTAACAGCGTAAAACCGGCTATCGCCAGATAAAGCTGCTCTGTGTGTATCGCCACAAAAAATGCCGGCACGCCAATGCACAGGGCGATCGCAGGAAGCAATGCATACGCGCCTTTGAAGCGCTGCCCCCAGCGGTCCGCAATCACCCCACCAGCCCATACCCCGAGGGCATACAAGGTGCCATTGATGACACCGAACATGATCAATAACTCAACAATATCCGTGTCGGTAAAACGACGTACAAAAAAGTCCATTTGCCAGCCGGTAATTGCATAGTTTGCAAATGAGGATAATGTGATCCCCATCACCATGCCCCACCAACTGGGGACAGAGATAAAGGTTTTGATGCCTGCAATTAATGAAAGTGAACGGGTGGTTGACGCCCCTTGCCTTACGGGCTCATTCACAGTGAATTTCAGCACCAGCGCCAGTAACACACCGGGTAAGCCAACGGCAATCATCACCGCACGCCAGTTTGCTTCCCCGCCGCTAAGCATAAATGCCGATGCCAGATAAGCCAGCATAATGCCAAGCGGAATACCTAGCGAATACAGTGCTATTGCGGTTGCGCGTCGACTGACAGGAAATAAATCAGCGATAATACTGTGTGCTGGTGGCGTCCCGCCCGCTTCTCCAATCCCCACACCAAGCCTGCACAATGCCAGTTGCCAATATTGTGTCGCAAGACCCGATAGCGCAGTAAAACCGCTCCACATCGTCAGAGAAACCGCAATAATATTCACCCTGTGAGTACGATCTGCCAACCACGCAATAGGTATGCCTGTAAGGGTGTATAACATGGCGAAATAAATGCCTTTTAAATAGCCAAGTTGCGCATCGGTAAGTGCCATATCGGCTTTGATGAGCGGAGATAAAATACCAATGATTTGTCGGTCGACAAAGTTAAGGGCATAGACCAAGGTTAAAATAAGAAGCACATAATATGGTTTCTGTGCACGCATAGCAGGTGTTTGAGACATGGTGTTGTAAGCAATTATAAAGGTATATAAACAGGAATGAGTCGTGTTCTGTACAAAGCTAACAGATAATACCACACTAACCATAGTAAGCATTACCGGCAGCATTTGAGTTTAATCACGCCGATGCGGCCACAATTTAGGTAACCGAAGTCAGTATGCACATTGATCAATTATTAGCGTTAACGTCTGAGGCCAGCGAACAGTCTGCAATTCTCTGGCAGAGTACTCACCCGGGCTTGCCCAGTAATTGGGGCCAGGGGCGCACCGCATTTGGCGGCATTACCGCAGGGCTCATCTATCACGCCCTGAATCAGGTAGTAGACAACGACCGTAGCATTCGCGCCTACCATGTTAATTTCATCGGCCCGGTCAGTTTTGACACGCCGTTTGAGCTGGTAGTTGAAGAACTGCGCACCGGCAGAAACATGTCGCAGTATCTGGGTAAACTGGTTCAAAACGACCGGGTTTGCGTGTGTGTACAAGCCTGCTTTGGTGTAGGACGTAAGTCTAAAATTCACGTCGACAAACTGCCCGAGCACAACATGGCTATCCCCAAAAAAGCTAAGTTTATCCCGCAAATTCCCAAGGTAACGCCGAATTTCTTCCGTCACTTTGAACTGGCGATTGAACAGGGACAGATCCCGTTTAGCTGGAGTAAACACAGTCACTACCACGGTTGGATGCGATTTAAACAACCACCGGCTACCTTTACACCTACACACCTGGTCACCATGATTGACTGCTGGCCGCCAGCCATTATCCAGCAATTGAAATTGCCTGCACCGGTGAGCACAGTAAGCTGGGATATTGAATTTGTGCAGCCACTGGAGGTGACCGAGGAAAACCCATGGTTTGGCTATCAGGTGGACACCAAACTCGCGGTTGATGGTTACGCCCACACCGAAGCGACCATCTGGGATGACAAACAACGCGTTGTTGCCCTGAGCCGTCAAACCATTGCGGTGTTCGATTAGTCTCTAACAGGCAAAAAAAAGCCCGGTTACTTACCTAACCGGGCTCTACACGTACTTCAACCACTATTCGTTAGTTGAAAGTATAACGCACACCGAGTGCATAACGTGTTCCGTACTGACGAGCAAACAAGAATTGCTCCTGATAACGACCATAACCCTGTTCCGTTTCATTCGTGATGTTTAATACATCCAGGAACATAGTCAGCGATTCGTTAATGTCATAATTTACGCTCATATCCCAGATACCAAAGTCTTTAAAGAACTGAGGTGGTGCATCTGCTGAGCCCTGAGCCTGACCCACACCTAACAGGTAATCGTCACGCCAGGCATAAGTCAGTTTCACCGACAGGCCATCTTTCTCGTAGAAACCCTGTAAGTTTGCTGAATCACCCAGACCGGTTAACGGCGCTTGTTGTGTCAGGCTGTCAACGTCAAATTCAACGTCACCTTCCACAAACGTAGCGTTCACACCAAAACCAAAGCCGCTTTCACCAAACAAGTGCTGAACCGCAACTTCGAAACCATCTACAGACTTAGAGTCGGTATTGGTTGGCTGGCTGATGTTCCATACGATCAACGGATCACTTGAATCCGGCTCAATCTGCCCATCGGCATTTCCGTGACCATTTGCCAGCATTTGATCAAAAATAGCGGTGCTGGTTGCCTGCTCACCACGCGCTTCAATATCAGCGATGGCTTGTAAGTAACGTGGTCCATTGTAGATGTCATGCAAACCTTCAATCGTGGTTTCCGTGATTGTGGTCTGAATAAAGTTATCTACGTCTTTCCTGAAGTACACGATGGACGCGTAGCTCCCTTCACCGTAGTAATAATCTAATGCGATATCCAGGTTAGTTGACTCAAATGGCAACAGGTTCGGGTTACCCTGACCACCGGTGCGAGCACCAGGTTTAGGGCTGCCGCTTAACGCTCGACCACCGGCCAGGTTACCCAGCGGTGCGCGAGCCATGCTCTTACCCCATGACAAACGCGCCATCAGCTCTTCAGTCAGCTCAACACGTAAATCAATAGCAGGTAACAACACATCGTGTTTACCATACTGCGTGAGGAAGTTGTCTGTGCCACCTTCTTCGTACTGCATGATCCACTCAGAAGCACTCACCCAGTTTACTTGTTTTTCAACGCGCTGACGCACAGTACTGGTCACGTCGGTTTCTTCGTAACGCAAGCCTGCGATTAACTCTACCGGATAATCCTTAACATCGAAATCCCATTCCGTCTGGATATAGAAGCTGTTCGTCACTTCTTCTACGTAGCTCTCGCTGTCAATACCATCGAAGTAAGCATCTGGCACATAAACGTCTGCGCCCATGATATCTTCGGTCAGGTAAGCCATTTGACGCGCTACCGCTTCATCGAAGTCGTAGGTGTAGTAATAGTTTGGCATGAGTGCACTACCACCGCCGGCAAACGCATCCAGCAGGCCCGACGTATCATTGCGGGTAAACATACTGTCCGGGAAGATCTCGGTAAAGCTAGGGTTAAAGCCCGGGCCACCGCGCAATCCACTCCAGGCTGTGTGTCCGCCCATGGTTTGCTCAGTGCGAGCTAAACCAAATTTCACCACTGCCATAGGAATATCAAAAGCAGAGTTAAACCACTCACCGTCGATTTGCAGCTGTTCAATGGTCGACTCACCGGGTGAATGAATGAACTGGCTGAAGTTGGAATCAATTTCACTTGGCATCAGCTCATTGGTGCCATTGCGCCAATTAATGTAGGCGTGCGGGATTTCACCCGTACGGTAATCATACACTTTGGAAATCAACTGGTCAGAACCAAGAATGATTTGACCGTTGCTGCCCATGCCCTTATCGGCACCGTTATCAATTTCATTGTTGGAATCGTGGTAGTCGAAGTTCAGCTTCAGGTCGTCATTTACCTGCCACTCAACATTCAAACCAATCGAACGAGCGTCAACTTCAGTAGTACCGCG
>CETO01008014.1_pt1 | contig 13131 bp, 8 predicted proteins | sample 531351 | NCBI WGS metagenome assembly CETO01 (sample SAMEA2622678, study PRJEB7988) | marine metagenome | isolation source: saline water (ENVO:00002010), including | reverse complement strand
TAAAAGGATAAATTATATAGCAACCTTCTAATATTGGTGCATTTTTATCAAAATTTATTTTAGCATGTAAATGACTAGAGAGATGCTGATTCATCTCCCTAAATCCGTTTCTGTTTTTAGCAATCACCACATACTGCTGCTCCACACCATTACGAAAATCTATGCCCACCAACGGTTTTATGGAGAAATTCTTTGCCTGTTTTAAAAAACTTAAACAAGCCGAAGTATTATTAATATCGGTAAGAGCCACATAGGTAGCTTTATTCGACTCTGCTAATTTCAGCAACTCATTTTCAGAAAAAGTGCCATACCTCAGCGAAAAATAAGAATGACAATTTAAATACATAATCCTCCCTTCTATATTCCAGTTTATTTTTTTAGCTTTTAGCTAACCACTTTCAACTTGCTTTGATTAAAGATTGAGCTAATAATACCTTTTTAGTTTTTCGAATAACTCCCTCTTCAACTAAACTCTATTCTCTAGTTGAAGGAATACTTCTCGAATTCATTATTGATATCTATATCAAAGCTTATTGCAGTTATTTTTAATTTTCGATATAAACTCCACCGCTGGGAGCTATTTATTGATTTCGATGTGCCAGGACGATTGGAGGCTCTCCATCAAAAGGATTACGCATTCTTCCAATAGTTTTTGCGCCCATACTTACTGCCCTTACTACACTACGCTCGCCATATTTGTCTTTAATTCGGTCTAAAGAATGATATAAGCTCAGCATCTTTTCACTATCATCAAACAAATTAATTTGGTAATGCCCACCTACAAGTCCGCTTAGCTTCACTCCGATAAGCCGAATCAAAACCCGTCGATTATATAGCTTTTTAAAAAGTTCTTCTGCCTTTGGTATTAAAATATGATCGGCACTGGTATAAGGAATTTTTACCTGAAGGGTACTGGTTTGAAAATCTGAGTATCTTATTTTCACACTGATATTCGAGGTTAGTTTATTCCCTCTTCGTAACTGAAACGCTAAACTCTCGGTCATTGCCACCAAAGTGGCATGCAAGCGGGTAACATCTGTAGTATCCCGATGAAAAGTGCGTTCATTCGAAATCGATTTACGATCATGAAACGGAATAATAGGAGTATGATCAATACCCTGAGCCCGTTTCCAAATGGTACGTCCGTTTTTACCCAACACCCCTTCTAAAACTTCCACTGGCATTTCCTGTAGTGTTTTCACCTTATACACCCCAAGCCCCATAAGTAGTTGAAAGGTTTTATTGCCAATCATCGGAATTTTATTTACATCAAGTGGCGCCAAAAATTGTTTTTCTTCTCCAAGCCTAATAACACTCATCGCATCGGGTTTCACTTCGCCCGTGGCGATTTTAGAAACTACTTTATTTTGCGATAACCCTACAGAAATTGGTAAACCACTCTCTTTGATGATACCTTCCCTAAGCTCTTTAGCAAATCGTTCGATCCCAAAAAAACGATCCATTCCGGTAAGATCAGCATAAAACTCGTCCACGCTAGCTTTCTCAAATAACGGCACCTGATTTTTAATAATCTCGGTTACCAGGTGTGATTCTTTGGTATAAATACTGGCATTCCCTTTTATATAAACTGCATGCGGGCAAAGCCTTCTGGCAATTTTCATTGGCATTCCCGATCGAACACCAAATTTTCGGGTTTCATAACTACACGAAGCTACCACGCCACGATCCCCCATTCCCCCAACAATCACCGGTTTATTCTTTAATTCTGAATGATGCTTTCGTTCTACCGAAACAAAAAAAGAATCCAAATCAAGATGTAACACTGACTTCAAAATCATATAATTTTGGATTTAATCCTATTTAATGGATTTATTCCAAAATTATAAAAATAAATAAAGCGAGAACGTTAAAATCCCGCTTTAGATCATTCATTTTCTATAAGTGTCGATGAATAGCGACCTTTTCGATTAAATTTATTTATCAACAATATGGGTGGGACTACCGTAAAATAATTCGGCACTTTCCATAATAGTTTCAGAAAGCGTTGGATGTGGATGTATGGTAAGCGACAAGTCCCTTGCCGTGGTCCCCATTTCTATTGCTAAGGCAATTTCAGGAATCAAACTTCCGGCATTTTTACCGGCAACACCACCTCCCAGAATAATTTCAGATTCTTTATCTACAATTAATTTTGTAAGCCCATTATCGGTACCCAACGCCTTAGCTCTTCCTGACGCCGACCATGGAAATTTTACCACTTTCGCATCGATATTAGATGACTTTAGTTCTTCTTCTGTAAGGCCACACCAGGCAATTTCTGGATCGGTAAATACAATGGCAGGAATTACTTTTGCGTCGTAAGCAGATCCTTTCTCTCCTTTAATCACTTCTGCTGCAACTCGACCTTCATGCGAGGCTTTATGCGCAAGCATGGGCTGTCCCGTTATATCACCAATAGCGTAGATATTATTTGCTGAAGTTTTACGATTGCTAAAGACTTTTATAAAACCGTCTTGCCCGATTTCTACTCCGGCATTTTGCGGTTTACTAGCTTTAACATTTGGTTTTCGCCCGATAGCCACCAATACTTTATCGAATTTCTTTTTCTGCTCTTTGTCGCCCGACTTCAATACTACTTCTACTTTCTTCTTTTTAGCGTTTACTTTTTCGACTTTAGTATCAAAATACAGGTTTTTAAACGGGTGTTCTTTTTCAAAAACCTTTACCAGATCACGATCAGCACCTGGCAAAAATCCAGAGGTCATTTCAGCAACAGAAACTTCACTCCCTAAATTAGCATACACACTACCAAGTTCCAAACCAATATAGCCACCACCAATCACCAGTAACTTTTTAGGGATTTCTTTAATATCCAGTGCATCTTTAGAATTCCATATCAATTGATGATCTACCTCGATATTTGGCAACTCGGTTGGCGTGGATCCGGTAGCAATAATCACATTTTCGAACTCCAGTTCGTATGAATCTCCTGAATTCTCTTTAATCTCCAACGTTTGTTCATCTTTAAAAAAAGCTTTCCCCTGGATAAATTCCACTTTTCTGGCTTTACTAAGCTGCCCTAAACCGCTGGTTAGTTTTTTTACAACCTCATCTTTCCATTCACCAATTTTCTTGACATCGATTTCAGGTTCGCCAAAACGTACTCCAAAATTCGCTAATTCTAATGCCTCCTTTTTCACCTTCGCCACATGTAACAAGGCTTTAGAAGGAATACAACCGCGATATAAACAAACACCACCAGGATTAGCTTCCGGATCGATTAAAGTGGTTTTGATTCCCAAATCGGCTGCTCTAAAAGCCGCTGCATAACCGCCCGGACCTGCACCGATTATAACCAATTCTTTTTTCTCTTTCTTGCTATTTGCCATAATTTCTTTTTACTCGATAATCGAGATTTAAATATTGCAAAGGTTATTTAGAAAATAAAATTACTTTTCTAAACTGTTAAGCTTAGCTCATAAAGAGCTAATTACGCCCCAAGCAAAGCTTTGTAAGGATCTTCCAGCGCCTGTGTGATCCAATTTATAAACGCGGCGCCATCGGCGCCATCGATTAAACGATGATCGTAGGATAAGCTTAATGGTAAGATTTCTCTTGGCTTAAATTCATCGTCGATATACACCGGTTTTTTAGCCGAACGTGAAATTCCCAAAATAGCCACTTGGAATGCAGGAACGATCGGTGTAAAATTAGTACCTCCAATTCCGCCAAGATTAGAAATAGAGAAATTAGCCCCTTCCATATCTTCCTTGCTCAATTTTCCATCCCTGGCTTTTTCAGCGATATTAGTTAATTCCGTAGCAATTTCTATAATACTTTTCTTATCGGCATCTTTAATAACTGGCACTAAAAGTCCTTTTTCTGTAGCTACTGCAATCCCGATATTCACATAATTCTTCAGAATCATCTCTTCGTTTTCCATATCTATACTGGCGTTAAACTTTGGAAATCGAACTAATGCACTCGCAACGATTTTAGTCAATAATGCGGTAATCGTTAATTTCCCACCGGCTTTTTCGGCTTTATCCTGATTCACCTCTAAATATTGCTGAATATCAGTAATATCGGCTTCATCAAACTGGAAAACATGCGGAACCGATTGCCAGGAAGCAGTCACATTTTTCGCCGTCGCTTTTCGAATATTATTTAATGGCTTACGCTCCACACTGCCCCATTTTTCAAAATCAGGTAAAGAAATACTGGCTGATCTTGTTGATTTCGGACTATCTTTTTTAGCAAATTCTTTGACGTCTTTTTCTGAAACTCTCCCCGAAATCTCTTCTGCCAGTTCAGTAAGATCTACACCGAGTTCTCTTGCTAAGCGACGAGTACCTGGCGAAGCCTGAATTCCGGCTCCGGTAGATGACTCTCCTGAAGATTTTCCAGACTTCTTATTTTGTTTTTCTTCAGAAGTTTTGTCAACCTCAGATTCATCCTTTTTAGATGATTTTTCGTCATCCTGATTTTCATCCGCATCATCTTCCTCAGGCTCTTCGTCGTTATCTTCCGGATTTTCTTCTTTTATTTTTTTCTTTTTCTTTCCAGACTGTTTTTCTTCAGAATCTTCATTTTCATTTTCTTCTTCGGAAGTATTTTCTTTTTCCTTCTCTTCTTCTGAAGCTTCCCCGTTATCTTCATCAGTTTCATCATCATCAGATTCTTCCAAAAGAATGATGACTTGACCAACTTCAACCTCATCACCTTCACTGATCTTTATTTCTTTTATAGTCCCCGCGGCCGAACTTGGAACTTCTACTGAAGCTTTATCACTTTCTACAGCAATAACACTCTGATCTTTTTCGATTTTATCACCTTCAGCAACTAATACCTCAGAAACTGTTGCAGATTCTACTCCGTCACCTATTTGCGGAACTTTAATTTCTTTAGCCATTTTCTTTTCTTTTATTGGTTAAGACGTTCTTGGATTTGGTTTTTTAGCGTCGATATCAAATTTCTTCGCCGCTTCTTTAAGCTGCTTTGCTTTAATCTTACCTTCATTTGCTAATTCATAAAGCGCAGCAAAAACAATATGCGCTGCGTTTACTTCAAAAAATTCGCGTAATTCTGGTCTCGCGTCACTACGCCCAAAACCATCGGTACCCAAAACAGCAAGATTAGTCGGAAACCATTTTGCAATCGATTCAGGCAGTGCTTTCACGTAATCTGAAGCTGCTACAAAAATCCCTTTTTCGTCTTCCAGACATTCCTGGATATAATTTTTATCTTTATTTAATTGCGTTTTTAAACGATTGTTACGCTCGGCATCTATGGCATCGTCATAAAGCGCTTTATAACTGGTAATACTCCAAATATCTACGGCGACATCATATTCTTTTTCTAAAATATTGGCAGCCTCCAACACTTCGGCCATAATAGAACCGCTACCAAAAAGATGTGCTTTTTTATCAGTTTTGCGTTTTCTGCTTTTCTGAAATTTATACAATCCTTTTAAAATACCCTCTTCACTATCTTTTGGCATTTTAGGCATTTTATAAGTTGCATTCCCTAAAGTGATATAGTAGAAATAATGCTTTTTATCGATATACATTTCTTTAATCCCAGCTTCTACTATCGTTGCCAGTTCATAGGCAAAAGCAGGATCGTAAGCTTTTAAAGTAGGAAAAGCCAGAGCATATAAATGACTGTTCCCGTCCTGATGCTGCAATCCTTCACCTGGCAAACTTGTTCTCCCTGAAATACCTCCAATCAAAAAGCCTTTGGCGCCGGCATCGGCTGCGGCCCACATTAAATCACCTGTTCGTTGAAAACCAAACATCGAGTAGAAAAAATAAAATGGGATCATTGGTTTTGCCTGATTAAGATAAGCAGTACCTGCAGCTATAAACTCCGCCATACAACCCGATTCAGTTATTCCTTCTTCCATGATGGCCCCATTTTCAGATTCTTTATAGAACAACAGACTTTCTTTATCTACCGGCTCGTATAACTGTCCTCCAGGGGCATAAATCCCAACTTGTCGAAATAAGGACTCCATCCCAAAAGTCCTGCTTTCGTCAGGAATTATGGGCACAATATATTTCCCCAGTTCTTTATCTTTAAACAACCTGCTCAAGGTTTGGATCATCACCATGGTCGTCGCAGCCTCATCATCTCCAGAGCCTTCCAGAAAACTTTTAAAAACTTTTTTATCGGGCTCTTTTAGCGCTTCGCTATTGTCTTTTCGCTGCGGAAGAAAACCACCTAATTTTTCCCGCTTTTCGTGTAGATATTTAAGCTCTTCACTATCTTCTTCAGGCTTTAAAAACGGAATATCTTTTAGCTCCTTATCTGAAATCGGAAGACTGAAAAAATCTCTAAATGCCTTCAACTCTTCTTCTTTAAAGCTTTTGGTTTTATGCGATACATTACTGGCTTCACCAGCTTTTCCCTGTCCATAACCTTTGATGGTTTGCGCAAGAATAATTGTAGGCTGACCTTTATGCTCGGTGGCCTGCTTGTAAGCGTTGTATATCTTTTGATAATCATGACCGCCTCGCTTTAGACGTTTTAATTCATCATCAGATAGATTTTTTACGATTTTAGCAAGATTCTTATCTTTCCCAAAGAGATCTTCACGAATAAACGCTCCTTCAGAAAATGCATATTTCTGAAGTTGCCCATCGGGGATTTCGTTGAGTAAGCTCACCAGTTTCCCTTCAGTATCTTTTTCAAATATAGGATCCCAATCTTTTCCCCAGATCAGTTTGATAACATTCCATCCTGCTCCCTGAAATAATCCCTCCAACTCCTGGATGATCTTACCACTACCACGAACAGGACCATCTAATCGTTGCAAATTACAATCGACAACAAAGGTTAAGTTATCCAGTTTATCTCTGGCAGCAACACTAATCGCCCCACGGGCTTCAGGTTCATCCATCTCTCCATCTCCTAAATACGCCCAAATTTGCTGATCGTTCTTTTCTATAATTCCTCGTTTTTCAAGATACTTATTAAAACGTGCCTGATAGATTGCACTTATAGGACCTAATCCCATAGAAACTGTTGGGAAATTCCAAAAATCGGGCATTAGGTGCGGATGCGGATACGAGGTTAATCCTTTATCTGACTTTACTTCTCTACGGAAGTTTTCTAAATGCTCTTCTGTAAACCGACCTTCTAGAAATCCCCTGGAATAAACGCCCGGGGAAGCGTGCCCCTGAAAATATACTAAGTCTGACCCCGCACTTCGATCCATTTTAAAAAAGTGGTTAAAACCAACTTCCCATAAGTGAGCGATTGAAGAATACGTAGAAATGTGCCCACCAATTCCTTTACTTTTATTATTGGCTCTTACCACCATTGCCATGGCATTCCAGCGAATGTAAGCCAGTATTTTTTCTTCGATTTCAATATCTCCGGGATATTGTTCTTCATCCTCGGGACTAATGGTATTAATGTAAGGTGTCGTTAAAGGTAAGTCTGATTTTACACCATGCTTTTGAGCCTCTGCTCGTAATAATTTCAAAATTTCTTCTACTCGTTCTTTAGACTCGTTTTGCAAAACCCACCTAAGGGAATCCAGCCATTCCTGGTTTTCAATTTCGGCTGCTGCTTCTTTTTCCTCTGCCATCTTTTGAGATTTATTAGTTGGTAATAGAGTGGTCTCTCTCCTTGAAATTACCAATTAATAAAACCGACTTCAAATGATTAACACAAGATTATAGTCCTATGCTAAATCTTTCAAAAATCGGAAAGCAAAACTTACTGAATTTTAAGACGAAAAAATCATATTAGAAAAGCATCGAATTTCGGAAACTAAAAAAGCCTCAATAATTTTAATCATTAATGAGGCTTTTTATCTAATATCAATTTTTAAACTATGAAGCTGCTTTTAGCGCATTCATGGTCGATTTATTTAATTTCTCTTCGGCATATTCACGAGTAAGCGTAAATTCAGTTACATCGCTTTCAGGAAGATCAAACATCGCATCGGTTAAAATCGCTTCACATAGCGAACGTAATCCACGAGCCCCCAATTTATATTCTACCGCCTTTTCTACAATAAAATCTAAAGCCTCATCTGTAGCATTAAATTCGATCTCGTCCATCTCAAACAGTTTTGTGTACTGCTTTATTATGGCGTTTTTAGGCTCGGTTAAAATAGACCGAAGGGTTTCTTGATCTAGCGGATTCATGTATGTTAAAGCAGGCAAACGCCCGATAATCTCAGGTATCAGTCCAAAATCTTTTAAATCCTTCGGGATGATATATTTTAAAAGATTGGTTCTTTCAATATTATCATCACTTTTGGAAGCGCTAAATCCAACGGCCTGCATGTTTAAACGCTTGCTGATATTTTTCTCGATCCCATCAAAAGCCCCGCCGGCAATAAAAAGAATATTCTCTGTATCTACCTCGATAAATTTTTGATCGGGGTGCTTTCTTCCTCCTTTTGGCGGAACATTTACTGTAGTTCCTTCCAGAAGTTTTAATAGTGCCTGCTGAACGCCTTCCCCGGAAACATCCCTGGTAATTGAAGGATTATCGCTTTTACGCGCAATTTTATCGATCTCATCAATAAAAACAATACCTCGCTGTGCTTTATCTACATTATAATCTGCCGCCTGAAGCAATCGTGTTAGGATTCCTTCTACATCTTCCCCCACATAACCAGCTTCAGTTAATACCGTAGCATCCACAATTGCTAAAGGCACATTGAGCATCTTAGCAATCGTTTTGGCCATTAAAGTTTTACCGGTACCGGTTTCTCCAACCATTACGATATTACTTTTTTGAATCTCGATATCATCATCGCTATCAGGTTGTAATAATCGTTTATAATGATTATAAACGGCAACAGACATCACTTTTTTTGTGGCTTCCTGCCCAATAATATATTCATCTAAGAATGCCTTTATCGATTTGGGCTTACTCAGCATTAATTCTGAAGATAACTCGTTTGCTTCTCCTTGCTTAGATTCTTCGAGAACAATCCCATGCGCCTGCTCGATACATCGGTCACAAATATGGGCATCTAAACCTGCAATCAATAAATTTGTTTCAGGTTTTTTTCTTCCGCAGAAGGAGCATTCTAATTCCTCTTTCGCCATCTTGTTATATTTCCTGTTCAATTTCAGAATAAAGTATCCTGAAAATCTCTTATAGTTTATCTAATGTTGATCCTAATCTCTGGTCAGGATTTCGTCTATCATTCCATATTCCTTAGCTCTATCAGCTTTCATCCAGTAATCACGGTCACTGTCTTCATACACTTTCTCGTAACTCTGTCCTGAATGTTTAGAAATGATTTTATACAATTCTTCTTTCAATGTAATGATTTCTCTGGCCGTGATCTCGATATCACTAGCCTGTCCCTGTGCTCCACCAAGTGGCTGATGAATCATTACCCTGGAATGTGGTAAACCGCTTCGCTTTCCTTCTGCTCCTGCACAAAGCAATACCGCACCCATAGAAGCTGCCATCCCTGTACAAATTGTTGCAACATCTGGTTTAATAAACTGCATGGTATCGTAGATTCCTAAACCGGCATAAACGCTACCGCCAGGAGAGTTGATATAAATCTGAATATCTTTAGAAGAATCTGTACTTTCTAAAAACAACAATTGTGCCTGGATAATATTAGCTACCTGATCATTAATACCAGTCCCCATAAAGATAATCCTGTCCATCATTAATCGTGAAAATACATCCATAGCAACAGCATTCATCTGGCGCTCTTCGATAATATTAGGAGTCATGCCCACCGGAGTCATACTACTTACTATTTTATCATAATAATTGCTATTTATCCCGTGGTGTTTAGTTGCGTACTTCTCGAATTCTTTTCCGTAGTCCATCAATTTTTTTATTTAATTACACAAGTAATCTATAAAGCCAAAAAAGGCGTTATACCATTATGGTTAACGCCTTAAAGATAGGTATAAATTATAAAAAAGGCTTACCCGATAATCGAGATTTGATTTTTAGGGTTTTACCCTGAAGTAAAATTTATCTGCCGAATTACCAACAGTTTTTTTACTCATAAATTTCTTTTACAAACTCATCGTAAGTAACTTCCTTTTCGTCAAATTTCATATTGTCTTTATAGAAATTTAACAATTTTTCGTTAACTAATTGCTCAGATAAACGCTTAACTTCGTCCTGATTAGATAAGATTCTTGCTGCGATATCATCTAATTCTTTATCTGAAGGATCCATCTGGCCAAACTGAGCCATTTGCTCTTTAATTTTATCTTTAGCAAAGGCTTTTAAAGCTTCAAAATCTACCTGAATATCGTTCTCTTTAACGATTTTCCCTTCGATTAACTGGTAACGAAGCCCTTTTTCGCTGTTCTGATATTCTTCTTTTGCTTCTTCTTCAGTTAATGGCTTTTCACCTACTGTTCTGATCCATTTTTGAAGAAACTCTTTAGGAAGATCAAATTCAGTCTTTTCGATCAACGCTTCAGTAACATCATTCATTAACTGCTGATCGCTTTGCTGAACAAATTGCTTTTCAGCATCCTCTTTGATTTTCTCTTTAAGCTCAGTAACAGTAGTCACTTTACCTTCACCAAAAAGCTTATCAAATAATTCCTGGTCTAAATCAGCAAGTTCTCTTTTATTGATTTCCGAAATAGTGAATTCTACTTCGATATCAAGATCGTGAGCTTTATCATGCTCAATCTTTAAATGTTGGATTAAATCGTGATCGTCCTCAAAAAGACTTTTCGTCTTTAAAGCAATCGTATCACCAACTTTAGCTCCTACAAACTTATTAAGGTTTCTTTTTCCTTTGATTTTCTCCAGTTCGATTGAAGTTTCATTTTCGATACCTTCTTCTTCATTTTTGAAAGTTCCGGCAACGATATCTCCTTCTTCAACCTCATCTTTAGAAACTAATTTACCGTACTGTTTTTGGATATTTTCGATTTGTTTATCGATCATTGTATCATCAGCAACGATATTATATTTTGTTACAGGTTTTTCTAAATCAAGACTTACTTCAAATTCTGGAGCAAGACCAACCTCAAACTCAAAAGTGTAGTTATCTTTATTCCAGTCAAAATTTTCCTGCTCTTTAGGAATTGGATTTCCAAGAACGTCTAATTTTTCTTCAGTAAGATATTTATTAAGGTTTTCCTGTAGTAATTTATTTACTTCATCTACCAATACAGCCTGCCCGTATTGCTTTTTTACCATCCCCATAGGAACGTGACCTTTTCTAAAGCCAGGAACATTGGCATTTTTACGGTAATCCTTAAGGATTTTCTCTACTTTAGGAGCATAGTCGTCTTTTGCGATATCTACTTTTACTACCGCATTCAATTCATCAATATTCTCTCTGGTAATATTCATCTTGACTTATTATAAAAAATTGGTGTGCAAAATTAAGCTTTTTTCACTAGCCTGCAAAGTTTCAAATTATTGAATTTCAGCAAGCTTCTAATCCTTATCAAGAAGAGAATATAATATGGACTGAAATAACGAGAAAAGCAAACTAAATATTATCGCCATAAACCAGCCATCTACACTAAAACCAGGCACAAAACCGTCTGCTAAAAAGATGATTATGGCATTAATGATCAGTAAAAACAAGCCCAGTGTTAATATGGTTACCGGTAAAGTTAATATTACCAAAACAGGTTTAACAATAATATTGAGCAATGCTAAAACTATGGCTACAATAAATGCCGTAAAATAGCTATTTACGGTAACACCAGGTAAAACCTTGGCTAGACCTACCACTACTAGCGCAGACAAAAGGAGTTTTAATAAAAGTCTCATTTTATTATAAGGGTTTGATTGATAGTTCAAAATTGCGAAAAAAAAAGTCGGCTATCTGCCGACTTCCTCATATTTTAATATAAGTTTATCATTACTGCACATCATTACTAAGGGTAATGGTACCGTATTGTCCAATATTTACTTTTGGAACCGTAGCCCCATATGTGGTGTTAATCTGCTCGATAATCTCGTTAGCCACAATAGCGTATCCTCGTGGTGTTAAATGCACCCCGTCTAAAGAAAAAGCTCCACCTGTTGCATAGGTTGCGGTTACAGTACCAGCATCATAAGCCACGCCGCCATTAGCCAGATCGTTTAATAATGCATTAGCATCTACCATGGCCAGCCCTTTTGCATTTGCCACTGCGGCTATGGTTTGATTAAATGCAGTCGTAGCCGTTTGGATTTCTGAAATTTCTGTGCTATCTAAAACATCAGCATCGTCCAAGCCATTCACACCACCAAATAGGATATTCGCTTGTGCTGCAGTTGGTGTACCCCCAGACATTAGTAGCCCTAGAACCTGTTGCACTTCTGCCGTTAAATTAACAGAACCGTACCCACTAGCCAAAGCCGATTGATCTACCTGCAATTGAATTAACTCATCTGCAGTCATCTGTCTAAACCCAAGGGGATTAGCTTGAGTAACTGGCACATCGATTATAAATCTATTTGGCCCTTCATTAAAAGTTATTGCATATTGAGCAGCTAAAGCCATTGCCTGTTCCTGCGGAACTCCCTGCGCCATTAGACCTCCTGCAAAAACCTGAGAAACCGCTCCAAAATAAGAGGTTAAACTTGCGGCTGTCTGGGCATCTAGTTGCAAAGCATTATTAGGCACAGTATTGAAAAATGCTATTGAAGTCACATCTGGAATATTAATTAACACTCCGCCGGCGCCACTGGCAGTTAAACTTTCAACCAAACCTGAATACACCTGAGCAAATACCTGCGGATCTGTAATATCATTAGATCCATAGGTAGCTGGATTTAAATTCCCTGTTTGATTAACCCCCGTACCTCCTGAAGTAGCATAACCTAATACATCATTATTACCTATCCATAAAGAAAAGAATGTAGGATTTTGAGCCAATGCATCAGCTATCACACTCGTCTGAGGGGAAGACGCAAATCTTACAAAATAAGGATTTGAAAGACCGGCCTGTACTCCTGCTACATTACCATAACCTTCTACTCCTAAATGATAAGATTTAGCTCCCGGCACTCCCATATTACTAAAAGGACCTTCTAAGACATTAGTGATATCTGTAGTTGCAGCCATTCCGGTATAAACTGAAGGACTATTATTTCCTTCCCCATCTGAAGCTAACACCAAACGGTTATTAAATCCTGGCAATTGTTGTCCGGATAGTAAAAGTCCACCCGCATTATCATTCATATAAGGAATAGTAAACTCAT
>CETO01031153.1_pt1 | contig 13217 bp, 7 predicted proteins | sample 531351 | NCBI WGS metagenome assembly CETO01 (sample SAMEA2622678, study PRJEB7988) | marine metagenome | isolation source: saline water (ENVO:00002010), including | reverse complement strand
TTTGATTGAACGGTGTATCTGCACTGTTTTTATACTCATGAAATACGATATCATCTACAGCAAAAAGAATATGATCTGCCGTCCACTCTAAAGTATAAGTATGGAATTCTGAATCTACATTTTCAACTTCAGTCCCTTTAGAAATTCCGTCTCCGCCTGAGTTCCCGGGCATATGAAGTGTTCCTAACACATGACCAAGATCATTACCTACATGCTCCATAATATCAATCTCTCCGGAAGCAGGCCAGTTTACCTCGGCAAAATTTGATCCTAGCATCCAAATCGCAGGCCATGTACCTGCTGCACCTGGAAGTTTAGCTCTTACCTCTACTCTACCGTACTTAAATTCCTGCTTATCCATTGTAGTAATTCTTGCAGAAGAATAATCAAAGCCATTCGTACTTTCAGCAATCGCATTGATCTTTAAGCTACCATCACTTACCACTGCATTATCTGCTGTATAATACTGTTTTTCGTTATTTCCCCAGCCATTATCACCATTACCGGTTTCAATATTCCAGCTATCGGCGTCTAGCGCATTCCCATCAAATTCTTCTTCCCACACCAGGTTTTCGAATTCAGTTTCCAGCTCTTTTCCTTCGGCAGAATTATTTCCGCCACCTGCTCCACCTTCAGGATCAGTAGTAAGTTTTAAATACCATGCTTCTGCAGCATTTCCTCCAGATTGTGTTCTAACCTGCATATAATCTTCAGTAATTTCCAGAATCTCATACGTACTGGTTCCTAAATAATAACTTAAGAAACCTCCATCTGAAATCATCATTTGGGTTCCAGTGGTTTCATCTTCCGGATAAATAGTTGGTGCTGCAGAAAGACTTACATTTTTAACTCCCGAAGTATCATAATCGAAACATTGATCCCCAGTTCCATTAGTTCCTCCAGCGGCATTTAATGAATTGGTATTAAAAAACGTAGCTCCATTATTATCCAGTTCGTATAAAATATTGCCGTTTTCATCAAGACTAAAGGTCATACTATCATCATAAATACATTCGTCTTTCTTCTCAAAAGGAGCAGCATTATACCAATCTGATGTTTTAACATCGATTGGTCCAAGCGCTAAGTGCGATGGCAAAGCTGCTGCGACATACCATGTTTTAGAATCGTCTCCTGTAAGCAACGATTTAGTTTCTGGATCATCAAATTCACTAAAAACTGTTACGCTTGTTGTCATTGATGATGAAGTACCACCCGTACCGGTAGCAATTACAGTCACTATATACTCATTTACTCCGGTTGACGTAAACGAGTGCATTACATTACCGTTAGATACGTTTGTTGAAGTATTATCTCCAAAGGCGAATTTATAATTTATTGCATTATCTGCTGAAGCCATAAACTGCACCTGCCCGCTACCATCTCCATAAGGATTATCGGCATCTGCATTTACAATAGTTGCTTCTAAAGAAAGATTTGAAGGCGCCACGACTTCTCCAAAGTCGTGATCATCATCCTGGCAGCTTTGTAAAAAGCTACCAAGAATGATCATAAGGCCTAGTATATATTTAAAATTCTTCATTTTTTTAGTCATTTTTAATTTGAATATCATCAAAGTAGAACGTACCACCTTCTGTGTTTCCGAAGCCATAAAAAACAACCACGGTATCATAACCGGCATTAGGATCAAAGGCACCAAAACTTGTAAGATCAAAATCAAGTTCTTCCCACGCGTTTGCTACAGTGGTTGTTTGCTGTACCTCTGCTATCACTGATGGATTGCCATTAGCATCTGGTTCTGACTTAGAATTTTCTAATTTCAATAGAATCGTTGCTCCTGTTTTAGGTGACCAGGTTTTTATAGAGATCGTTGTCCCCTGGCTAAAGTCTATTGCTCCACCCAAACGTTGTGAAACACCGGCCCAGGTTTCTGCTCCGTCATTCTTCACAAGTTCGGTTACTTTTGTGCTGGTATTAATTCCAGAAGCATCCGGATTTTCGATAACAGCTGCACTTGCGCTCCCAAATCCAGACCAGCTATAATCTACCAAAACTGAATCGAAAGTTAATGGAAGTTTTGGAGCTGTCATTGGCTGATCGCTTACATAAGAAAGATCATCAAAATAATAATCTAATCCTTTTCCTGCAGTATTTAAATCCATAAAAACAATAGCGCGTTTCCAATTTTGATTTGCATCTGCCTCACTAAAGTCAAAAGTTAATGTTTGCCAGGTATTGGCTTCAGTTACGGTCGCATTGACTTCGAAAGCTGTATCACCGTCACTTGGGTCTTCAAATTTTAAAGTTACCGGAATACCTGCTTCTGGTGACCAAACTTTTAAACTTAACTGATCGTCTTTGGTAAAATCTATCGCATTATCCAAATCGAAATATGCACCTGCCCAAACTTCAGATCCTTGTGTTTTAGTCATTTTAGCTACAGTTTCGCTAGGATTAGCGTCGCTCATATCTGGATTTGTAACAAGAGCGGTTGGCGCACCTCCAAATTCGAAAAATTGATATGCATTTGCATTACCTTCAAAAGTTACCGGCAACTCTACTATCGTAGGATTTGCTAATCTAATATTGTCGAAGTAATACGTATTGTCGTTACCAGAGGTATTATAATCAAAGAACAATGCGATAACACTATAAGTTTGTGAAGGATCGATTGCTGAAAGATCAAAAATCAATGTTTCCCATTCATTTTCTTTAGTCGTCATTGTAGTCACTTCAGCATTGATATCTGAATTCCCTGAATTTTCAACCTTAAATAATACCGGAATACCTGCTTTTGGAGAATAAACATCCATAGCAATGTACGTAGTACTACTAAAATCGATATTTTCATTTAAAGTAGTGGAAGTTCCCGCCCAGGTTTCAGAACCTGATGGCTTGATATATGAAGCTACAGTAGCACTTTCGTTCACCTCATTTGGTGCAGGATTAGCAACTAAAGAAGCTGTAGGGGCACCTCCGCCAAAATTATAGAAGTTGTAAGCTACGGTTTGTGATTCAAAATCGATTGGCAACAGTAAAGGATCTACAATCGTAACTTCTTCAGTATATTCTGTAGTTTCAGCTCCTCCACTTAAAGCTACAACACGAATGGTGTACGTACCTATATTCCCATATTCATATTCAGCAGTCTCGCCTTCCATAATCATTGTTGGCTGCTCATCTGTATCTTCCCCAAAATAAACCTCGTAACCAGCAGCATTCTCTGCAGTTGCCGTAACGCTTACCTTAAAAGGATTCGACTGATCTTTAGTGATGACTACTTCTAAATTTTCTGGAGCTAGGAAGGATACATTTAAAGATTGCGAAGCTTCGGCAACTTCGCCATTTAAATTCATCGCATAAATAGTAACATCATATTGCCCTTCAGCATAGGTATGTTCTACATGGTTACCCGAAGTAAATTCATCGGAAACTTCACTGCCGTCTCCAAAATCCACACTAAACATATTTGCGCCATTTGCCGACGGAAATATGCTTACCTCACCAGAATTATCCTGCTTTATTGTAAACTTAGCAGAAATATCTGATGGTATTGCGATATCTACACTTTCTAACCTATCATCATCTGAACATGAGATAACAAAAAGAATAGAGAAGCATGCTATTATTGATGTAATATAATTCTTCATAATTTATATTTTAATAACCAGCGTTTTGATCCCAGTTACCCTGAGCAAATTGTATTTCTTCTAATGGAATAGGGAACACTTCATTTTTACCAGTAGTAAATCCATCGATAAACTGTTCGGCTCTACCTGTTCTTACCAAATCAAAGAATCGGTGGCCTTCTCCTATCATTTCAGACCTTCTATCCATATAAATTTGTTCTGTAAGACTTGTACCGCTATCATCTACCGGTGCTAAACCGGCACGATCTCTAACCATATTTAAATAAGCTCTCGCCTGGGCATCATCAATACCGCCACGGTTTAAAGCCTCTGCTGCCATTAACAATACATCTGCATATCTAATCGCTCTGTAATTATTTGGTTGCGTTAAATTGGCATCACCAAGGTTATCGTTTTGTCTTGGCAAATATTTACGGTTATAATAACCGGTATGTCCGGTAACCTCATCCTGATTACCTATATTGTAAGTGGCTCCGGTTTCTGCAGCCCAGGCTTCGATATCAAGTAAGCTTACCTCCTGTCTGGCATCTCCAGATTCGAAAGAATTGTATGCTTCTTCTGTAGGTAGGTTAAAGCCGTAACCGGATTCAAAAACAGGACCGGCATAACCTCTAATTCCGCTAAAACCAACCATTACATTACCTTCGCTACACTGTAAACATCCAAATCCAGCCCCCTCAGTACCGGTATATTGAATTTCGAAAACTGATTCTGCACTATTCTCTGCGGAATACTCGAACAGGTTAGCGTAATCTTCATCACCCTGAGTACCATAAAGATGATATTTACCAGAATTGATCACTTTTTGAAGTTCGGTCGCAGCTTCAGAAAATTTATCCTGATATAAATAAACTTTCCCCAACAAAGCCTGCGCTGCACCTTTGGTAACACGACCAACTTCGGGAGCATTTACCGCTAAATTTTCTTCGGCATAGGTTAAATCCTGTTCGATCAGTGCATAAACTTCAGCTTTTGATGATCTAGGAATTGTTTTTGCTTCCCCTAACGTAAATCTACCTTCAGGTTTAATAGGAATGGGGCCAAACCATTTTAGTAACTCAAAATTAAAATAGGCTCTTAAAAAATGGGCTTCCGCTAATAATTGAGATTTACCTTCAAAATCGATATTATCGGCATTTTCCAACATAAAACTGGCACGGTATACTCCCGCAAAATTCCAGTCCCAAATATCGTCAAGGTTATCGTTTACCGGAGTATGTTGCATACGATCTACCTGTTGCCAGCCAATCACATCTGTTGCACTTTCCCCGCCGGCATGAGCATTATCCGAGGCGATCTCACCCAGGATTACATTCGCATAGGTACTTTGTAAAATATCATACGTTCCTATTAATGCATTGTAATAATCATCTTCTGCAGTGAAGTAGGAATCAGAGTTAATTCCATACGGAGGATCTACTTCTACAAAATCATCCCCGCAGGAGGTAATTCCCAGCGAAGCGGCAATTGCTGCCAAAATTATATTTCTTTTGATATTTATCTTCATCATCATTTTTTTAAAATTCAAGATTTACACCTAACATATATGTTCTTGGCAAAGGATAGAATCCTAAATCGATTCCTCCACCTATTGGCGCACCTGTTGAAGCAGTTGGATCGTATCCTGAATATTCGGTAAATGTGTACACATTATCCACTTTTCCATATATCCTAAACTTATCGATAGATACCTTCTGTGTAAATTCAGACGGAATAGTATATCCAAGGCTCACAGTTTGGATTCTAGCAAAAGAACCATCCTCTATATAGAAATCTGAGAATACCTTATTAGCAGTAGCTGCCGTAGTCACTCTTGGCACCGTATTGCTTGTTCCCGCACCCGTCCAACGATCCAGCACGTAACTCATTTTGTTTACGTTAGGCTGATCTCTTTCGTAGTTACGTACAATGTCGTTCCCAAGATTAGAGAACATATAGGTTGCGAAATCGAAATTCTTAAAATTAAACCCTAAATTGAAACCTAAGGTTACTTTTGGGATTGGATTACCAAGATCGGTACGGTCTTTATTATCTATGACTCCGTCTCCATTTAGATCTTTATATCTAATATCTCCCGGCATAGCTTCTGCCCCCAATGCTAATTGCGACGGATGTGCATCTACCTCAGCCTGAGTCTGGAAAATTCCATCGGTTTGATAACCGTAGAAATAACCTATTGGTTTTCCTTCTTCCATTCTGGAGATTAGAGGCTGCCCTACACCAAAGTTGCCTCCTTCAATAAACTCGGTTCCGTTAACCTGAGTCACCTCATTTTCTAAAGTACTTATGTTGAATGAGGTATTGAAAGAGAAATCATCGCTAAAGTTGTTGCTATAGCTTAAGGCAAATTCCCAACCTGAGTTTCTAACAGATCCCGCGTTAATTGTAGGACTACCTGAAGCAGGTGCTCCCACTCCATAAATTCCTGAAACCGGAATATTAGAGATTAACAGATTATCACGATTATTAATAAAATAATCTACAGTGAATTCGAATTTGCTATTTAAGAAGTTCGCATCTAAACCAACATCAAACTTTTTCGCTTCTTCCCACTGTAAATCTGGATTAGCTAACTGTCCTAACGCTCTACCGTTTACTAATAGCTGGTCCTGACCAAGAACATAGGTTGCTTCTCCTCCTAATAACGCTAAATAACCAAAATCCGGAATCTGATCGTTACCTAAAATACCGTAACTACCGCGTAGTTTTAAGAAATTAAGGAAACCATCTTCGTTAAAGAAATTTTCTTCTGAAATTACCCAACCTGCAGTTGCTGATGGGAAATACGCAACACGATTGTTAGGTCCAAATTTGGTTGAACTATCACGACGTAACATCGCAGATAATAAATACTTATCCTGAAAAGCATATTGAATTCTTCCAAAATAAGATAATCTTCTAAGCTTATAAGCATACGAAGAGTTTGTTTGTTCTTCTCCAGTACCGTTAGCACTACTTAAATCTGCAAATTTCCAGCTATTGGCCTGTACCCCGGTTCTGGATCCATAAAGACCTTCGCCATTGGTTTCATAGGCTGTCATACCGATAAGGAAAGTTACATCGTGATCATCTCCGAAAGTATTTTCGTAGGTATTAAAAAGATCGAATGTATAATCATTATCATTAATCTTACCCAGCGTAACCGAGCTATTTGCATTGGTATAAATCTTCCCGGTACCATAGTTAAACAGCGGGGTAAAATCCCGGTTTTTAGTATTGCTGGTATTAAAACCTATACGTGCCTGTAAATTTAAATTCCTGGCATAATCTAAACTTGCCTGTACCGTACCGCTTAAACGGTTAGTAATATATTTATTATATGTATTATCTAATTGAGTTAACGGGTTTACCACCTCATTCCCCAAATTAATTTGCCCATCAAGATTACTAACAGAAGGATCTATAGTTGGTGCAATGTTAGCAGCATTAAATAACACAGAACCTAAACTAAAACTATTTACCGTACTACTCTCTGTACTATTATAAAATAATTTCGTTTGCAGATTCAGTTTATCCGTAAGATCAGCGTTTAAAGTGATTTTTGCCGTACTACGTTCAAACTGTGATTTTTCAGGAGAAATAATACCTTCCTGCTTTAGATTTGAAGCACCGATAGAGTAGGTGATTTTTTCTTCACCCCCTACTACCGAAATGTTATGGCTGGTTACCAAAGCTTCTTGAAATACCTCGTCTTGCCAGTCTGTACCTGCACCAAGATCACTAATATTGGAAAAAGGTAATGCCTGCCCAGCATTGGCGTAACTCTCATTTAAGATCAACGCGTATTCTGTAGCATTTAATACCGGTAATTTTCTGGTTGTTTTCTGGATACCGGTATAACCTTCGTAAGAAACTTTAGCTTTTTGGTTTTTCTTACCGGCTTTAGTTGTTACCAGAATCACACCGTTTGCACCAATAGTACCATAAATAGCTGCCTGAGCATCTTTAAGAACGGTAATGTTTTGAATATCCTGAGGGTTAATGCTATTTAATCCTCCTTCATATTGAAAACCATCCAGAATAATAAGTGGTTTGTTCTGCCCGTTTGTGGAAATTCCTCGAATCCTGATATTGGATTCAGCTCCGGGAGAACCTCCGGTTGGGGTAACGTTCACCCCAGAGGTTGTTCCCTGTAATGCCTGGGCAGCATTTACCGGCTCTAATTTAGAAATTGTTTCAGCTCCTACGTTAGAAACCGCTCCGGTAATATCCCTTTTCTTTTGCTCTCCATAACCAATTACCAAAACTTCATCTAATGCCTGGGAATCGACACTTAAGATGACATCTATAGCATCCTGGTTGGTAATTTTCACTTCCTTACTTGTATAACCTATAAAAGAAAATACAAGCACATCTCCTTGAGAAACATCATTTATGGAATAATTACCGTCAAAATCGGTAGTCACTCCATTTGTAGTTCCTTTCACTACAACATTTACTCCGGGTAGTGGCATTTGTGTTTCATCTTCTGAAACTGTACCCGAAACCGAAAACGTTTGAGCATGTATGCCAAATGAAAGCATACAAAATAAAATAAGTAACAGTACTCTATTCATTTGTTGATTGTTTTGTTTAGTACGCAAATTAGTATTTAATAAAAGCTTAACACGAATTTATAACCCTTACAAAAAGTATACATTATAAATTTTTAGTGTTAAAATTGAGAATATGCTAATAAAACTTGGTGAAAATGATGTTTCAAAAGGATTTAAAAATGATAGATTAACTTACCATAAATGAGCTTTTTACAAAAATGTTGAGGTAATGTTGAGGTAAATTTTAAACTTGTAAAGGAATTAGAAACTTAGGATGTATTCTACCAACCCTTCTTCGTGAGCTAAATCCATCTTTTTCCTCAAACGATATCGTTTAATCTCTACACTTCTTACTGAAATATTTAAAAGGGGAGCAATTTCTTTTGAGGATAAATTCAGTCGCAAGTAAGCACACAATTTTAAATCATTTGAAGTTAGATTAGGATGTCTGGATTTTACCGTTTGTAAAAAATCTTTATCGGCATTATCAAAAGCTTCTTTAAAAAATTTCCAGTTATCCTCTTCATTGATATTTGAATCCACGGTTTTCAACACTGATTGAATATCATCTAATTTTTTTATGGAAGTAAGCTCGTCTTTAATCTGATTTAAAACCTCACTCTTACGGATAATACTCATAGTAGAAGCTGCCAATTCCCTATTTTTAGAAGACACATCTGCTTCCAATTGTTCATTTTTAAGTTTCATGATCTCCTGCTGCGCTTCAAGCTGTTGCATTTCAGCTTTCTTTTGTTGCACCTTAATCATTTGTGCATGCCTTTTATTATAATATCGGGTGTAAAAATGATGAGTAATAACAATGATAACGACCAGTAATACAACATATATAAAAATGGCATAGTTTGATAAAAACCAGGGTTTTTCTATAGCGAACGCATAGGTTTTCTCCTTAATATCTTTAGTATTATATCTTGCTCTCACCTGAAATTCATAATCCCCGTAAGGTAAATTCTCGAAAGAAGCCATACTCGAGGATCTAAATGGTGTCCATACATCTGTGAATCCCTTGATCCGGTAGCTATAAGTTACATTAGCAAACTTCTGGTATACGGGTGTATTAAAATAAAAATTGAAATAATTTTCCGAATTCTTAAATTCTGGATATCGCTGCTTCTTATCGATTAATTCAAAATCCAGACCTTTATCTGCAATTTCAATCCTATTAATTTCTAATTCAGATATCTTATTTTGTGTAAAAGGTGTATTAAATATAGCATACCCATGATTGCTTCCCACCAGATATTGATTTTCACCAATTTGGGATAGATTTTCAAAACCGCTGGAAATATTCCTGAATTCATAAGAAAGTGGGATGGCGGATACATTCATACCATCCTGAAAAGCATCCTTTACCGTATAATAGATCTCACTTTCTGCAAAAGTCCACCATTTCCCATCAGGGGTAATTTCAGAAATGCCGGTACTTCTGCTCAAATTATTAAATGCCTGCTGTAGCTTATTCTCAGCAGTAAATGCATCCAAAACCGCATCATATTTAAAAATGGTATGTGCGGTAGCATAATAAATATCATTGTTAAACCGGAAAAGTTTAATGCCAGAGGCATCTTTATAATCTACCGGGTAATTTTTTACAATTTCGATTTTAGAACTGGAGAGATCTGGTCTCAATCTAAAGATACCTTTATGATCATGACCTACCCATATTTCTTTATCGTTTTCATTCAGAATATTTCTGGAAGAAAGATTAAAACCATCCAAATAAGAGATATTATTAAAACTTTGGCCTTCTTTAAAATAACTTAAACCATTATAATGCCCCTGTAGAAACCCACCATCAAAAGGAATCACCTGCCAGGTACCCAAGCCATCAAAAATATAGTTCAAGTTCTTATTTTTTAGAATAAAAGTACCGCGATCGTGACCAATAAAAAGTTGATCATCATACTCTTGTAAACTCCATACCTGTCCGCTGGTTCCTTCAATTAGCTCGAAACTATTAGATGTTTGATCCCGCATGTACAGCCCCTGGTTAGTGCCAAGATATAACTGATCCTGGTACATCACACTACAATAAACGGTACCAAGCTTGCCTGTAATGTCTGAGAATACAGAAAATTGACTGTCTTTTTCTATTAGGCTTATCCCATTATCCAATCCGCACCAAATATGCCCTGCATCATCTTCAAATAAAGACAAAACCGTATTATTAAGGATATCGGGCTGAACGATTTGCTGCAAATCACCGCTTAGTAAATTCAGAATAAATAAGCCATCTCCAATACTGCCCAGCACCAGCATATTATCATCGGTATACCTTGCACTAAAAAAACTGGAGGACATTGGATAATTTGGGATAGAAATTTTTTCCCAATTGGACTGTGTAAAAGAAAATAAGCCATCATCACGGGTTACCGCTACTTTTTGATCATTCCAATGAAAAACCTGTATAATTGCTTTGGCCCCGGTTTGATTAAAACCGACTTCCTTTTGTATACCTCCACTTTTTATGGAATATAACCCATCTTCGGCCACCTGAAAGTAAACGGTATTACCAGATTTATAAAGATTTGCTATCGTCTTACCAAGATCGATCACATTGATCGTCTCATTTTGGATGTGGTAGCTAAACAATCTGCTAAGACTTTGAAAAACGATATAATCCCCAAACTTTTCAATATGCCAGATCTGCTCACCATCCCGTATCCCTGTAGGTAATTTTTCTAAAAGTGAGGTGTAATTTAGTGCTCCAAAAGAATTCTTTTGCCAATACCCAAAATCCATATAAGCACCTGTAAAGATTAAGCTATCCACCACTTTCACAGAACGCACGGGACTCCCCGCTTTCATTTTATGCAGATTCCATTGTTCACCATTAAAAGACAATAAGCCTGAATTATTAGCGAAATACATCCAATCATTCTCTGCCTGGCTTATCATCCAGTTCTGGTTTCCACCATTATAAATTTTAGTATCAAAATTGGTAATTGGAGGAAGTTCCTGACTTTTGGATAAAGACGGAAGAAATAAAATTAACAGAACTAACCAACGCATAATAATAGCTTTTGGTAAAAATATCAATTCTGCTAAAACTACAATAAAAAGCGTATGCCTCCCTAGGAAATTTTTGGAGAATTATTGTTTTTAAATTGTCGCAACTCCTTTTTTAAATCCTCCATTGATTGCTGTAATTGCTGAAACAAGCCATTTTCTGAAGGATTATCTATATTAAAAGTTAGCTTACTGTTTACCTGCCACAACTCTTGAATGTCCCCAAGTTTCACTTCTATAGGTAAATATTCTTCATTTAAAGAAATAAGCAAGAGCTTAGAAGGATCTGGAAGTCGCTGTATTTTCTTAATCAAAACAGAATCGTACATCACTACTACATAAACGCGATTATTATTCACTTCTTCCATACCCGCAATACCTTTAGCCATCACCCATTCGCCAGGACGATAATTAGGGAGCATACTGTCCCCTTCTACCTGAAAACCACGATAACTGGCGTTTCTAAATTCGGGCAACGGGATTTCGAAAGCCGGTAATTGAGTATACCATTCTACATCCTGAACATTATGGGGATACCCGGCAGCCGCTTTTTGGTTCACCATTACGATATTTTCATTATCGGTATTTCTATCTACCGTAACTACTTTTGGGCTTACGTCCCCTTTAGAAATCTTCAGGTATTTTTGCCCACTATCCCCAAATAACCAAAGTGGATTAATACCGAATTGTCGTAATAATTCAGAAACTACTTTTCCGGAAAGTTTAGTTCTACCCCGCTCAATATCTGCCGTAGAATTTTTTATTCCTAAAATTTCTGCAAATTCGGCCTGAGTAAAATTATTTTCTTCTCTTACTTCTTTAAAATGCTTAATTTCGATTGAAGATGCTGCCATAACTCATTATTAGGAAATATTCCATGCAAGATGCAAATTATTTGGACTAATTCCTACTGATAAAACATTTTTATGCTAAAGAAAATATTCATTATTTGTTCCTTATTTTTTTTCCAATTTTCTTACCCTCAGTTACCCAACGGTTTTGTTTATTTGAATGATATTATTCCAGATATCCAGATTGAATTGCGTTATCTTGGTAGTAATAACTTTACCGGTAAACCTGTAACTGGTTATGAAGCCAAAAAAATAATTCTAACCAGAGAAGCTGCGTTAGCCCTGCAAAAAATCCAGCAAAAACTGGAAAATGATGGCTATTGCTTAAAAATTTTTGATGCCTACCGTCCACAAAGAGCCGTAAATAGCTTTATAGAATGGGCCCGTATCGCGGAAGATACACTTACTAAAGCTGAATTTTATCCCGAAAAAAAGAAAAGCAATCTCTTTAACCTGGGTTACATTGCCACTCGATCTGGACATTCCAGAGGCAGTACTGTAGATCTGACTATCATAGATGCCGAAAGTTTAGAAGAGGTTGATATGGGAGGCTCCTACGATTTTTTTGGGGAGCGTTCACATCATAACTTTATGAATATAACTGAAAAGCAAAAAGCTAATAGGTTATATTTAAAATCTATAATGAGTACTTATGGTTTTAGGCCATATAGTGAAGAATGGTGGCACTACACTCTAAGAAACGAACCTTATCCTGATACATACTTTAACTTTACTATTAAATAAGCTTTAACAAAACACCTTATAATTTATTGATTTTTAACCTTATATTTAAAAATGATTATAATTATTTAAAATTATAGTCGATTAATTTTGTGAAAAATCAATCAAAATATGGAAAACCTCAAATCCCTAAGATTACAAAACCGATTACAGCAATTAAAAGACAGCTACGAATTAAAGAACCTGGATCTTCAAATTCTTCAAAAAGTTCAGCAATACCAGATTATTAGTATTTGCTGTACCACAGAAGGTGGCTTTGACAAAAAAACAGGTGCTTTTTATACCCAGGATCGAACGCTTAATTATAAGATTAAGATCAGTTTTAAACGAACTCCTACTTCTCCATCAGAATTTGTACTTATAAAAGCTGAGGAAGCGCAAGAAGATTTTTTCAACTTTCCCAATAAAAAAGCTGTACTAGACAAAGCAGGTTAATAAATATTCATTTTTAG
>CETO01087902.1_pt1 | contig 13249 bp, 11 predicted proteins | sample 531351 | NCBI WGS metagenome assembly CETO01 (sample SAMEA2622678, study PRJEB7988) | marine metagenome | isolation source: saline water (ENVO:00002010), including | reverse complement strand
CCAGCGGATCCTCTGCCCTGACGACGGCAGGCTGCTGCCGGGTGCCGAGCAACGCCGCCGGGTCGAGCCGTTGGGCAACTTCGGCACGCATGTGCGAGACAGCGAGCTGGCGATCGGCCTCGCCGTTAGTGACGAAGGCGAGCGCGATGCCTGCCACCAATCCCAACAGCGTGAACACGAACCACACCCGCACCAGGATGAGGGTGGAATGGAAGCGGTGGGCCTCGATCGCATGGCCGCGCCCGATCTGGTCGCTAGCGCGGCTCACGAGCGCACCTGCGCGAGCTTGTCGATATAGGCTTGCTGCTTGTCCGCCGGGAGCAACATCAACCCAGCCAGCTTTGCGGCGGCGTGGGCCTGGCGGGCATCGGCGTGACAGGCATCGACCTTTGCGATCAGCCCGCCCATCGCGTCGGCGATCTCGGCGACGAGTGGATCGGTCGTCGTGTTGTTCCCGGCCTCGGTGGCATCGAGCGCGCTCTCCAGCATGTCGCGCAGCAGCTCGGAGCGGGTAACGTTGGCGTCGGCTGCACGCTGATCGAGGCGTTTAGCGAGGTCGAGGGCGAGCCTGGTCTGGACGTGGACGGTGGTGGGCATGGTGTATCTCGTGAATATGCGCAGTTCTATGCGGCTTTGCGGCCTGGAACCGGCGCGGCTGCATACAGCTATGTGTTTGGAAACCTTGGCGTTCGACCTGCACGGTGGTGCATCAGGTGTGTGGACTTCCCTTCACGATGCGCAGCATCGTGGTTCCCGGCTATCAGACCGAGATGGGCTCTCAGACGAGCCGCATTGTGCGGTAAGGAAAGACCAGCTCGCAGGTGAACTCTTCGGGCGTGTCATCATCAATTGCTACGCTGCGTTCGAACAGGTCGTGCACCGTCTTGGGGCGCGGTCTGAGCAGCCCATGCCCTTCCAGCTTGGGCACTGCTTCTGCCATGAAGATATCGATGCCCACATGCTGTTCGACCATGATGAAGATCAGGTTTTTCAGGTGGTCCCAAGGGTCCTTGGGCTGGGCAGGCGCGGACTCGACGCAGCGGAAGAGGGTGTAATACTCTTCGACGTAGAACGGCGCGGGGTTGTGGGTGAGCCAGTGGTGCATGGAGGCGCAGACCTCCAGCGGGTAGCGATACTGCCACAACGTCGGCCAGAACACCGCCGGGTTGACGCCCGACAGCAATGCGACCTGGGCAGCCTTGGGCTGATCGAGGGGAGCTTGATCCGGGGCGCTGTTGACGGCCCTGCCGAGCTTGTCGTCGAAGCTACCCGGCTCGCGGCCGTAGAACGCTTCGTAGACTCCGGCGTCGAACTGGCGCGCTCGCGCATAGGTCTGCGCCACGATCTGCACGTTGTTGAGCTCGCCATCGATGTGCGCCTGCTTATCTTCGGCCTGGGCGAAAGCGGCCTGAGCGCGCAGATCGAGCTCGCGCGAGTTGATGCCAAGAAAATCGCGCACGATCTCGCGGCCCTTCTCCCGCGCAGTGCGCACCGTCATCAATGCCTTGAGGTAACGACTGATGTCATCCTCAATATCCAGTTCGTTCCGATCCGGATCGGCGGCGCGCAGAGTCGCGTAAGCACCGAGGACCGAGCAGCACAGTGCGTTGCGCAGGTCGGCCTGCGTCTCGGACAGCTTACGGGCACCGCGCCCCTTACGTTTACCTGGAGGATCGATCGGGACCGGCAACACGCCAGGCATGTCCGGCATAATGAGCGAGAAGCCCGAGTATGCGGCCCAGATATGGGGGTAATCGAGAATGTCGGGGTCAGGGTAGATGTTCACGGTCTGGCACTCCTCAAGATGGGGAGCTGCCTTATGAAAGGCCATTTGCGGTTGCGTCACAGGTTTTAAATGTAAGGCGCCCCTATCGGTAGAAAATGACGCTTGGTTGAGCGGGTCCAGCCTGCGCGCTGGCGAGCGGCATAACCAATGCTGCGGCTGATCGTCATTCGCCGTCCCACGATCTCGCCTTGTGGCTCTGCTCGCATATGGAAATGCGCCGCATAGGCAGGGTGAATGCCTTTCAAAGTGTATTTGGCGAGCGTCCCTGCCGCGCCAACGTCTTTGAAATGGATCGCGTCCCCGAGGCAATCAAAGCCCGTCAATTTTTCGAGTCTGTTCCGGATTACTCGCTCGACCTCGCTACGTGTCCCGTCCGGCACACGCATCACCCAATGAACATGGCGAGCCTTGCCCTGTGGATGCTCATGGACGGCATATGCGTCAAAGCTTCCGAACTCGCGCCCCTTTGATCGCTGGTAGGCATACCACCGGGTGAACCGCGCCCATATTTCCTTAAAGAGCTCACCCGCGCCTTCCGCCTCGATCCCAAGGCTGGTGAAGTCGATAGTCACCATCAAATTGAGTGGTGATCCGCTATCGTTTGCAAATCGGACGGCGTGAAATGCTCGTGCTGCCTGTTTTGCTCCGATGCTTGCGGTTGTTGGTTTTGTAGTCATTGCGCCCACCTTATACCTAGAAGGTAGCGGCAGGCACCGTGTTCCCGTTTTGTATCCCCGGCAAAATGGTTGTCCTTCGTTCGATTACCAATCGACCAAACTGATGTCCTCCGTCCTGATAGCCTTTGAAGGGCGCCGCGCGCAGTCGCTGGCAAGGTTGCGCGTAGCGCGCCCGCAAAGCGGGTTGCCTTGCCAGTGGCGAGCACGGTGCCAGGCTGGTTCTCAAAGGGCCAAACAATCAGCACGCGGCGCATCAGCGGCGCTCATCATTGCCGGCAAAGCCGCCTTCTGTAGTGTTATTATGGGTTAGATTCAGTGTTAAGGATCGGATTTAGCCTGCAACCTATGGAAAAGCTTACCGAAAGTTGTCCACAGCGTGGGTGAAACCCCGAATCTCTGTGGGTGAAACCCCGCGACTTTGTGGGTGAAACCCCGAATCGTCCTTGCCCGTGGGTGAAACCCCGAATAGACCCTGCGCGTGGGTGAAACCCCGAATCGGAAAGCGCGACATGGCACAAGAAATTTCCAATGCTGAAAGCCAGCTAGTCCCTGACCGTTACCCCCAGCACGATCTTTTTATCTGTGATGTTGCTGACGCCGTTCTGAAGGACGTGATGGCCCACATGGAACACCCCTTCTATTCGCTCTCTAAGAAGCCCGAAACAGCAATCAGGCGGTATGAGCATAACGGACACTGGCTCGAAGTCGTCCCGAGCGTGAAGGGGCTGGCGACGATCTACGACAAAGATATCCTGATCTACTGCATCAGCCAGCTGATGGCGAAGCTCCGAAAGGGCGAGCAAGTAGCAAAGCGAGTTCGGATCAACTCACGCGACCTGCTAAAATTCACCAATCGCGGCACGGCGGGCAAGGATTATCAGGCGCTAGGTGATGCCCTCTATCGCCTCGGCGGAACGCAAATCCGCACGAACATCATCACGGGCGACGAGGAGCAGATTGACACCTTCGCCCTGATTGAATCGTCCTCAATCCGACGCAAGCACGGCCTAGATGGCCGCTTGTTGTGGTGCGAGGTCACGCTTTCCGAGTGGGTCTTTAGCGCCATCAAGTCGCATGAAGTGCTCACTCTGCACCGCGATTATTTTCGCCTCCGCAAGCCTATTGAGCGGCGTGTGTATGAACTGGCGCGCAAGCATTGCGGGCAGCAGGATAGCTGGAAGTGCTCGCTCGAATTGCTGCACAAGAAAAGCGGGTCGAAGTCTGATCTACGCGAATTTCGCCGCGCGTTGCGACATCTCGCTGATCACGACCACTTGCCCGACTATCGCACCGAACTGGACGAGGCAGGCAACATGGTGACGTTCACCAATCGCGGGACCATGACCGACAAAGCCCTGCCCTCCCCCGCTCCCGAAACCGTGCCCGCACTCAAGCTCGACACGTATGAGAGAGCGCGCAATGCCGCGCCCTCGTGGGACGTTTATTACCTAGAACGCGAATGGCGGGGATGGATCACGGAGCCTCCCCGCAACGCCGATGCAGCTTTCGTTGGCTTCTGCCGCAAGTGGTTCGAGCGGAACGGACGAGCCTAAATGTGGTTTTGTGGATTAACGCATTCCCACTTTCAAACAAATCCCCATTTGTGGTAAGGCATTCGCATGATCGTGTCTTTCCTTAACCAAAAGGGCGGCGTCGGAAAAACGACGCTCTCTATCAACGTCGCTGCCTGTTTCGCTAAAGCGGGGCGGCGCGTCCTTCTGATCGACGCGGATAAGCAGGGCTCGGCCTCGACATGGGCGGGGTTGCGGGAAGAAACGCCCTTCCAAGTGGTTAGCCTCGCCAGAGCCAACATGGCCCGCGATGCCCTCAAAATGGCAGCCGACTATGATGTTGCCGTAATCGACGGCCCACCCCACGCGGAAGAGATCGCGCGTTCTTGTATTGCCGCTTCCGATTTTGTCGCACTGCCTATCGAACCTTCTGGCCTTTCAACCTGGGCGTCTGATTTGACGGTCAAGCAAGTGCGCGAGGCACAGGATTTCAAACCTGGCCTCAAATGTGGTTTTGTGGTTTCCCGCAAAATAGGTAATACGGTGATCGGTAGGGAAATTCGCGTGATGGCTGCCGAGGCGGGCATAGCGATCCTTTCCGCCGAGATTGAGCAACGCGTCGCGTTCGCGGAAAGCATAACGATGGGCCAAACGATTTTCGAGTGGACGGGCGAAGGGGCCGCTGCGCGCGAGATAGAAGCCCTTGTGAGTGAGATTGAAAGCCATGTCTAAAAAGACATTTGCGGCCGCTCCTAAGCCGAAGCAGCCAACCGATGAGCAAATCCTAGCCTTTGAGAAGGGCGGGACAGGGCACGACAGCAAAAGTGCTCGTCCATTGCCCTCTGCAAAGGTCGACAAGGACCAGGGCGAGCTTACTAAGCGCCTGAGCCTCGATCTGCCCCAATCGATGCACACGCGGTTCAAAACTGCTTGCAGCGCTACGGGCCGTAAAATGGTTAGCGAACTGACCGCCCTTATAGAGGCGCGAACGGTAGAACTTGAAAACGAGGCAGGGATAACCCGTAAATGATGTTTTGTAGAAATGTGGTTTTGTGGGTGCATAATGGCTGCTAAACCGAAAATTGATGAAGCGAAGCTGCAGGCTGCGTCGAATGACTTGCTTCGAGTGGCAGGCGGTGGCGAATTCCGCACGGTGCTGGCTGACCCTCCATGGCAATTCCAAAACCGCACGGGCAAGGTTGCGCCCGAACATCGCCGGCTCAATCGCTACGGGACCATGGCTCTTGACGAGATCTGCGCATTGCCAGTCGAGGACTGCGTCGCAGAAACCGCACATCTCTATCTTTGGGTCCCAAACGCGCTTCTTCCTGACGGCCTTCGCGTTATGCAGGAATGGGGCTTCCAGTATAAATCGAACCTCGTCTGGCGAAAAATTCGCAAAGACGGTGGCTCCGATGGGAGAGGGGTAGGGTTCTACTTCCGCAACGTCACTGAGCTTATTCTATTCGGGGTTCGAGGCAAAAAGGCGCGCACTCGCGATGCTGGACGGCGGCAGGTCAATTATATCGAGAGCAGAAAGCGCGAGCATAGCCGTAAGCCTGATGAGCAATACGAGCTTATCGAAGAGTGCAGCCATGGCCCTTATCTGGAAATGTTTTCGCGCGGTGTGCGCGACAAGTGGACCGTTTGGGGTAATCAAGCTGACGAAGCCTACGAACCCTCATGGCCGACGTATTCACACAATTCCAAATCCACAGAGGCCATCGCCGCCGAATAGGATAGAGCGGGCTTAGCTCTCCTCGTTATCCTCGTCTTCGGGCAATTCGACGCCCGCCTTCTTAGCGGCCTTGCGCGCGGCGGTCCTCGCTGCCTTCTCCTCAGCCTGCTTTGCCTTCAACGCCTCATAAGCCTCTTCTCCATCGTCGATGAAAGCCGCTGGCTTGATCGCAAATGTAAGAATCGGGCAGCCGCCAGCGCCGCCCCCTTCGACCTTCGGCCAGAGCTTTTCGTGATGCGTGGTCGCTTTCCCGTAGGATGACCCTTTCCCAAGCGCTTTGAATATCTCCTGCAATTTCCATGACCGTGTGATGACGATCCCCACTTGAATCGCTCTTAGCTCGAAAAGCAGACGGAAATTGTTGAGGTCGCGGTCGAAGAATGGATCCTTGTTGTTCCATTCCATCTCGACCGCCACACCACCCTTGAAACAATCGACGCCGTGGGTCGGGCTTTCGATACGATTATCATCGACAACGATGGCGGTTTGAAAGGCTTTCTCTTCCCAACCCTTAGCATAAAGCGGTTCATCAATTCGGCGGCTAATGAGAGAGCGGTTTCCGCCACCGACCCTCACCTCCGAAGCCAATAGCTGAAAGCCACGGAGGACTTCGACCACTTCGGCCCATTCTGCCCCACAGGCGGTCTCGAGAACACCTGTGGCGTTGCGCCATTCCTTGATCTCGTATTTGTCCCACAGGTCGGATGGAATCAGGTGCTCGGTTGGCATACGCCTCTTTATGCGTTTCTTTTGCATTTTACGCAAAGACCTCCTGGCGGCTCCATTGTGAGATTGCCGATAGGTTCTTGCGCCACGACATTGATCCAAACGAGGCGATCTCAAAAGCGGCAACGCGAACAAGATCCGCGAACAAACCGTCTTCCTGCGCTAGTCATAATATGACGAAACGGCCCTCGGGGCGCGGCCCAGCTCTGCTTACTCAAATGCCTGATAACATTGACTTAACCCCACAAAAAGCGTATGATTAAATCAATAATCACTGCCCGAATCAGATCGGGGAAGAGGGGTTTAAATATGGTTCGGAAGGCCTTCCGCGCACTACGTAAGCATACTTCGCGCATCTTAGTGAAGGCTTCGGCTAGACAGCGCTGTCTGCGTGCCTTGGCCGCATCCAAGCTTCGCTTGGTTCGACAGCGCTGTCTAGCCGAACGCGTAGCACATTTTTAACCAAAAGTCAAGAGCCTATCGTTTTCGAGAAGGCGCCAACTTGACAGGTGGTAAGTTTGTGCTATCTAGGCCTCACAGTCAAAGTGATCTCGGAATCACATCCAAAGGGCGGGCCACGGCAATGGCCTGCCCTTTACTGTATTGGGGTGACGCGGCAACGCCACCCCTCACGCTTATTGAAAGCGGGTTTTGCGTCACTTAGAACGCGCCACCTCTACAATCTTCAAAACGAGTGTTGCGAAAGCAAGGCATAGCCCCGCAATCGCGATTACAGTCAAAGTCTCTATTGGAATCACCTCCTTTGCTCGGCGTGATTTGGCTGTGTAGCCATGCCGATATGTCTATTTAGCAAACAACGCGCGTTTATGTCAGGGGAAAGGCAGCGCACCGCAATTAACCATTCCTGCGCGATAACGGGCGGTAGAGCCACCTACCGCCCGTATGCGATTTTGGGGGCAACGGGAGGATTTGAACCTCCATCCTCTCGGCGCTACAGGGCACATGCCACCACCACTGCAACCAGTAACCGAGTGCTCTATCCGTTAAGCTACGCTGCCAATTTCATGCGTCCTCGTCGTTGTTCACCACGAGCTTAGGCTTGCCCTTTTGCCGATAGCGGGCCTCCTTCTCGGCCATGCGCTCCTTCTTCTTCTTGACCATCTCGGCAGCAAAAGCCTGCAACTCATCAATAAGTCCGTCGAGGTGGTAGATGTTCGTCTTGCTACCCCTGCCCTTAACGCGGCGCTCCTCACGCCTGACAAGGTTCGCTTTCTCAAGCTGTTGAATGCGTTTCCGCACGGTGCTGGGATGGATCCCCATCGCCTCGGCAATCGAGTTCTTCGACGGCATCGGGCGATTGTCGGCAGTCCACCACCGATTGGCGAGGTGCAGGATGATGTTCATATCGATTGCATCGATCCCGAGTGCCTTCTGATGCTCGATCAGCGCAGCGGGCAATACCGTCCACCCTGCTTCAAGCAGGGTTGGAGTCCATTTCGCTTCAAGAGCACCAAGCTCGACAGTCTTTGGCTTTTCCTTCGCCATCGGCAATTCCTTTCATGCCCGCTATTTCGGCAATTCTCGAAGGAATGCAAATAGCCCCCCTAGGCGCGGAGGCCGTGGGGGTTAAGCCATGCTGGAATATGCGGAACGGGCATGTGATTCACGGGATGTGAACCAGTGTCCTACTTTGTGCGGCCCTGGGACCTCAGGGGGGAGGATGCAAGGCTGTGGGGGTAAGGCTTCAGTGCCCCCCGCTCTAGGCTTACCCGCCGCCCCCTTGGGTGGCTTTTTCCTTACAACTTGGGTCTAGCGAACATTGCGGCTCCCCTCAATCGCCAATTCCAGAGGCGCCCCGATCCTTTTCATGGGTCCGGGCTCGATCCTCGGCCAAGGCTGTTCGCAAGGTCGATGCTCCAACGCCCAGCGATTTTGCTACGCGTGGCGGGCTTTCCCCGCTGTCGATCAATTTGCGGGCGTGTTTGATCTTTGCGGGGGTCAATTTACGCGGTCGGCCTAGCGTCACGCCTTCGGCCCTCGCGGCCTCAAGCCCCGCTTTCGTCCTCTCGCTTATCAAGTCGCGCTCGAACTGTGCCAGCGCACCCATGACGTGAAAGACCATGCGCCCGCTGCTGGTGCTGGTGTCGATCTGCTCGGTTAGGCTAACAAGGTGTGCGGCCTTCGCCTCGATCCGTGTCACTATGTCGAGCAAGTCGGGCAAGGATCGCCCTAATCTGTCGAACTTCCAAACGGCCAACGTGTCGCCTGCCTCTAGGCTGTCGAGTAATGCGACAAGCTGCGGCCTGTCCTTCGCTCCACTCGCCTGTTCCTCCACGATCCGTTCGCACCCTGTGCCCTTAAGCGACCGGCGTTGAGCTACGGCTGTCTGCTTGTCAGTGCTGACGCGGGCATAACCGATTTTCATAGCGGCCTTTCCGTGGGGGTTTTCTGGCGCTCTATGTCATTGATTTATCGTCACGCAATTAATCGTTTGGCTTGCGCTTGAAAGGGGTCGTTTTCTGGCGCACCAAGATGGCAGGAATCAGAGGCACGAAAAAGCGGCGATGCAGTCTCATCCAATCGCCATCTCAAACTCTCCACGCCGCTGAACCTCATCGATAGCTCCAATCTTCACGCCGTCGCGTAGCCCGAGTGCTTCGGTGAGCCTGGCGCGGCTGTCGGTGTAGAGCGCGACCGCGTCCTTGGCCCTGCTGATGGCGACATAGACCGCCGGTGCATCGACGGTGTTAGCGCGGAAGCTCTCCAGGTGGGCCATGACCCGATCGGCGGTAGCTCCTTGCGCGGAGTGGATGGTGCGCACCCATCCTGGACGGATATGGCGATCGGCGAGGCGGGACAGGTCGAGCGCCTCGTGCTTGCCGTCCTCGCGCTCGACCGTGATGCCGCCTCCTTGCGAAGCGATCCCGATTACGCTGGCGGTATGCCCGTTCGATCGTCCGGCGCGGCGGTTGTTGCGGGTGAATTGAATGCGGTCGCCGGTGCGCAGCTCCTGTTCGACCTCGACGAACGCCTCGGCTTGGTCGCCGCCCCATCTGGCGGGCGACCAGGCGACGGCCTTCCCCTGCGGCGTGGTGAGCGAGACCGTGCCCGCATCGGCATTCACCGCCCTCACCCGGTAGGCGCGTCCCTGGCTCAGCCGCTGTTCGCGACTGCCGCGCCGGAACGTGACGATCTGGCCGGGGGTATAGCTCGCGGCCTCGGACGCTTCGGCTCTAGTCAATCCGACCGGCTCTAGCGTAGTAGCGATGATGGCGTCGGTGCCGAGCGTGCCGTCGCGGACCAGCTCGGCTCGGATGGCGTCGGTGAGCCGCTGACGCCCTTCGCGGGTCGGGTCGAGCACGAGGGTCCGCTTGCGGTCCCTGGGCGATAGCCTCGCGTAATCCCTTGCGATGGCGGCGTAGCGCAAGCCATTGTCGCCTTGCTCGACAATCCGCCCGCCGCTTTTATCGATGGCGTCGAACGCATGGGCCGCTTCGCTGGCGAGAATGGCTTCCACTGCTTCCTTGGTGTGGGTGTTGGTCTGACGCACGATCTGGTCGAGGACGTGGGTCTCCATGCCGTGTTCCTGTAGCTGCCCGAATGCGCGGCCTGCGCCGACGCTGCCGAGCTGGCGCACATCGCCCACAAGGATCAGGCGAGCATCGGCTTCGCGAGCAAGCGAGAGCAATGCCTTGCTGTCGCGGGCGGAAAGCATGGAGGCCTCGTCCACGATCCAGACCTCACGCCCGCGCTCGATATCGCCCGCTTGCCCGAGCAGCATGCGCGCCACCGTCATGGGTTCGGTGTCGATCGCCTTGCCGAGCAGCTCGGCGGCGGTAGCGGTGGGCGCGAGTGCTCGGACGGTCAGGCCCTGGTCGCGCGCGGCCTGGGCATAGGTGGCTATGACGGTGGTCGTCTTGGCGGTCCCGGCATGGCCCTGGACGGCGGTGACGCTGGCCGGGGATAGGAGCAAGCCCTGCGTGGCCTTGCGTTGCCCCTCGGTCCAGCGGTGCCCGCGCTCGGCTGCGTGCATCTCGGCGACGGTGACCACACCGGCGGCCTCGATCCGACCCAGCAGCGGGGTGAACTGCCGACGCCCCCGACGTTCCAGGTCCAGCATGTGTTCCTCGGTCGCGACGCCCTCGCGCGTGGCATAGCCGATCATCCCTGCGGCCATGCGCGGGGCGGCGCGGATCATGAGGTCCTGGGCGTGTTCGACGCGGTCGATCGCGGCGGTGACGTCGGCATGGGTTGCGCGCCCGCGCGTGGCGATGGCGGCGTCCTTTGCAAGCTCGGCAGCAGAGAAGGTGGCGTCGCGCTCGGAAAGCTTTGCAGCGGCGAATGCTACCGCCCGATCGGCGGCGGTCCTGCGCGCTTCGTTGCCGTGTCCAGGAATGGTGGCGGCGCGGTTCCGGGCCTGCGTAACTAGGGCGCGCCGGGCGGTCTCGTCGAATCCCAGCGCATCGGCCTCGGCGCGCCAGGTGCTGGCGAGCGTGGTATGATCGAAGTGGCGCTTGGGCAAACGGGTGGCGAGCGCGAGCGTGTTCTTCTCGGCGGCGGTGGCGGTGGCGCGGGTCTTGCCGCGCGCTTCGAGCTCGGCCTCGATCTGGGCGGAGCGTTCGGAAAAGGCGCGCAACACGTCGTCGGGCACGCCGTCGAGTTCGAACGTGCCGTTGGAGGCGAATGCGGCTGAATAGCCGAGCCGTATGGCTTGGGCGGCGAGTTCCTGATGGTAGACGGCCCCGATCGCCATCTGAAGGTCAAAGAGGGGCTTGCTGTGGAGGCTGCGCCATTGCCCGTTCTCGTCCTGGGTCATGTTGCAGACAACGTTGTGCGTATGGAGCTGGGGTGCGGGCATGCCGCTGGCGGTAGCGCGCGCGGTGACGTGGCGGAACTGTGCAATGGCGAGCTTGCCGGTGGCGACATGATCAACTGAGCGGTCACGGCGGCGGATGCGGGTCACCGCGCCATGACGCTCGGCGAAATCGAGCGCGGTTCGCACGGCACAGTCGTGGGCGTCGATCAAGCGGCGGTCGCCAGCGACCAGGGCCAGGGTCGAGACCGACTTGGGCGCGCTCATCGTGCAATCCCAACCCGGTGCGTGCTGGCGGGCACCGGCGCGGGTGGTGCCGAGAACCTGTCCTGTGGGCAGTTCGCCTTTGAGCAGGGAGACGAACTCGCCGGGATCGACCTCGCCGTCGAGGCCAAGGGCCTTGGCACCGCGCCCGTGATAGCCTGACGGTGCGGTGCCGTGCTCGGCATAGTAGTCGTCGACCTGCTCGTAATAGTGACCGGCCTTGGCGGCATCGGTGATGGGAACGACCCTGGCGACCATCAGAACGGTCCTTCCATGGAAAGCCAGTCGTCGCGGTCCTCGATGCGGGTGGGCGGCGGCGTGGCGGGATCGAGGGCGATGGGCGGCGGCGTGGGGGCTGGCACGAAGGCAGGTGCAATGGCGGGCCTGGCCTCGGGCGGATCGATGGTGATCCTGGCGATGGGGTAGGAGGCCAGGCGCAGGAACGCCTCGCCGATCCGCAATCCAGTGACCTCTGCATCGAGCACGAGCGTCTTGCGTTCGCGGGTGGTGGAGAGCGAGCCATGGGTCTTGCGGTCCTCGGAGAGCTGGTCACTGGGCCGCTGGCTCTCGACCTCGATCGTGCCCATCAACTCGGTTGCCCATTTTGAGCTGGCGTGGTCGCCTGCGGCCATGATGAGCTGGGTGGCTGTCTGGCCGGTCACGATCTCTGCCCCTTCGCTGCCATAGGTCTGGCGCATCTGCGCGATCGACTGGAAGGCGAGGACGATGCAGGCGCGGTGCTTGCGGCCTTCGGGGAGCAGGGTCAGCAGGCTCTGGATCGGGGGTAGCGAGGGTAGCTCGTCGATGAACATCCAGGCGTTGGGAGCTTGGTCGATCGGGCGCTGGAGGATGGCGGAAGCGGCCCCGTCGATCCAGGCGGCGAGGACGGTGGATGCGGCCTCGCGGTATCTGCGGGGGCTGGCGAGAAACACGAACGGCTTGGGTCCGTCGTGCTCGGGAAGGTCCGCATAGAAGCGGTCGAAACTGAACGGTGGGGCCGTATCGGGCACGGCAGCGAGCATGAAGACGTTGTTGGCCGCGCGGGTCATCATGAAGATCACGCTGGCGGTGGCCTTCTCGCCGCCTGCCTCGAAGATGCGGGCCGCGGGCGTTCCTGTAGCGATGGCGCGCAGGCTGTCGCTGGTGGCCGTGTTAAGCATGGTGGCGAGGTCCGCCAGCTCGGTGGTGCCGCTGCGGGCACAATGGTCGAGGATATGTGCGATTAGCGTGCGGGCCTGGTCGAACCAGAACCCGTTATCGCCTGCCTTCTCGGGCTTGGGGAGCAGGACCGAAGCGACCCGGTAGGCGTCGGCGAGGTTGACGATATCGGTGAGCGGGTTCCAGCGCACACTGCGCTCGTCCCACAGGTTGAGGATCAGGTCGCCGCGTTCGGGTCGATAGAATCGCTCGATATAGCTGCCATCGGGATCGAACAGGATCGCGTGCTCTCCGCGTGCTTCGATCTGGGCGAGATGCGCATGGAGGAAGGTGGTCTTGCCGCTGCCGGTCCTGCCCATGGCAAGCAGGTGGCGGGCCTCGTCTTCGCGTGGGATAGGCACACCGGCGATCATGAGCGGGGTGCCTTGTGGGGCGGACCTGTTCACCAGCGCTGCCAGTTCGTCATGGGTGGCGAGACGGTTGCCGCGCAATACCTGGTCGAGCGCGGCTTCGCGCGCGGTGGCGATCCAGTGATGGCGCAGGAGCATGGTCAATCCAGTGCCGAGCAGGAGGGCGAGCGCGGTCCCGGCGATGCCGCTGCGCCATAGCAGGCGG
>CETO01030854.1_pt1 | contig 13312 bp, 14 predicted proteins | sample 531351 | NCBI WGS metagenome assembly CETO01 (sample SAMEA2622678, study PRJEB7988) | marine metagenome | isolation source: saline water (ENVO:00002010), including | reverse complement strand
GACGTCGGAGCCGCCACTGGGTTCGGTTACGGCCAGGGCGGCGATTTTTTCACCGCGCAGGACGGGCGGCACGATCTGTTCGCGAATGTCTTTTTTGGCCCACTTGGCCACCGGCGGCAGGCCGATATCCAGGGAGCCGATACTGGCCACGAAGCCGCCAGAGGTGGATCGCATCAGTTCCTCGGAAACCGCGACTTTCATAAAAATGTCGCCTTCACCGATGCCGCCCAGAGCTTCGGGGAAACCGATACCCAGCAGTCCGGCGTCGCCGGCGAGTTTATAGATTTCACGGGGGAATTCGCCGGCTTCTTCCCAGTCGTCGATGTGTGGCCGTACGTGGGTTTCGATGAATTTCCGGGCGGTTTGGCGCACCTGTTCATGGGTTTCGTTGAAGTAGTCAGACACGGATTGGCTCCCTGTGTTCTTGTTTTGCGATAAGGTGAGTGTCGCGCAACCCTGGTCACCAAGCAAGCGCTTGGTTTAGTTTTGTTCAGACAATAAAAAAGCTGGCCCGAATGGCCAGCTTGTCAGGCGGAGTGCCTTACTGGGGTTTATGCACCGCGGACAATGCTTTTCACGCCGTCACGGGTGCCGAGCAGCAGCAGGTCGGCCGGGCGGCGCGCGAACAGTCCGTTGGTGACAACGCCGACAATGTTATTGAGTTTTTCTTCCACCACCAGCGGGCGGGAGATATCCATGTTGTGGATGTCGATGATGATGTTGCCGTTGTCGGTGACAAAACCATCCCGGTAAACCGGATCGCCCCCGAGTTTTACGATCTCGCGGCCGACATGGCTGCGGGCCATGGGGATAACTTCCACGGGCAGCGGGAATTCTCCCAGGATGCCTACTTGCTTGGACTCATCGGCGATGCAGATAAAGGTCTTGGCGACGGCGGCCACAATCTTTTCCCGGGTCAGGGCACCGCCACCGCCTTTGATCAGTTCCAGGCTCTCGTTGGTTTCGTCGGCACCGTCGACGTAAAACTCGATTTCGTTGACGGCGTTGAGGTCGTATACCGGGATGCCGTGCTTTTTCAGTCGTTCGGCGGTTGCCTCGGAGCTTGCGACGGCGCCGTCGAAGTCGTTGCGGTATTCCGCCAGATAGTCGATGAAAAAGTTGGCGGTGCTGCCGGTGCCCACCCCGACAATGCTGCTCGGTTCCAGGTGAGGGGCGATGTGATCCACTGCAGCTTTGGCAACGGCTTGTTTCAGTTCGTCCTGGGTCATGGGGGGCTCCCGGAGGTTTGCGTTGAATTTGGGCACTATTATACGCCTGCAGCAACTCTGCTTATAGACGGCAAGCGTGCAAACTTTCTACACTGTGGGTTTTTCCTGATCACTCACCAGCAACCGGAACCATCATGCCGCAACGCTATATCAAGAAGATACTCGATGCGCGCGTCTACGACGTGGCCATCGAAACACCCCTGACTGAAGCCCGTAGTCTTTCCAAGCGCTTTGGCAACAATATTATGCTCAAGCGTGAAGACCTTCAGCCGGTGTTTTCCTTCAAGATTCGCGGCGCCTACAACCGGATTGCTCAGCTGTCGGAAGAACAAAAGGCCAAGGGAGTTATCTGCGCCTCCGCTGGCAATCATGCCCAGGGCGTGGCTCTGGCCGCCAAGAAGCTGGGTATCAAAGCCGTTATCGTGATGCCCCAGACGACCCCGGAGATCAAGGTACGCTCAGTTCGCGACCATGGTGCCAGGGTGGTTCTCAAGGGCGATGCTTTTGATGAGGCTGCGGCCCACGCCCAGGAGCTGATCCAGAAACACGGGTACACCTACATCCCGCCCTACGATGACCCGGACGTCATCGCCGGTCAGGGCACTGTAGCCATGGAAATCATGTGGCAGTTCAGCAAGCCGATTCATGCCATCTTCATCTGTGTCGGTGGCGGCGGGCTGATTGCCGGCATGGCAGCCTATATCAAGTATCTGCGCCCGGAAATCAAAGTGATTGGTGTGGAGCCGGAAGACTCCAACTGTCTGCAGGCGGCGATGAAGGCCGGTGAGCGTGTGGTGCTGGATGAGGTGGGCATCTTCGCCGATGGCGTGGCGGTCAAACAGATCGGTAAGTATCCCTGGGAAATCTGCAAGGATCACGTAGATGAAGTGATCACAGTGTCCACGGATGAGATCTGTGCGGCCATCAAGGATGTGTTTGAAGATACTCGCTCCATTGCCGAACCGGCAGGTGCTCTGGGTGTAGCGGGTATCAAGAAGTACATCGAGCGGGAAAAGATCGAGGATGAAAACCTGATCGCCACCCTCAGTGGTGCCAACATGAACTTCGACCGACTGCGCTATGTGTCCGAGCGCACCGAAGTGGGAGAGAGGCGCGAGGCGATTCTGGCGGTAACGATCCCGGAGAAACCGGGCGCGTTCAAAACGTTCATCAATGCGCTGCACAAGCGCAGCATCACCGAGTTCAACTACCGCTATGCGGATGCTCAGAACGCCACCATTTTCGTGGGGATCCAGATTGCCGCTGGCGGACATGGCCGGGAAGAACTGGTGCAGGATCTTCGGGAAAGCGGGTACTCGGTGGTCGACCTTACCGACAGCGACCTGGCCAAGCAGCATATTCGCCATATGGTCGGGGGCCATGCGCCGACGATTACCAACGAAAAGGTGTTCCAGTTCGAGTTTCCGGAGCGGCCGGGCGCTTTGCTGAAGTTCCTGATGTCGCTGGGAACGCGCTGGAATATTTCCATGTTCCACTACCGCAATCATGGTGCGGCCTACAGTCGGGTGCTATTGGGCGCGCAGGTTGAGGACAATGAGGTGGCGGACTTTGAGGGCATGCTCGACAAGGTCGGTTTTCGTTATGAAAACATGACTGACAACGAGGCCTATCGGCTGTTTTTGGGAGCAGGCAACGGGCGTTCCACCTGAGGGTGGAACGCCACAACTCTTACATAACGGTAATCTGTCAAAAATTGTAAAAATCAAGTTACGTGTTAGTCTTTCGTCTAATTCTGCGAATCAGTAATAGTTGTCTGATTTTCCTGCCAATTGAATGAAAGAATAACGGGAATCCAAGAAATGGGGAGCAAGCCTGACATCATTCGTGCCATTGTGCTCATCTTTGCTGTCGGCCTTGTGATTACGGGTTTTACGTCCATTCAGGCGTCTGAGGACAAGCGTGCCGACCGCGAAGCATCTGCAGTAGGCTATGTTCTGTCTGCCAATCAGGGTCTGAAACGGTAACAACGCTTATCCGTTACCACACCGTGTAAAGGCACATCCCAGGGCTCAATTGGCAACTGTTCCACGCGCTGAAAATCGTGGGCCAGGCCAACCAGCTTTGGTGCCATGCAGGGCCTGATTCGGCTGAACGCGAAGGTTCGGTCGTAGAAGCCGCCGCCCATACCCAGTCGCCCTCCGGTTTCGTCAAACCCTACCAATGGAAACAGCACTGCATCCAGTGCCCAGGCCGGCTTGCGTCTTGAGCGCGGGAACGGGGGTTCTGGAATGCCGAAGCGGTTTGCCGTCAGTTGCACTCCATCAAAATAGGGGCTGAAAACCAGCTTGCCCGTGTAGATCGGGTGCAGAATGGGCAGGTAGAACCGGATGCCTTTTTTGCGAGCCAGATCAATATACAGGGACGGGTCAATTTCGCCGTCGTTGGCCAGGTAGATGCCAATGTGGCGTGCCCGGTGCAGGTCGGGGTGCCTCAGCAGGTTAAGGGCGAGACGTTCGGAAGCTTGCCGCTGTTCTTCAAACGACAGGCTTCTCCGTTTCTGGCGAAGAGTTTGGCGGAGCTGGCGGCGTGAGGCCCGATCATTGCCGGCGTCAAACGTCCTTGCTTGATGATGCGGATTCAAGATGGCGATTACCTGCTGCTGCGTCGTGAATTCGGCCTATGTTGTATCACATCAATAACGCCCCGTTAAAATTCTGCTAGTCTGCAGTCCGTTGTTTTTTCAGAGGCTGTATTCTGCCATGGATTTCCCCCGATACGCTCGCCTGTTGCTTCCTGCGGTTTTGATTGTTGCTTTGTCTGGTTGCGCGACCGGATCCCCCGAGGTTTACCGGGTGGGTGTTCGTGCGTTGGCTTCTGCTGAATATTCCGGTGCCCGCCACCATCTCCAGAGTTACCTTGACGGTGAGACCGAGAGTTATGAAAGCAGTCGGGCGCGCTATGAACTGGCTCGCTTGACGTATCTTGGCCTGGGCGGGCCAGCGGATGAGCGGGCAGCTGCCGAGTTGCTGGAGCGAGAGCTTCAGAAACCGTTTTCGGTCTACGAGCGCGAAGCGCGGCATTTGTTGGCCGAGATCTATCGGCGAGGGCAGGCAGAAAACCGTGATGTGTCCAGGTCGTTAGTGCTTCTCCGTGCGGCGGACTATCCGCGAGCCTTGATTGATCTCGCGATGATCTATTGGTCCGGGGAGCTGGTCGAGCAGGATCGCAAACAGGCGGTGGCACTGATCCCCGAAATCGGTGAGGTAGATAATGCTTCGAATCTGTTTCATCACCGGGCTCTGGCTGAATACTGCGGCCCCGACACCCGGGACAGGGTATCTGCCTGGGCCTGTCTGGATGAGGAAGGCGAGTTTATTCTCCAGAGTGCAGACGAGGTATGGCGCGCAAGTCGTCCGGACACCGATGCAGGCACCATGCGCTACCTGGCTACATTGTATCCGGCCCTGGTGGATCCCAGTGCGCAACGCCGGGTAGCGTGGTACCGGTATGCCGGAGATAAAGGCAGCGCCCGCGCCCAGTACATGATAGCCCAAATATACGGAGCGCCAGATTCACCTTGGTTTAACCCTGCCGAAGCAGAGCAATGGCTGCAACGGTCGGCCGATCAGAACTACCCGAAAGCACTGCTGGCCCGAGGTGTGGCGCTGGCTCGCGGAAAGCAGCGTTCCGAGGCTGATTATCTTGGGGCGCTCGATCAGCTGGAGCGTGCGGCCGACCGGGGCGAGAAAGAGGCGAATCTCTGGTTGGCTCACCTGTATCTGAATCCCGAAGACGGGCGCTCGATGCAGGTGGGTCTGGCCGTTGCGCGTCTCGAACAGATAGAACGGGAAGACGATCGGGCCAAGCACTTGCTGGCCGATATCTATCTCTCGAGCCTGCCGGGTATGGCCGAAGAACAGCATCGCCGAGCCTTGGATCTGTTGGAAAGCATGGCTTACCGGGATGCGGAGGCGGCCTACAAACTTGGTGCGATCTACAGTCAGGGGCTGGCCAGTATTCCGCCCAGTCTGGTGGATGCTGTAGGTTGGCTGAGGCGCGCCGCTGATAAGGGCCACCTGCCCGCACAGCTGCTTTTGGCGCGAGAGTTGCAGCAGGATGGCCGGGATGAGAGCGCTGCGAAAGCTCGCGAGCGGTTTGTGTTTATGCCGGTTGCCGATGTGCCGGATAATCTGCGTCAAGCTGTCTCAAATGCGCGCTATAGACAGGCAATGTATTACGCCGGTCAGGCTGAGGTTCATGCAGAAGAAGTTCGACAGCTTCTGGAGATGGCGGCGGAGGAGGAGAACATGGCCGCCCTGGCGTACCTCGGGCTGATGTACTACCGGGGTGAGCAGGTGGCCCCGGATGATGAGCTGGCCTATCAGTACCTGGAACGCTGGGATTCGCTGTACCAGCAACGAAAGGATCAGGCCAGGTCGGACGACTCAGTGTGGTCTGGACTGTTGTTCGATGAGCGGTTCGGTAACCAGGAGGTTCAGGACGCTTTGCTGCACTTGAGATTCAGGAAGTCGCAATCGGAGTAACGGTGAAAAGCTTCCCGGGCTGCCGTTATCGGATGTAGCCCTTGAACCCAGAAGTTCAAGGTCGGTGGCCGCTGTGACATATTAGGCTTTCCCCCTTGGGGGACATGCTCACAATGCCCTGAAGTAGCCACCTGGGTAATGCGCATCGGCTCGAGGACGTACCCGACCAGCGAACAGCCCAGGAAGTTGGTTCCATTATACGGGCAGGGCCGGGGAGGATTGCAACCCCGTTTCCGGATTCTTTCCGGATCAGTTGCCCGAAGGCTCTCCCAGCGCTTCATCAAGCCGGTTATCCATGGCACGCAGGATGCTGCTGGTGGCGTCCGACATGGTGTCGCGCTCCAGCAGTTCATGGGTGATGTTCAGGGCGGCCATTACGGCAATGCGCTCGGTACCGAATACCTTACCGCTGGAGCGGATTTCACGCATTTTGGTGTCCAGATGCCGGGCCGCACGCAGCAGGGCTTCCTGCTCTTCCTGCGGACAGGCCACCAGGTATTCCTTGTCGAGAATCCTGACTTCCACGGTGGTTGGGGTCTGTGACATCAGTGGTGCTCCAGTGCCCGAAGACGGCCGATCATGGCTTCAATCTTGTTTTTGGCAAGATCGTTTTTGTGCATTAGCTGGGCCCGTTCCCGGTTCCAGTCGTCCTGCAGCTCCCTTAGCAGGGCGTTGTCTTTCTCCAGCTTGTCGCAGCGCTCGATCAGCTTGTCCAGCTTGTCCGCTAATGCCTGTACTTCGGACTGTTCCATGACCTGCCCAACATCGGTGATTTTGATGAGAGTTACTATAAGTGCGCGCGCCAGACCGGTCAATTTACCGCATTGTCATGGCGTGCCCGCCGTGAGGCCTGTCACCTTTTGCGTCAGTTCAGCTGGAATCCTGTGCCCCGAACCCCTGTTGTCGGCCTGCTCGCCAGGTGTTCAGTGCGGGCAGGGCGGACACTGCCAACGCAGAGAGCGGCACTGCCACCAGTAACAGCCACTCCTCCCGGGCCAGCGGCCGAAGCCGGATTTGCAGTCCGTAGTGTTCCAGTAGCCAGGGGCTGAGGCCGGCGATGGCGGCAGCGCCGAGCAGCAGGGCGAACAGGCAACTGGCCAGGGCAAGCCCGACGCACTCCAGGCTGTACAGGCCGGCAATCAGCCCCGGTGAAGCTCCGGTCGCTCGCAAAACGGCAATCTCCCGTTGCCGCTGGGCTTGCAGGGTGAGCAAAACCGCAATCAGTCCCACCAGGCTGGTGATCACGACAAAGCCGCTGATGCCCAGCAGGGCTTTTTCAAATTGCCCCATCATCCTCCAGAGCTCGCTCAGGGCCACACCCGGCAGGATGGCCGACAGAGGTTCCTCGCGGGCCTGGTTCAGCTCCCGTTGAACCTGGAAGGTGAGGATCGGGCGGTCCAGGCCAATGAACACGGCGGTGATGGTGCCCGGTGTGTAATCCCGGTTACGGGCCTGGTCGGCCGACAGGGTCCGGCCCGGGATGGCCACGCCGGATTCCCAGCCCACATGCATGGCTTCCATGGCTTCAAGGCTGATGTAAACCGCCTGGTCGACGGGCGTGCCGGTTGGCGCGAGAATGCCGGATACCCGGAATGGCAGGTCCTTGTGATTCGAGAAGCTGGTGCGGCCACCGCCATGGGAAAGGACCAGGTCGTCGTTCAGTTTATGGTCAAGCTGCCGTGCCACGCCGGCGCCGATCACCACGTCAAACAGGTCAGAAAACCAGTCTCCGCTGGCGAGGGTCAGCGGTTGGTCGTTGCCATAGCGGAAGCGGGCCAGGAACTGCTCGTTGGTGCTGACAACCCGGTAACCACGGTAGCTGTCGCCCAGGGAAATCGGAATCAGCCAGTCGATGCGGCTGTCCTCAGTCATGGACTGATAGGTGGACCAGCGAATGTTATTGGTGGCATCGCCAATGTGAAACACCGTGTAAAGCAGCAGATTCAGCTGACCACTGCGGGCCCCCACGATAAGGTCGGTGCCGCTGATGGTGCTGGTGAAGGACTGGCGGATCTCCGTGCGCAGGTACTGGATGCCAAGCAGCAGGGTTATGCTGAGGGTCAGGGTCAGGCACACCAGGGCCAGTACCCGGCGTCGGTACCACAGACTGGCTGCGGACAGGAAGACGGTGAGTTTCAGCTTGTTCATGGCGCCACCTCCAGTGCCAGGTGATGATGAAAATGCCCGGCCAGTGACTGATCATGGCTGACAAACACCACTGAGCTGTTACTGCGTTCGGCCAGTGTTAGCAGCAGTTCAAGAAAGCGATCCCGATTGTCGGTATCCAGGGCGGAGGTGGGTTCGTCCGCAAGAATGATTTCCGGTGCGCCGATCAGCGCGCGGGCCGCGGCCACTCTTTGCTGCTGGCCAATCGATAGCCGGGTCACGCCCTGGTGCCAGTGGCTTTGAGGTATGGCCAGCTGTGTCAACAGGTGTTGGGCGGCTTCGGTGGCGGAGGGTATCGCGCGCGAATGGCGCAGATTTGATAGCCGGCAAGGCAAAAGTGCATTGGCCAGGGCGCTCAGATAGGGCACCAGGTTGAACTGCTGGAAGATGACGCCCATGTGATCGGCACGCAGTCGATCCCGGGCGCCGGCCTTCATGGTGGTCAGTTCCTGATTCAGCAGCTGCAGGCTGCCACGGGTGGGGGTGTGCATGCCTGAGAGTAGTCCCAGCAGCGTGCTTTTACCGGTACCACTGGGCCCGTGCAGGAACAGGTGTTCTCCCCGCGGCAGTTGAATATCGGGGAAGGCCAGTTCGCGGGACTGGTTCTGCCATCGAAAATGCAGATCGCGGGTGTGAATGGCCAGATTGTCCTGGTGGGAACCGTCAGGCGGTTGTACTGTCTCGCTGTTCATATCCGTATCGTGTTCGCCGTTGTATGATGGCGCCGGTTGCTGATCTGGTTTTTTGGAGAGCCCGTGTTGATGTTTACTGATGTTCTGTCCCGCAAGTGGCTTGCCTGCCTTGGACTGGGATTGTTGTTATTGGTTTCCCAGGTGGCCCGCGCCGAAACTCGGGAGATCGACTGGCTGGAGTTGATGCCGGCTGAAGATCTCGCGCTGCTCGAGACTATGCCGGAAATTGAACACGAGGGCGATGGCCCACCATTGTTGCCAGACGAAATCATGACCGGGCGGGTGGTCCCTGAAATGGGCAACGTCGAGGGCCGGATTCCGGGCTTTGTGGTGCCCCTGAAAACCACGGACGATATGCGCATTCTCGAGTTCTTCCTGGTGCCCTATTACGGCGCTTGCATCCATGTGCCGCCACCACCCCCAAACCAGATCATCCACGTAAAATACCGGGAAGGATTTACGCTGGAGGCTCTTTACGACCCGGTCTGGATCGAGGGGGAGCTGGTGATTGAGCGCACCGAGAATGACCTCGGTACCTCTTCTTATTCCATGGTGGCGCAGTCGGTAGAACCTTACACCGAGTAGCGGTTTATCGGCCAATCCGGAATTGCTGCTCGCCGGCTTCCAGTCTTGTGGCGCCCTGGCCGCCGGGGCCGATCCACTGAACATCCAGGTGCTCCAATGCCGGAAAGCGGTCCATCAGCGGTGTGGCCAGTGTCTGGTGGTCGGCGAGCCCGTCGCAGGTCAGCGACTGGGTAATTTCGATATCGCTGTGGCCGTGCTCTCTGTTGTCCTGATCCTCATGCTCATGGTGTTCACGATCGTGCGCATGGCTTTCCTGGTGACTGCTTGCCTTGGGCCATGAACTGTGAAAGATGGCCTCTTCCACGTTGCAGCTGCCATCCTCAATGTTAATCAGGGGTGTCGACGCCGCCCACTGTTCCAGATCCGCCAGTTGCTGGTGCTGCTGCTTTGTGCGTGGCTGGTGCTCGAAGCCAAGCAGATTGTAGGCGGGGGAACGGAGGAATACGTCGGCGCTATTGGTGTCTATGGCAATCTGGAGTTCAGCATGACCGTGTTGGTGGGCGCCGGGGTTATCCGCTGCACTCGCGGGCAGCGGAGCCAGTATGGCACTTGCCATTACCACGATTATACGAGATGGGGCATTTCTGTGCATGAGGTACCTCTGTCCTTAGTTGATATGTTATAACATTTTTAATCTGGCTCAAGAGAAAAGCAACCCCGTCTGCCCGGGTATTCGTGCCAGGATTTCCCCAGAATGCTAGGATACGGTATTCAATGGGGCGCAGCCCCGGCGCGTATCTGAACCTACACCACCGATTTAAGGAAACGGCAGCTTCATGTCCGAAACCGATACCTCCGCCGCCCGTGCGGCTGAATTTGAACGCTGGGCCAATGTATTTACCGCACACCAGGCGTTCAGCCACCCCTCTGAGCTGCATGGCGTGCTCTGTGGTCGACTGGCGGCAGGCTCCCGTATTGAAGAGCCGGAATGGCTGGCCATGGTTTGTGAACACATGGGGCTGGCTGAAGGGGCAGCCGAAGAGTCGGACGATCTTGCCCCTTTCATGAACAGCGCCTACGGCAAAACGCTCAAGCAATTGCAGTCCTCTGATATGAGTTTTCAGCCTTTGTTGCCAGACGACGACTACGCCATTGAGCAGCGACTGGAAGCCCTGGTGGCCTGGGTGCGAGGCTTTCTGGAGGGTATGGCATTGGCGGCGGGCGCCTCCCTTGGCCAGGCCCCGGACGAGATCCGTGAGCTGATTGAGGATATGGTGGCCATCAGCCAGCTGTCAGAAGACGAAGAATCTGACGACGAGAGTGAACAGCAACTGCTTGAGATTACGGAGTACGTGCGCCTTGGCGCGCTGGCGGTGTTCACCGAATTCAACGAGCCGGAGAAACCGGCCGGCGAATCGCCCACCCTGCACTGATCAGGAGCTATCATGGCTGTGACCATTCCCCTGAAAGAGTTTGCCGAGCGCCGTCGCAAGTTGATGGACCGGATGGCCCCGGACAGCATCGCCATTCTGCCTGCGGCGCCGGAGCGGGTGCGTAACCGTGATGTGTTGCACCCGTTTCGTCAGGACAGCGATTTCCAGTACCTGACCGGCTTCGGCGAGCCCGAAGCGGTGCTGGCCCTGATTCCAGGCCGCGAGCATGGTGAAGCGGTTCTGTTCTGCAAGGAGAGGAATCCGGAGAAAGAGCTCTGGGATGGCTTTCTGGTGGGCCCTGAGGGCGCCATCGAACGTTACGGCTTCGACGATGCTTTCCCCATTGCGGATATCGACGATATTCTGCCCGGCATGATTGAAGGCCGCAGCCGGGTCTACTATCCGCTGGGCAAGGATCCGGCATTCGATAACCGGGTGATGGACTGGCTCAAGGTGATTCGCAGCAAGGTTCGTTCTGGTGCGCATCCGCCCGGGGAGCTGGTGGCGCTGGAGCACCTGCTGCACGATATGCGCCTGTACAAGAGTGCTGCCGAAATCAAGGTGATGGCAAAGGCCGGCCAGATCAGTGCCGAGGCCCACTGCCGGGCCATGAGGCGGGCTCGTCAGGGTGGGTATGAGTACAATCTTGAAGCTGAACTGATTCATACCTTTATGGAGCATGGTGCGCGCTCTACCGCTTATCCCTCCATCGTAGGTGGTGGTGCCAATGGCTGCATCCTGCACTACATCGAAAATGCGGCACCGCTGAAAGACGGCGATCTGGTACTGATAGACGCGGGTTGCGAGCTGGAATGCTACGCCTCGGACATCACCCGCACCTTCCCGGTCAGCGGCAAATTCAGCCCGGAACAGAAGGCGCTTTACGAAGTGGTGTTGGCGGCCCAGTACGCGGCGATCGATGCGGTGAAGCCGGACAATCACTGGAACCAGCCCCATGAAGCGGCGCTGAGGGTGCTGACTCAGGGTCTCATCGATCTGGGCCTGCTCGCAGGTACCCTGGATGATGCTCTGGCCAACGAATCCTACAAACCTTTCTTTATGCACCGCACTGGCCACTGGCTGGGGCTGGATGTCCATGATGTTGGTGATTACAAGGTCGGCGATGCCTGGCGGGTACTGGAACCGGGAATGGCGTTGACCGTTGAGCCAGGGCTGTATATTGCTCCCGACAATGCCGACGTAGAGCCGCGCTGGCGGGGTATTGGCATCCGTATTGAAGACGATGTGGTGGTCACCAAAGAGGGTTGCCGAAACCTGACCGAAGGTGTGCCGAAGACCATTGCCGATATTGAAGCTCTGATGGCGGACTGATTCAGTGACTACCGAGCGCGTGGATACTGACCTGATCATTGCCGGTGGCGGCCTGGCCGGAGCCACTCTGGCCTTGGCCCTGGCGCGCTTGGTGCCGGAACTTAAGGTAACCGTGGTTGAGGCGTTTCCGCTGTCGCCAGAGGCGTTGCCGGAGGATTACCAGCCCAGCTATGACAGCCGGTCGACGGCACTGGCCTGGGGCTCCCGCCTGATCTTTGATCAGTTGGGGCTGTGGCGGCAGTTGTCTGAGCACGCCACCCCGATCCGCCACATTCATGTCTCTGACCGGGGTCGTTTTGGCGCTACCCGTCTGCATGCCAACGAACACGGTCAGGATGCCCTGGGTTATGTGGCAGACAACCGCTGGATGGGCCTGTGTCTGATGCGGGCTTTGCTGGACACCAGGGTAAGTTGGCAGGCGCCGGCTCAGGTGGAAGGCATGAAGCCCGTGGCTGGCGGTGTCCGGGTGGCCATCCGGAAGGATGGCGCGCAGGAGGAATTGACCGCGCGTTGTCTGGTGATCGCCGATGGCGGGCGTTCCGGGCTGCGGGAGAAGCTGGGCTTTGTAACCCGCACCGAAGCCTATGGTCAGAACGCGCTGATAGCCAATGTCTCCACCAGCGACAGCCACCAGTTTACGGCTTATGAACGTTTTACCGAGGCTGGCCCCATGGCTTTGCTGCCCCATGGTTCCCCGAAGCGGCCGGGGCATCAATCGGCCCTGGTCTGGACCCTGGAAGACGAGGCTCTGGCCGAGATCCTGTCACTGTCGGATGAACAGAAATGTCAGAAACTGCAGGAACGGTTCGGTTGGCGTCTTGGGCGTTTTACCCACATTGGCCAGTGCCATCATTATCCCCTGAACCTGACCACGGTAGATGAACCCGCCCGCCCGGGGGTTGTGCTGGTTGGTAATGCCGCTCATGCCCTGCACCCGGTGGCTGGCCAGGGCTTTAACCTGGCACTCAGGGGATTGATGACCCTGGTGGAACAGTTTCGTCGGGCGGTTGATGAAGGGATTTCTATTGGTGAACTTTCAGTACTGGGGCGTTACCAACAACTGCATCGGCAGGACTGGCAGCACACGGTGCAGTTCTCCGATTCCCTGATCCGGATATTTGGGCAGCCGCTGGCGCCCGTTGCCGCCGCCCGGGATGCAGGGCTGGTGGGGCTGGATCTGTTGCCGGGGGCCAAACGCTGGTTCGCCCGCAAAGCCATGGGCACCGGTGGGCGCAAGCCGCTGGTAGGTTCCGGAGTGTCATCTTTCGAGGCGGAAAAACATGACAGGTGAGTCAGTGGGTGCGGCGTATTTTGACATTCTGGTGGTTGGTGGCGGAATGGTCGGCTCGGCCCTGGCTCTGGGGTTGTCGCGGCAAGGCTGGAACACCGGGCTGGTGGAAGGAGCCCGGGTTCAGGATCTGTTGGCCCCG